>Ga0098060_1000552_pt1 | contig 16762 bp, 18 predicted proteins | sample 21_taG_FD_77063 | JGI IMG/M metagenome (GOLD analysis project Ga0098060, IMG submission 77063) | Marine viral communities from the Subarctic Pacific Ocean - 21_ETSP_OMZ_AT15319 metaG | ecosystem: Environmental > Aquatic > Marine > Oceanic | place: Pacific Ocean | collected 2015-01-19 | reverse complement strand
TTTCTTATATGTCAGAGGTTCGTTTAAAAGAGGTATATGCTAATGGCTTTGAATCCGATATGGAACAGCGTATGGCAGACATCGTAAAGTTCCTCAAGAAAGAAGCCCGCAAACTTGGCGGCGGCACAATATCACTTAAGCCAGAAGGAGAGATTGACATTCGGGTTGAGAACTCCTCTCGTGTTCGCTCCTGGGTTACCGCCAAAATGCACTACAACATTGGTGGGATGGAGAAGGTTGATGTTGTGGGGGAAGCCACAGAGGACAGGCTTGCCTCCGATTGGAAAAAGTTCTTAGATCAGGGCGGTCTTGGCACTCGTCCAAAGAACGATAAGAGACCTAAAAACTCAGGAGAAAAGAAATGAAAATCACAAAGGATAAATTAAAGAAAATTATTAAGGAAGAGCTTGACTACATGGGCTCTGATATTGAAGCTTTTTCAGATGAAGACGAATTGGGCGCAACCGAGCCCGTGCGTGATACCGGGCTTCGCAGTCCAGCCGAAATACTTCTACAAAGAATGAACGCTCGTTCAAAACTAGATCGAATGTCTCCAGAAGAAATAGAAGCACTAGCGGGGGGCGACCAAGAGGTTATGGACCTTATTCGACGAATTCAAGGCGAAGTCATGTATACCCCAAGAAGTGGCATATAAAGAAAAATGAATGCCAAGATTAACAAAAAAACAAATACTCAAAGAAATCGTTAAGTGTGGTAAAGACCCCTCTTACTTTCTAAAAAACTACGCCCGTATCTCTCACCCGATGCACGGGCTTATGTTGTTTAAAACCTATGATTATCAGGATCAGTTATTAAAAGACTTTAACGACTATCGTTTCAACGTCATCAACAAAGGTCGCCAGTTAGGCATCTCAACGATTACCGCTGGCTACATTGTTTGGATGATGTTGTTTCACCGCGACAAAGCCATCCTTGTTATGGCAACCAAGTTTGAAACAGCAGGTAACTTGGTGCGAAAAGTCAAAAACATTATGAAGAATCTTCCTGACTGGATCAGGATAGCAAGTATCACAACTGACAACCGCACGTCTTTTGAGTTGTCAAATGGTTCTTCAATTAAGGCTGCTTCTACCTCTGGTGATGCTGGTCGTTCCGAAGCCCTGTCGCTACTCGTGCTTGATGAGGCGGCACACATTGAGGGCTTGGAAGATCTTTGGACTGGTCTGTACCCAACGCTATCAACTGGTGGTCGTTGCATCGCAATTTCTACACCAAACGGTGTTGGCAACTGGTTTCATAAAACCTGCACAGGTGCCGAGAGTAACGACAACAATTTTTATCTCACAACTCTTATGTGGGATGTTCACCCTGAGAGGGACGAAGAGTGGTTTAAAAAAGAAACCAAAAATATGTCCCGACGACAAATTGCCCAGGAGTTGGAATGTAACTTCAATACTTCTGGCGAGACCGTTATAGACCCAGACAACATGGAGTGGATTATGTCCAACATCCAAGAGCCAAAACATAAAACAGGCTTCGACAGAAACTTTTGGATTTGGGAGGAATACGACCCAAGTTGTAATTATCTGCTTGCAGCAGATGTAGCAAGAGGCGATGGTGCTGATAGCTCTACATTCCATATTCTCAAACTTGAAACAATGGAGATCGTGGGCGAATATATGGGCAAACCAACACCAGATCTCTATGCGAATATGTTGAATCAAGTTGGAAGGGAATACGGCAACTGCATGTTGGTTGTAGAAAACAACTCTATTGGTTACACTGTCATCGATAAACTTGTAGAGTATGCTTATCCAAATTTGTATTACTCGATCAAGTCCACACACGAATACATCGACCAGCATTTAGGTGAACATCGCACAGGTGCCATCGCCGGTTTCTCAACCACAAGCAAGACCAGACCCCTGATTGTTGCTAAGTTAGAAGAGTTTGTTCGCAACAAACTAGTTAAGACGTATTCTTCACGTTTGGCAAACGAGTTTCGCACCTTTATTTGGTACAACGGGAAACCACAAGCCATGAGAGGTTACAACGATGACTTGGTGATGGCTCTTGCGATTTGCTGCTGGGTTAGGGACACAGCCCTCCAGACAAGCGCCCGAGACTTAAACTATCAAAAAGCATTCGTTGACTCAATAATGACTTCCAGAACAACTCTTAGTACACAGATAAAAGGACAAATTGGCTACACGGGCGAAGATCAAACTAGTAAAATGAACGAAGCAAGAAATCTATACTCCCAATATATGTGGATAATTAAGTGAGAAATTAATGGCACCCAGAAATCCAAAGCAAGGCAAAAACCCAGCAAATAGAGAATCTCAACTATTCCGTGCTCTTACTCGGCTGTTCTCTGGTCCGATTATCAGTTACCGGTCTGAGTCGGGTCGAAAAATACGCAGACAACATCTTGATAAGTATTCTACAAGGTTCAAATCAGCATCAGGTCAGCAATTTAAAAAAGAGCAGTATAACCCGCTTGACACTATAGCAGCAAACGCGATTGCTAATCAACAGAGGTCCGAGCGTTATATTGATTTTGACCAGATGGAATATATGCCCGAGTTAGCTTCTGCTCTGGATATCTACGCAGATGAAATGACGACATTCTCTGCTCTCTCACCAATGCTTAACATCAAGTGTCGCAACGATGAAATTAAGGCTGTTTTAAATATTCTTTATCATAATGTTATGAACATAGAGCACAACCTTTTTGGATGGTGTCGTACAATGTGCAAGTATGGAGATTTTATTCTTTATCTTGATATTGACGACGAGATGGGTATTCAATCTACAATCTCAATACCTCTGCAAGAAGTAGAAAGGCTCGAAGGTCTTGACGCTACAAATCCAAATTATGTCCAATATCAGTGGAACTCCGCAGGCATGACATTCGAAAATTGGCAGATTGCCCACTTCCGCATTCTTGGTAACGATAAATACTCTCCATACGGAACCTCTGTACTTGAACCAGTTCGACGTATTTGGCGACAGCTTACTCTAATGGAAGATGCCATGATGGCTTATCGTATTGTTCGTTCATCTGAAAGAAAAGTATTCAAGATTGATGTTGGCGCTATTCCGCCACAAGAAGTCGAACAATACATGCAGAAGATTGTCACCCAGTTGAAGCGTCATACTATTGTCAACAAGGACACTGGACGTATTGATCTTCGTTATAATCCCCTTTCTATCGAAGAGGATTATTACATCCCTGTTCGTGCTGGCTCTGTGACTGATATTCAAAACTTGGGTGCTGGACAAAACACAACTGCGATTGACGACATCAAGTATCTTCGCGATAAGATGTTCTCAGGAATTAAGATTCCACAGGCTTACCTCACAATGGGTGAGGGCGCACAGGAAGACAAAACCACCCTGGCGACAAAAGACATTCGTTTTGCTCGCACCATTCAGCGTCTTCAACGGTCTGTTCTTCACGAGTTGGAAAAGATTGGTATCATCCACCTCTACACTCTTGGATACAGAGGAGAAGATCTTATAAACTTCAAACTTGCTCTTAATAACCCAAGCAAGATTGCCGAACTTCAAGAGCTTGAACACTGGAAAAACAAGTTTGATATTGCTGCTTCTGCTACGGAGGGTTATTTCTCTCGTCGGTGGGTTGCTGACAACATCTTTGGTATGTCTCACGAAGAGTTCCTTCGTAACCAGCGAGAACAATATTATGATCGTAAACATGACACTGCTCTTGAAGGAGTTGCCGAGGCTGCTGCTGAAGCTGGTGGTGGTGGTGGTGGTGCTCTTGATCTTGGAGGCGAGGGTGAACTTGACCTCGGCGGCGAAGAGGGCGGACTTGATCTCGGCGGTGATGAAGGCGGTGAAGAACTTGGCAGCGGTGGAGATGGTGGAGAAGAAAGTACCCTCCTGGCAGAGCCTCCCGGCTCTCGTGACTCTCCACGTCTCGCCAAGTCTCTCGGTGCGCGTGCCAGGAAAGGCAAGAAGTACTTAACAAAGGGAGCTAAAGGTAAGAAATACCAGAAGGTAGCCGTCGATAAGAGACCATCGGGTGCCAGAAGCAGAAATTACGCTAGCATTGCCACACCCGAAATGAACACTTATAGATCAAACAATCTCGGTGGCTCAGAGTTATTAGCTTTTTCACGGGGTATTTATGAAGAACAAGACCCTATTTACCTAAGAGATCAGGAAGAAGAGTTTGCTCTTCTTGAGATGGACAACTCTGTTAAGTTCTTGCTCGAATCACTAGAGACCAAAGTTACGGAGAATAACAATGAAGAATAAGCACAACAAAAAGAGAAACACAGCATTTGTATTTGAAGCACTCGCTCGCGAAGCAACCGTTGCTATCATTAAAGGTGACGCAGAAAGAAAAGCCAAAGTGATCTCTATTGTCCGCAAACACTTCACAGGAGACTCGCTACTCAAAAAAGACCTTGAATGCTACCGCTCTTTGTACGAAAATCAAAACTTAGACCAAACGACTAGCAAAAAAATCGTGGAGGCTGCACTAGCTGCCAAGCGCCTGATTGACCCTGATGGATTGTTCAAACAACAGACCGAAGTAATTAAAGATATTAATAAGGAACTAGACCCTCAGACTTTTAACAATTTTGTTCCAAACTATAAATCTCTAGCAACTATCGCTAAGATGTTCAACACTAATTCGCCCAAACAAACAGTAATGCTTGAAGCAAAGATCATCGAAGGGATGGTTAATGATACTGAAATATCAAAACTAGAGCCAATAGATAGCATCACTTTTACAACTTTTACCAAAAAGTTCAATCAAAAATATGGTGATACTTTATTACGAGAGCAAAAAGAATTATTAAGACAGTATATCTCTTCGTTTTCAAGTGAAGAATTAGAAATAAAAATTTACCTTAATCGCGAACTCGGCAGATTGAAAGAATCGCTAGAAAAAGCAACAGAGGTAGGAGAAGTCGCTGCTGACGAAGATATGATCAACAAAACGAAGCTGGTCAAAGAACTTCTTGAGAGTTTATCAAGCGAAACCACTTTAACAGATACAAACCTCTTCACTATATTAAAAACACAAGAACTTGTAAAGGAAATCTACGACGATGGCAGTAACAGTTAGAATAGTCCCAGTACCGGAACCAGTCAAGGTTACAATCAAGCCAAAGGCTCCACCTCCTACCGTAACTCTTGAACTAAACATTCGTAAGTCTCTAAGTGGAGATCTTATGATCTTTGATCATGGAGACATTGACATAGTGCTTTCTGGGAAAGATAAGAAGGTTACTGCGTTCCCCAAGCAAACAATGACCGACTTCACATACGGCGCGCAGAACCGTCTGTTTAATCATCTTGCGCGCAAAGGTATCGTCATTCCTGAGTCTATCCAGGGCGCCTCATTCTATGGAGCAATGGAGGCACAGCTACAGGAAGCTGCTGACGGCAAGCTTAACGCAGCGAAGTTTGCACTCGTGAGTATAGAGAAGTTTATTAAAGAAGAGAAGCCATACTACGATAATGTCGAGGCTGCGGTCGCAGGTGTTGAAGACGAATATACCAATCCAGACAAAACCGACTCCACAGAACTTGGCGAAGTGCCACAGCGAGATGAGCAGGGCTCTATCCGCAAGGGCTATGGCAGAGATTCTTACACCATGTCTTACATGTACACAATATAGGAGATTACATGGAACTAACCTTATTCGTTCTCATAGCCTACGGACTAACACAGATTTTAGTCTACAGCGACATGCCCATAATAAAAAAACTAAGACCTCACAAGGAATCCTACCGGGGCTACGGTAAGGTTTTTCACTGCCCTATGTGTATGGGCTTCCACGTTGGTTGGTTTTTGGTCCTGCTTTCTCCTTGGACCGAACTATTTACGTTTGACCCAACTTTGGTTAATGCCTTTATGCTTGGCTGTCTTTCATCTGCGACTTCATACGTTCTTAATATGGTATTTGGAGATGATGGAATCCAAGTAAGACATAATTATAGATACGAACAAGAAGAAGGGCTAAAAGGAGAAGAATGATGAACAACTATCTTACTAAGAAATGGGGCTTGCAGCCAGTTCGTCTTTGTTGCAAAGGCTCTTAGCTCGCGCGGGTAGCGCCCGCATAAAGGAATACAAATGAAATTACTACGAGAATACTACGAACTATGTGAAGGCGGCGTATGCCAAGACCTTCTTACCGAAGATGAGAAGCGCTTTGTTGCCAGCGGCGGCATGTATCTTTCCGGTAAACTACAACAAGCCAATACTAAAAATGGTAATGGCAGAGTTTATCCATTTGACATTCTTGTCCGTGAAGTTGAGAACTACAAGAAGCTAGTGAAAGAAAACAGGGCGCTTGGAGAGTTGGATCACCCAGATGATTCAGTTATAAATCTCAAGAACGCCTCTCACCTTGTCACTTCTATTTGGATGGACGGTGATACGGTTATGGGCAAGGTCAAAGTCCTTGACACTCCATCAGGTCAGGTTCTCAAGTCTCTCGTAGAGTCAGGTGTTAAACTGGGTATTTCTTCTCGTGGTATGGGTTCGGTAGAAAACAGAAATGGACAGACGGTTGTTCAAGATGACTTTCAGCTTATCTGCTTTGACTTCGTTTCGGAGCCGTCAACACCAGAAGCATTTATGGTCAAAGAAGGAAAAGAATATACCAACCAAGTATTCACCAAGGCAGATCGTATTAACAGATTATTAAACGAGGTATTGAAAGATGGCGTGGAGTAGTTTTGAGAAAGACAAGCTTTTAGTAGAGGGTTGGCGTAAGTTTCTTGTCGAAGAGCAGACAGTCTTCGGCATCAATTCAAAAGAAAACCCTGAATCTCTTTATTCTTTTTTAACAAAAAACAAAGCGGCTATTGGATTAAGCGACGAACGAGTTCAAGAACTATTGAACTTAATGCTGGCGCAAACAAAAGAAGATGATGTTGTTCTGGAAGCTATAGGTGGACCACAAAGAGATGCTAGAACTTTCTCCTCTGATACCACCACAAAACTCAATGCATTGATTAAGACATTTGGACTTGATCCAGCAAATGAGAAAAAACTAGAAAAGGTTTTAAACAGATGGGCTAAACTCAATACTGTCACTTTTGAGCCCGATGAAGACGAGGGAGCGCCCACGCCTGCTGCCGAGCCACAAACAGCACGCGCCCCCGCAGGCGAAGAAGAAGCCGAAGTTGAAAAAAACTTTGATACAGAAACAGGCTTACCAATTTCAGAAAAAGGCAGAAATTCAATAATCAAACAAATAGACAACGTAACAAAAAAAGAAGAATTTTTTAATTTATATGATAAACTAGCAAAAAGTAAGTTTAGTAATAACAACAGAAAAGATTCTTTTCATAAAGCCCGTAAAAACAGGGATTATAACTACCTTAGCGGGTTTGACGCAGGACCCGAAGCACAACGTATTATAAGACAAAAATTTATAGATCTATTCTTAACAGACGAAGAAGAAGCCGAAACAGATAGGGCACAGTCTGCTCCAAGCACAGAGCCGGCAGAACAGCCTGCTGATAAAACACCTGCCCAAACTGCCGTTGATTTGCTTAATGGAATTGAAGGAAGCGAACAGCCGGAAATTACTGTTGAGTTGTTTAATGATTTCGTGAGAGATCTAAAGTCTTTTATAGGAGAAATCAATAGGCAAAAAAGAAAGGTCAGCGAAATAACACGGAAACAAGTCGCCCCAAGATTCAACATAACCGCGAGTCAACTTAATAAGTTTATAACAAATAATAGTAAATACATAGTTATTTTTAATAGACTACGGTTCGCCAATAAAGATGAAAATGTTTTAAATTCATTCTTAAGGGCTTTTGAACAAGTCACCAAATCTCTCTCAGCAGACACCCCAGCAGAACCCGATGCATCCACACCAGATACCTCCGCAGAGCCCGCTGAAGACGGGCAGCGGGGAGATATTATAATTGAATTGGAAGATTATCAAAAAGCCATAGAACTTTTGCTTTATCTGCGTCCTGAATTTGAATCTTACATTTATCGTTTTGGCCTTTCTTTAGCAAAATTGCGTCCTGTTGCTGACACATTTGCAAAAATACTCTGGTCAATTAAGAGACCTTCGCCAGAAGATGAGGAAGAAGGCACGGCCGCCGACGGAGGACGAAGCGAACTCAAAAACGAACATGACAAAATGATAAACACTATTTTCTCTGGTTTAAAACAAGCGCAAATTCCATCAATCAACGCAAATTTAAAAAAAGCCAGAGTTATCGACGCTACTAAAAATGCAGTTCAAAACAAATACGCTAATCATGCTAGTTGGGTTCTTTGGGGTTTATGTCGCACTATTACTGAGACAGAACCCCCCAGCGAACGTACCAGCGCGCACTCTTCCCACAACATGAGAAGGCAGGAAGCAATAGGATTATTAAAAAAGTTTTTTGATTACAATTACTCAATAGAAGAATCTCTTATGTTAAGATGGAAAACAATAGCGGGAATTAAATGAACAAGACACAACTCAAAAAACTAATCAAGCCAGTCGTAAAAGAATGTATTCAAGAAGTTCTTATAGAAGAAGGCTTGCTTACAGAGGTCGTCTCACAAGTAACTGCTGGCTTATCCAAGCAGCCAATTGTCGAGAACAAACCAAAGAAAAGAAACGATAAGCTATTTAATGAAGACTTGCAAATGAAGCGCAAGTCCCGTGAGGCGAACAAGAAACTACAAGAGCATCGTAGAAAACTACTAGACTCAATTGGCACTGATGCTTATAATGGAGTGGATCTTTTTGAGGGCACAGAGCCCTTAAGAAACACAAGCACTCCGGGTCAGGCACATACTCCAGATATTCTAGGCGATAACCCAAATGATGCAGGCGTAGACATAAGTTCAATCATGGGAAATGCAGGCAAAATTTGGCAAGCGATTAAATAGGATTAATAATGAGTAGACGTAAGGGTGCGAATGTTGTGGTTACCGCAAGACAATGTAGAGGTAACCATGACAAGATGATCCGCAAGTTCATCAAGAAATGTAAGAAAGAAAAGATCATCGAACAGATAAGAGATAGAAGGTACTACAAGAAGCCATCTGATGTTAAGCGACACAAGAAGCAGGCTGCTATTCGTAGACACCGCCGAGATCTAGAAAAACAAAAGACATTACAATCCAAGCGTGAAAGAAGTAGTTGAGACTATTTATTTACGACTATGTAAATACGGAGGATTCTTATGTCTATTTATAAAGCTACAAGCTGGGGTCGTACTAGAAGACCAAAACAAATGGTGGAAGATGTGCCAGTCTCAAGACAGGCAGCTACGTCTGTTACACCAGTTGCCGCCGCAGCCCTTAGCAACACGCTTGCTGGCACCAACGCTGGCGAAAATGGGTACATAACTGAAAATCAAAGATTTCTTCATTTGCAAATTGAAGCCACCGGGACAGGCGACACGGTAAGTGTTTATGGCTATAATTATGCTTTTGGTGCTTGGGCAGTTCTCTATATCCCTGTTGGTACAAACGGAGGCACTGCTACAACTGCCGAGCTAGCTTATGTAGAAGCCAAATTTACAACGATAAACGGCAAAAAAATGGTTACTATTCCACTACGTGGTGTAGATAGAGTTGGCTTTGCCCACGATGGCGGGCTGGGCGATATGGTTCTACGTGCTGCAATGAGCACTTTCTAAAGGAGTTTTATAATGGCTCAATTTAGATGGGCATATGTCAATTGCACAGAAGAAGACAACATTACTATTGCTGGACCTACCGGTTCGCTTCAGTTTTTATCAACTTCAAGCGGACTGAGTGGTTCTCAAAACCTAATTTATAATACTTCTAGTAACACTCTTTTTATTACTGGAACCTTACTTGTCTCTGGTACTATCAGTGCCAGTTCATTTGTTGTTAACCAGACTGACACAGTTTCTGGTTCTACCATCTTTGGTAACAGCAGCGACGACACCCATCAGATAACAGGCAGTTTATTCGTAGGCAAGGCATCCGAGCCTTCAACATTTCAAGTTGTCCCCTCTCTGAGTCAATCAATCACACTTGGTATGAGGCATACTTACAGGACCGTTGCCTCATCTGGTCTAACATCTTCAACTGGTGATTATATCATCGGCTTCGGCGGAAGCGGCAATTTAGAGTTTAGACTGCATTCTGCATCAGTACATAACTCAGGTGCCATCTTGGTTCTCAAAGACGAAAACTCCTCAAGGGGTGCAAGTTCGGTAACTATTTCTGCGTCTGCTCCAAACACTATAGACAACAATGGAGCATACGTCCTCACTGGCTCAAACCCAGCAATTTCACTTTATTCTAACGGTGCCAACTGGTTCGTATTCTAGCGAGGAGGTTGATTAATGGCTTATAACCTCCTCTCTGGTACAGTTGTCGCGAACGAATCTGTTGTGTTCCAACCATCTTCTAATGGTGGAGAGCATTCTAACGCAATCGTTGGTGAATTTCATGGCAATGGGCAATACCTTGAGAATGTAGCCAGGATTGTAGCCAATGGTACGTCTGACTATGTTTTAACAGTTGGCGCTGATAGCGATAGCTTGGTTGGAGAACCGAACTTAAGATTTAACGGCTCTCGACTACTTGTGAATGGACAAGTCACAGCCTCTACAATACAGTTAACTTCTTTGCCATCAGGTCAAGCCACCACATCTTCGTTCCTTGCTCTCGATTCGAACAATAATGTTGTGCTTACATCTTCTGCCGGCGGACCTGACTATGCAATCGCTCAGGGTCCAGTCAACTCTCTTCAGTTTCACTCAAGCCCAGGAGACATCAGCGGCTCTGAAAGCCTAACCCTTGTTGGGAGTACTTTATTTTTAACTGGAAACATGGTTGTTTCTGGTAACATAGAGGCTCACGGTTTTGATATTATTCAGACTAGCCTGATAGAAATAAATCAATCAGGCTCCAGTGCCCTTGGAAACTCAAACAATGATACTCATCATTTTACAGGATCTGTTTCTGTATTCTCGTCTAGTACCGATCTATTTGCCGTTGATGTCGAGAGTAAAAGCACAAAAATAAAAACAGGGCTTATTCTAAATAGGGTCGCCATTGTGGCAAACTACTCCGTGTTAGCCTCGGACTATTACGTTGGCATCGACACAGCAACACCGAGCGCAGCCATCACTGCAAGCCTACCAGCCGCAGAATCTCTACAATCAGGACAGACGTTTGTTTTCAAAGATGAAGGCGGGAGTGCCCATCAACACAACATTCTCATAAAACCTTCCGGCTCTCAAAAAATCGACAATCAAAATCAATTAGTTTTAGAATCACCTCATGCATCTTTGACCATTTATACGGACGGCACGTCAAAGTTCTTTATTACTTGATTTAAATTGTACTATTTAAGGACGTAATGACACTGGTGCTTTTTTGCACTCGTGCATTATCCATTTTATCTGTAGGAGGATTTTTTTAAATGGCTTATAAATTTCAAATTGGTGCTGCTGTACTTAGCGGTTCCACTAAATTCGAGGAACTAATAGAGGCTGCTGGTGGTTTCAAACCCACCGTTGCTGACACTGCTGCTGCTGTTGCTGACGACAGCTTCTATTTCCAAGATGCTGACGGCGCCATGAAGCGTGAGAGCATGGCTGACTATGCTACTGCGATTGCTGGCAACGGTCTTGCTGCTTCATCCGGTGTTCTTGCTGTTGGTGTCGATGACACTGGTATTGAGCTTAACTCTGATGCCCTTCGTCTTAAGGACAATGGTGTCACTCTTGCTAAGATGGCTGGAATTGCTCGTGGCTCCATCATCTCAGGCGACGCTTCAGGCGATCCGCAGGCTCTTGCTGTTGGTTCTGCCCACCAGTTCCTTCAGTCCGACGGTACTGATTTAGCATATGTCTCAATGAGCGGTGATGCTACCTTGGCTGCCGGTGTTCTTTCAATTGGTGCAACTAAAGTCACTGATGCTATGATGAACGACGATGTCGCAACCGGTCTCGCCGGTAATGGTCTCGCTGCTGCATCTGGCATTCTTGCTGTTCAGGTTTCTGGTGCAGTTAAGGTTGATTCTGACAAAGTTGGTATTAGCGGCTCAATCGCTGGTGCTGGCTTAACTTATGCTGGTGGCGTCGAAAGCATCTCCAGCCTAGCTGTTGGTCAAATCACTAATGGCGGTGTTACTGTCCTCGGTGATGGCATCAAGCTTGACCTTGCTGGTCTTGCCGCTGCCGCTGTCAACGTCGGTGCAGATAGCATTGCTATTCTTGATGCTGACGATAGTTCCAGCAAGATCGAAACTATTGCTGATCTTATGACTGCTGCCGCTGGTAATGGTCTAGTTGCTTCATCTGGTGTTCTTGCTGTCGGCGTTGACGACTCTGGTATTGAGCTTAACTCTGATGCTCTTCGTTTGAAGGACAACGGTGTTACTCTCGCCAAGATGGCTGGAATTGCTCGTGGCTCCATTATTTCAGGTGATGCTTCAGGTGATCCACAAGCTCTTTCTGTTGGTTCTGCTCATCAGTTCCTTCAGTCCGATGGTACTGATTTAGCATATGTTTCAATGAGTGGCGATGCTACTCTAGCTGCTGGTGTTCTTTCAATTGGTGCCACCAAGGTTACTGACGCCATGATGAATGATGATGTTGCAACTGGTCTTGCCGGTGTTGGTCTCTCTGCTGCTTCAGGTGTCCTTGCTCTTGATGCTTCTGAGGTTGCTGATGCTGGTGTTGCTTCCGGTGACAAGTTTATCTTCCATGATGCGACTGATGACAGCACCAAGAAGGAAAGCATTGATGATCTCGCTACCTTCATGGCTGGCGCTGGTCTTGCCGCTGCCGCAGGTGTCCTCAGTGCTAGACTTGATGTTGCAACCAAGGCTGATGGTGGGACTCTTGCCGCTGGCATGAACTTCTTTGCTGATCTTAGCGCAAACGCCACTGTTGCTCTTCCTGCCTCACCCGCAGTTGGGGATACAGTTATCGTAAAGGCTAAAGGTCTTTCCAGCGCGGTCATTATCATCAACAAGGCTGGCGCACAGACTATCGATGGCGAAGCTTCTGTTACCATCGAATCACCTTACGGTGCTGTCAGTATGGTCTACGTTGCCACTAACGACTGGAGACTTGTCTGATATAACCTTCTGGTTTTAATCAGATTTCTTCTGGGTGCCCTCCTTCGTGGGGGCATCCTTTTTTCTTGCGACTATTTACTGAGAATACAAAATAAAAGGATTTTTTTATATGGCATATAATGTCCTAAAAGGAAACGTACAGTTTATCAACTCTGATAGTGGCTCCATTGAAAGTATGGTTGATGACCACAGCAATCAGACCATTGCGGGAATAAAGACATTTTCTTCCCCCGTTACTGCTAGTGCATTTTTTAACTCCAGCGGCGGTGGCTCTCCGATTGTTTCTTCCCCCATTGATAACCTTTATGGTGCCGGTGAAGATAGAGTCGCAATATTCAGTGGCTCTAGCAATTTGACGGCAAGCTCTGGATTTACTTATAATCAGGCTGTTCTTGCGCTTACTGGAAACATCTCTGCGTCAATCAACATCTCTGGTTCGGGATTTTATGGCTCTGCGGTCGGCTTGACTGGTTTGCCTGCTTCTAATATGTCTGGTCAAATTTCTGCTGCCAACATAAACATTGGAAATGGACTGCACAATAATTCCACAACACTTGCCGTATCCGCCTCTGATTCAAGCATAACTGTTGCAAGTGCCGGCATCTCTATCAATGGTGCTGGCAACACCAGCGGACTCGTTGTCAGCGTTGGGGGGATTAGAGTGGATCCAAACAGGGGCACCGCGATTGGATCCTTGTCAGGTGGTGACGAGTTTCTTGTTGCTGACGTTGATGATTCCAATTTTCTCAAGAAATCAACAGTTACCCAGCTTCAAACATACATGCAAAATAGTCTAAGTTTTGGCGGCGCAGCAGGATCAGACACGCAAGTTCAGTTTAACAGTTCAGGGGATTTTGCTGGTGATTCAACATTTACTTTCAACAGTACAAGTAAAGTTATCTCCGCAACTGGATTGAGTGCATCATCAAATGTTTCAGCATCTGCCTTTTATGGTAACGGAGCCAACCTGACTGGTCTGGCTACCAGTATATATAACAGCTTTACAGCAAATTATACCGTAGCCACAAGTCACGATTTGATGGGAATCGTCACAACAGGCTCGGCAATAACAGCTTCTTTGGCAGCAGCTAGTAGCTATGGTTCCGGGCAAAGATTCACTTTCAAAGATGTAAGCGGTAGCTGTTCTGGCTCAAACCATATTGTAATTAGTGCTAGTTCTTACCACACTGGTGATAGGATTGACGGACAGGGCGTAGTAAAAATACAAGCTGGTTATGGCGCAATCACTGTTGCTTCTGATGGCGTAAAAAGTTTTTATATAGTGAGTACAAGTTAATGCCAGATCTAATAGATGATAATGGAACCTGGGTATTACAGCCGGATAAAGATTTAGCCGACTTGGAGATGAATCTCGTTGATTTAACCGATGGCTCTTGGACATTAATAGACATAAATAGCAACGTCAAATCTATTGCTTTTGAAGACAGTGCTAACAAACTCACCCTGAATGCAATATCGGCTGGAACTATTGCCCAATTAAGCAACAATGCTTATAATAGTGCTCGCTGGTTTAAGCCACTGGTTGACTCTAAAGGTACACAGGTTTATACCAGTGATCAGTTTATTTTCATCACCACAACACAGCCTTTATCTTCTTCAAATCCATCTCCTTTTGGGCTTGCTGTCGGGAGTTCTATTAATCCATATGGCACCGGTTCTGTTGGACAAACGAGACAGTGTTTTCACTATATCTCTGTAACGAATGAATCGGATAGTTCAAGCACGGGTACAAAGCACGAATACGATGCCATACTCAAAATGGCTGGCGGCGGCACTGTGTCCAATATATTAACTTCTAGTGTTGTACAAATGACTCAAGCCTGGAATAGCAAACGCGGTGCCGGAATTGCGACCTTCAGTAACATAGAGAATAAAGTAAGTTCCAACCTCTCGACCATCTCCGCTTCAGTTCCGCTTTATTTGCAAGTTGGGCTGGGCGCAAGACAAAACAGCTATTCAGCCCTAGAAGATGCAGAACATAAACAAAAAATTCAATTTTTAGTTATAAGATTGGATATATAAATTAAGGATTAAATAAACATGAAACACATAGATCAAGTAGAAACAATGATAAAAGTTTATGAAGGTTTTGAAATTGATGGTGTCAAGTTAGAGCTATGTATTTCTAGTGATGAAATAAATGCACTTTTACTTGCTTATGATCCAGATGATTTTAACTCTCCTGATATCACTACGTGCAGAGCACTAGCAAGGTTAATCCTAGATGCCCTAAACTCGCATGAATAAAGATTTGCTTTTACTTTAATTAGATACTATTTAAAATGAAAAACTATTTCACGGGAGTTTATGTTTATGTCTTCACTATTAGAACAGGCGATTGTTGACGCCAAAGCCTTAAAAGAGGCTGCGCTAAAGAACGCAGAAGCAACAATCATCGATAAGTATTCCGAGGAAGTCAAGTCAACCCTCAGTCAACTTCTGGAGCAGGATGAACTTGAAGCTCTTCTTGGCGGTGGCGACGAGGATGGTCTCGATCTTGGCGCGGAGGCACCTTCACCCGACGCCGAAGCAACAATGGATGAAGAAGTAGAAGCAGATGAAATTGCTGAAGGTGTACCAGATGCATTTACAGAAGATTCAAAAGAGCTTAGTGGTGTAAGCGAAGGCGAAAGTGCAGAAGTCACAATTGACTTTAAAGAACTTGCAGAGGCGCTTCGCCAACTTCGTGAAGGTGTTGAAGAAGAGACCATTGAAGAGTCTGAAGAAGAGCCTGAAGAAGCCATGGAAGAAGAAGTAGAACTTGATGAAGAATCGATTGTAGAAATGGTAGAAGCAATGCTCTCTGACCCCACTTCTGATGAAGACGACACTCTTGAGGAAGCAGAAGAGGATGAAGACGTTATGGAAGAAGGAGAAGAAGATGATCTTTACGAAGAAATCTCCGATGGTCTCCTCGACGCAATTGTAGAAAAACTTACCGTAGATATGGGTGCTTCGCTCTCTGGTTGGGCTGGTCGTTCCTCCGAGGACACCAAATACCAGATGGAGCTTGAAATGGCACACCGCCGCAGCACCGAAGTTGCAGAAGAACTCGAAGCACTTAAGAAAGCTCATGAAGAGCTAGTATTCGAGAACAAAAGACTTAAAAAGAATTTGGTCAACTATCAACAGGTAGTTGATTCACTTAAGGAGAATGTGCAGGATGTAAATCTTAGTAATGCACGACTCCTTTACACCAACCGCACGCTAGGAAATACCTCCCTGAATGAGCGACAAAAGAAAACAATTGTCGAAGCGATTTCTAAAGCTGGTTCGGTTGAGGAAGCAAAGACAATCCACGAGACACTTCAAAGCACAGTGTCGTCCACTCCCAAGAGAGGACCAAAATCACTAAGCGAAGCAATCACCCGTCCAACTTCCATTATCCGTGCATCTCGTAAGGAAGAGCCAAAGGCTGATCCTTTTACCGCGAGAATGCGTAAACTAGCAGGTATCAATTAAATCAAAATTTAAGGAGGATTTATAATTATGTCTAGTATTGTACAAAGACTCACCGAGGGTGTAGTCAACCGTGATATGCGTGCGGAGTCCCACGCACTTCTTTCCAAGTGGAAGAAGACCGGACTTCTAGAGGGCATTGAGACCGAGCGTAAGCAGAACTCAATGGCTCGTCTACTTGAAAACCAAGCTAAGGAGCTTCTTCGTGAGCAGACTACCCTTGCTGGTGGTAATGT
>Ga0098060_1000551_pt1 | contig 16771 bp, 19 predicted proteins | sample 21_taG_FD_77063 | JGI IMG/M metagenome (GOLD analysis project Ga0098060, IMG submission 77063) | Marine viral communities from the Subarctic Pacific Ocean - 21_ETSP_OMZ_AT15319 metaG | ecosystem: Environmental > Aquatic > Marine > Oceanic | place: Pacific Ocean | collected 2015-01-19 | reverse complement strand
ATTTTCAAAATCATTGTTCAAACGAAAATGATGCCAATACTCGTTGGCAGATCCTAATTGTTTTTTGTTTCCCACATAACGTTTTTCGTAGTAGTCTAGTGTGGGCTCGTGTACAACTGTTTTGATGTTTAATTTTTTTACAAATGGTATCGCATATTTTTCTATTTCGTAGTCAGCATTTGAGAATCCACTTTTTACCATGTGTATCTCGTCTACTTTTATATTGTTTTTTAAAAATGTGTTAAGGACATAATGGCTATCACATCCTCCACTGTACCATATTACAATTTTGTCATTAGTTGCTCTAAGGTCTAATGCTTTTTGTTTGCATAAGTCTTCCATAGATTTCTTTGGTGCAATGGTAAAATCATAGTTGTTATATGCTTCTGGAATACAGAACTGCATGGCTTGTTTGGATTGTTTATGTTCTCTTAATACTTCTAATTTGCTAACAAATTTTTTATTATTGCAGATGTAATGCCAACTCATGCTTTGATGCCCAAACATTGAACCAGTATTTTGTTTGTGAATCCTGCATTGGCTGTGGCGTGTTTGGTATAGTAGGGCATTTGTATCACATCACCTGCTCCCCATTTGATATTTGTAGTCCCACACTGAAAAGAATGCCCTATCTCTTGTGATGTGAGGAACACTATAAAGAATGCAGTATCTTCAAATGTGTATTTTTTAGCAAGTTCAGGATTCTTGTCATACCATATTCTCCATGTGTCTTCGTGTGCTGGCACAACAGAGCCTGGTGGTTGTATGTTTATGCTGAATACTGGGTGCTTGATTGGCAGTGTGTTTAATGCAGTTAACAAGTCTCCCGGGATACTAGCATGATCGACATAGTTCAATTTTGTATTGTGTGTGTTGTAGCCTTTGGATACCATGTAGTCTCGCCACTCTCTTTTAGTTCCCCAATTACGAGGCTTGCCATTCTCTTCGTCCCTTAGGATTGTTCTATCTTCTATCTTTTCTTCATGCAACACAAGTTCAGGCAACATCAAGTATCTCACTGCTTCAGCAAATGATCCTTCGTGATTATCCTGTTTTTCTTTTACAAGATCATAGTACACCATAAGGTCATCGTGAAACTCGCTTATGGTGTTACTGTGTAAGTCTAAATTACTTGACTTCATATCCTTTTTCAAGTTCTTGCGTGAACGCAAGTTCTTGTTGCCAACTGCTAGTGGGTCTAACCAGTTTTCTTGACGTGTGATATTCGATAAACTGCACATCCATAGTGATGTCAAAAATTACTTTTCTTATTTCTTGTACATCAATATTAGTTCCTATTACAGTTGCTACCATCACAGGCAGAACATCTGATGCTTCGCAAGTACCGTTGCCTGATTTCATGTATTTGAAACTCTTGCCTTGGTTGTTCACCATCATGTCAACGTCTCCGCCTAGTATGCCTTTCAGCATGGCACCACTGTTTTTGTATGGTACTAGTGTAATGTCGCTACCAAGTAGGCTTGTTAACAACGCAGGATCATATCCTTTGCCGTGTGCCACTGTTAGTACACCTGTCTTGTCTTTGGATGTGTTTGTTCTGCACACATACAAAGGCTGTTGATACTCTGCTATGATAAAGTTGTTTTCTGTGTGAAACAGATCCTGTTTGTACACTTGATTATTGGCATAGACCATAATCGTAGGTCCACTTGCTTCTTTGAACATCTTCACTGCTTGTGATATTTTGCCAATATTCTCATACTGTACATTGTATCCTGCGGCAGTCAATCCTTCTTTGTACATCTGTGTTCGTGCATTGAATGATCCACCTGCTTTACCACTGTTGATTATTGTGATTGATTCTGATGTTTCTGCATAGCCAACTGTTGTAAACATCAAAGTCAGTAACGCGATTATTATTTTTTTCATTGTTTCTCCTATATTAACATTTGTCTGAAAAAGACACCTTCCATATCATTGCCCAGTATGAACATGAATATCAAAGGCACCGTTTCGTATTTTTTTATTAGAAGTCCTATACAACTGAACACGAACAAACAAACTGTATACAACCAAACTCTATAATCTAATATTCCCAAGTAAGTGTTTAATAATAACATACCTACTGCCAATATTACAATCATATATTTTTTACTATTTGCAAAAACATTTAATATTTTTCTTGCCAATGGCCATGCCACTATCAATCCAACAACATTAGCCACAACAAACCACGGAACAATCTGTCTAAAGATCATGTCTGCGTTGTTGGCCACATTGTCAAATTGAAACGGCGACCACCCAGCGTCTACAAGCATACTGTACAATACTATTTCTGAACCCGTGATAGGAATACCAATGAGTAGTAATGGTAGCATACTTGCAAACTGTCCAGAGTTATTTGCGGTCTCACTTGACACTAATAACTTGCCTGGATTATTTGGGTGCAGTTTCTTCTCGAAAGAATAACTGGCGTTGGTTGATAATACTGTGCTTACCCCAGGAACAAATCCACATAGGTAACCTATGATGCTACCTCGCAGTGAACTTAATATAAGTTTTTTTCTAAAGTATTTGATCACTTTACAAAATCCTATATCTATGTTGGGTAAGAACACATTAGAATTAGATGCACTGAACATTTTTGCTATTGTGGGAACAATAAGAAAACCAATCAATACAGGTATTAGGGGAATGCCAAATTGTAAATCTTCTATACCGAATGTATAACGGAAGTCAGGCGATATATCTGATTCTCCCGGAACACTCAACATAAATCCAACTGCACATAATAACAAATTAACAAGTATATTCTTTTTGTTGTATACCAACAAGCAGAACACAATAATAAAAATGTAAAGATAAAACTTGGTTGCGTTGCTAAAAAATACTGTCATGTGTTCTACTAACACAGACAACAATCCGTATGTTATAGCGACTGCAACAAGACTACCCAGCACACTTCCTACTGCACATATACCTATTGCCAATTTGGCCATTTTGCGTTTATTGAATTTTGTGCCTTCTATGACGGCGGGCAAACTGTTTGTTTCACCAGGTACACCAAGATATACAGCCGGTATGGTGCCTGTGAATTGTACCATGCTCGCCAAAGACATATAGAATAACAACAATTGAAGGACATCAAAATGCATCAGCAACGGAGAAGCCACAATCATGGCTACCATTACACCCGCACCTGGCACGATACCTGTTATGGTACCTGCAAATAATCCTGTAGAAACTGCTATCAGTTCATTCATATCATATTATAAACGTTTTTGTTGAAGTTAGCAAGGAACTCTTGCATAGGGAGGGCCTGTTCTTATGGCTTTCAAAGGTCCTTTTTAGTCCCACGTCATTTGTTAATGGCGTTACAGGAATATTTATTGATTATTTTAACTTCTTGAGCATATCTGACTCCGCTCTTTGTTGCCATTTGGCATGTTCGGCTTTTTCTTCTTCTGTCAGTTCTCTTTTGGCAAACCCAATTTCTTCTTTTTTCTCTTCGTCCTCAACTTTGGTAGGAGTCTCCATTGGCATACCACTATTGTCAAACCATCTGTTGTCTGCTGTTTGATAGCACACAGAATAAAATGAGTTTCCATCCATTCCTTTTACCAATCTACGTTTTTTGTGTATCTTGCCTGTGTACTCTGAAAAATCTTTTTGTATCAGTCTGTGTGTGCCATGTATTGAACCATATAATCTATCTATGTATATTGGGTTACCTTTGGCATCTTCACCATATTGATTAGAGACTACTGTGAATTTTTGTTCAAACCTCTTAGGTGCTGAATCTGTTATCTTGCCCAGTCCCTCTAGTAATTTTTTTGTTTTGTCGCTTGGCATAATGCTTTATATAGTTAAAGACAAACAATCCAGGGGCAACTTGGAACAGCCTCGACACACACCGCTAGCCAGCATGGGCCTATCCATCCATCATCGACGTAGAGCGTCTCTAAAGTTTAGATTACAAACGAGATACTGCCCATTTGCCGCTTCTGGATTGTTCGCTTTGTTTGATTATATATTAAAAAGGTAATATGGTCAACCAACTATTTTTTCTTGGCTTCCATAAGGATTTGCTTGGGTGTCTTTGATCCTGGGTGTAGTTTTGTGAGCCTACAACTTAATAATTTTTTCTTGCCTTTGCTGGTTCCAATCACAGGTTGTCCGTGTTCATCTATTGTGATAGATTTAATTTTTGTCTGTACATTACGAAACTTGCCTACCTCGACTAGGTCTCCAACTTTTATTTTTAAAGTGTATTCTTTCATGGTGTGTATGGTTCTATTAATTTATCAAATCGTTTTTGTGTGATCATTTCTAATTCCACTGCATCTGCTCCGTCTTTGTACAGTTGCTTGATGTCTTTGAGACACATGGTCCATGTGAAATATCCCCAATGATATGTTTCAGTCCTATTGTTTTGTGTGACCTTGACCTTGTAAAAGCAATCATTTGCCATATGATTTGATAACTTCTATCATTTTAGTTGCTGAAAAGAAATTATCAGTTAAACTGTTTGTTAGTGCTTGTAATTGTTTCAGTGATTGTTCTGTAGGACCTTGCATTATAAATCTAATGTGTTCTATCAGTTTGTCCTTGTGTTTCAAATAACTATCCCAACTTTCAGTCCATTCTGACGGGTACTTAAATTCATCTGGATACATTTCTGTATAACTTAATCTGTCTGGTACCAGAGGGAACGTATCCACTATGGCTCCTTCATATGCACTTATGCCCAATGTTTCCTGTAGATTAGCACTGAACACTATCTTTGCTTCTGCTAACAGTTTGTGATATTCAGGCTTTCTTAATTGTTCTAATTGACACATTATAAATTCATACTCCGGCATACTTTGTTGTAAGTCATCAAATATTTTTGGTTGTTTCTCTGGTGCAATTCTGTGTGGGAACAGTATGAGATCTCTTTTAGGAGTACCTCTGAATGGTTCCAATGTATCTCTCATATACTCCATAGGCCATCCTGTACGTATGATTTTAGTTTTTCTTGTGTAACTGTCGTGCCCAACATGATCTAATGCATTTTTAAAAGTCTTGCCAAACATCTCTATATGAAATTCTGTTGCAAAGTGATTGTGATCAAAGCATTCAAAGAAAGAACGTTCTGCATGTCTTACCCATGGTGCATCGCCTATCAGCCTGCCCAAAAAGTCTGCAGGATCATAACTGCCGGCGTGCCATAGTCCATGTGTTATAACTTTAACTCCTAGCAATTGACTCATGTACTTGATGTTAATGATCCCTGGATGCCAAGCATCTGTAAAAAGTATGTGATCTCCGTCTTTTACTTCACCGTTAGTAAATGCTCTTGAAATTTTTTCTATCTGTGTGCTTTTGTAGATGTTTGTGCCACCAAAGTTTAAGAATGCTCCTGGCGTGGTTGCTGGCGGAATATCATCTGCACCCTCAATAACTTGTACATTAAATTGTTCTAGCAGTTTGGGAAGATGTGTCTTCCATTGTGATGTGTATCTAGATTCTACACTTTCTAAATCTAATAGCCATAAAGTCATAGTGCTATTATATTTAGGTTTTATGGTAATGTCAACTTAAGAATTTGTTACGTCGGACTTCATTTCACACGTGAAGTCTGATTTCTCTACTGTGTAACCATATATAGAGTATGACTCTACTATCAAACTGTGTTTTGCTGATGCATTTGCCATACATTCGCTTTTGCTGTTGTAGTATTTGATTGGATCCTCTTCCATCACTATACAAGGATTACCTAATGCACACACAACTATAACTACTTTCCACATATCTTTACCTCGTTTTCTTTTTGCCTAACAGATCTCTTACTGCGTCTTTACAAGCATCGTGCCAATATACGCCCGACTCTCTTAATTTTTCATTTGCAAGCCTAAGTCTCTCCATTTTCTTTTCCATAGATTTGAACTTGCTTTGTTTTAATTCTTTACCAATCTGTTTCTCTAATTGATTCAGAATATCGTCAATTGCTGGGCAAGTGATGTCCGGCACCTTAGGAGCCTTCTTTCTGATCTTAGACCAATAATTAGTTCGTTTTTGTGCCTTGTAGAACATTGACTTCTCCCTTGACCACAATTATTTACTATGCAGGATAGCGAAATAATATAATACTTTAAGTTCTGTGTGTGTATTTGTGCTTGGATTATATGAGTGTGAAGCAACCGTAAACAAAAATAGATGTGTACACGAAAAGAATTGCCCACATTATCTTGGTCATTTTACTTCTTTGGTATGTGCTTTACCAGACTTTCTACCACGCATATAGTATTTTGATGGCTCGTAATCCCATTTCATACCGTGATGTCCTCTGACATCTGCGTACATCATTCTAAGTTTTACTACTAATCTAACCAACGGGTTGTGACTTACTCTCACTTTTCTTCTAACGTCCTATCTTTTTCTTTCTACCAAGTGGTAATTTTTGTTCTTTGACGAAAACTTCTCCTGCCTTCGTCGTCCACTCAATAGTTATCATCTTTGACTTAGAACTACCCTGATATGATTTAACAGCCTTCTTGAATGAAAGTGCTTCAACATCTTTTGTCTCTGCTCCGTCTGTGATTTTAAATATTCTATTTTTTGGCATATACATCTAATTATACTTCTTGTTGACAAAGAGTCAACCTTTGCGTATAATTATATTTGTAGACGTTGAAACATTTGGAATAAACGTTGCGGACGTCGGGGCAGTACCGACCACCTCCACCAATTTATTACTTGGTGGCTTATGTAATCCCTTCCGGGGGTGAACTAGGATCGACGGGCGTGTAAAGAGATGTGGAGTTTATCCAGTTGGAACGAGGTAACGGCCAAGTTTTAAATGCAAACAAAAAAGCATTAGGATTTGCTGACTTAACAGTTAGCACATCTGAATTGAGATTAGCGGCGTAATAACCAACAATTTCAGGGGCGGCCCCTGCCTTGCAACAGAAGTGGGGCACTTTAATTAAATAGTTTTATGTTTAAAATGTTCTTAGTAATGTGTCTTTTAGCAAACGGAGTTCCGGAATGCACCACTTATTACGAGGACACTAAACAAACTTTCCCAACACAAGAACTGTGTGATCAAGCGGCAGAAGACAAATTTAATGAGATGACCGGAGCATTTTTACAGAATAATATACCGTTTGAGAGTATGGTTATTGGGTGTGAGATAGCCTAACTTAAAGTGTTAGCGTCTTCGTTTTGATCTAATTCAGTTGCAACAATATCTCTATCATTTTTATTCATATTTGTTAACAATGATTTACTTTGATCTTCAATTAATCTATTAGCAGTTGGTATACCAAGTTGCTCACAACTTTTTGTAATAATCTCTTCAACAGAATAAAAGTCATAATTTTTATTTTCTATTCTAGTATCACGTATAGTTTTGTTAGCAACGGCTTCAAGATCTAAGTGGTCAGTCACATCAGGCAAACCTTTAGATTCAAGGACCAAATCGATAGTACTTGTTTTATCAGAATCTGTATTAGTATTGTATATAGGGTTTGAATAACTTTGATTTTTTTCATAGTCATTAAAATAAGTTTGCCAAGATGTGTTTTGAGCAACGTTTGCCATAAGTTTTCTTAATTCAGGATCTTCTGCTAACGTGGCAAAGGCACCATTGTCAGTCACAGTTTCAATAAATGTTCTTAAACTTGTTATATTAGAGTTTTCTAGTGTTTGTTGTGTCACTATTTTATTTCTAATAGAAATTAGTTCAACACCTGGATTACCTGTTATTTGTGATATACGAGTATTTAGGTTGGCCATGTTACCCGCGGCTGTGTTTACCGCATTGTCGAGAGAGGTTTGGAAGTCTGTGGAGTCAGCAACAACAGAATTCAAAAAAGTGACCAAGTTGTTGTTTGAAACTCTAACCGCCGCTGTGGCAATGTTTAGAGCAGTGGTCGTCCTCGCATTAGTGTCAATCAATTGCATAATTTCTTTTAATCTTGTGAATACTGGTTGTGTGCTGTCTTCTGATCTTGTGAACATATTGTTTAACAATCCAAAGTGGTCTGTAACACTTCTCGCTTTTTCTTTTGCTGTAATACCGTATGTCTCAGGAATAGATGATTGTAGGCCTTGCACCAGTTGTAATATTTCTCTAAAAGTACCTTGTCCGTTTTCTCCCTCAGCAACAGCAGGATCACCTGGTATAATAGATCCGTCTATTATTTTGTTGGTGTGTCGGATCGTATCGTTGAGATAACGTCCAATTTGTAAATGAGGTTGTGCGGCGTATAAAGTTTCTAATGCGTCATTTTTCTGTGACGTGGTTAAAACTGTGTTATTGTGTATCGCAGTGTCCACATGAAATTGTGATTTAATAAACTGATACCCATCATCTTTGTCGATAGCCTTTATATCATTTATTGCGTTTTCTAGTGCCTGATTGCTAAAGTTTGGTGTTGACTCTGCTAATGATTTTAATCCTTTGTTTACTGTCATGTTTATCCGTTTGCAAATACATTTGGTGAGCCTTGAAATAACGCACCCATGTCCATTGAGTCACCTATTCTTGAAACTGGTTTGCCTTCAGCAAATACATTAGGAGAACCTCTGTTTACTTTGGCTCCGTGACTTACACACTTAGGACCAGGAACAAGTATGGTATGAGGTAAACATGAATCTCCTGGCCGTAGAACTCTTATGCTGTTTGCATAAACTGTTCTTGCTGTGGCTTTGCAACCAATTACTGCTGTACAACCGTGACCTGTTGTTCCTTTGTCTACTACATTTCTTGATATCTTTGGCATAGTGTTAGTATTTATAGATACTAAAAACCGCTTGGATTATAACTTAAATTTAGAGAATTGACCTTTTTTAACGTCTTGCTTGATGCCACCAACAATGTATGATTCTACTTCTGTTTCTTGTGGTGCTACCTGCATACCTTTTGAACTTAACCAGTGCTGTGTCCATGGTAAAGGGTTTGCTGATGCAGACACATCATATATTGGATCAAATCCTAATGCTCTCAATCTCTTGTTGGCAATAAATTCCACATAGTTGCCCAACAGTTTTTCATTAAGTCCAATAATAGAACCATCTTTGAACAAGTATTTGGCCCATGCTTTTTCTTCTTCTACTGTATTTTTAAACATTTGAATTACTTCTTTGTTTGTGCCTTTCATCGCTTTGGTCATTTCAGGATCGTCACCTTTTTGCCATGCTTTGATCACGTGTGTGGACAGATTCAAGTGTGTTGCTTCATCTCTTGCTATCAGTGATAACAGTTTAGCAGAACCTTCCATAAGTTTAAGTTCACCAAATGCAAATGTACAAGCAAATGATATGTAGAATCTTAATCCTTCTAGTAGGTTAACTGTGACCATTGCAAGATACAATGCTCTTTTAAGTTCTATGATATCGCCCTTGCCTTTGACTGTGTAGTCTAGTGCCATCTTGTTAAACTTGTCATAGTTCTCTGTGACAGTTTTTGCTCTCTTTAATATTTCTTTGTCGTCTAGTATTGTGTCAAACACTTCTGCCGGATCGGCATAAACATTCTTCATGATGTGTGTGTATGCTCTTGAGTGAATAGTTTCAAAGAAGTCCCATGTTACTATGCAACCTTCCAGTTCAGGATTTGAACAGTATGGTAGGAATGCTAGTGAAGGACCTCTGCCTTGTACACTGTCTAGTAGTGTTTGATACTTTAAATTACTTGTGAATATGTGTTTTTGCTCTGGTCTAAAGTTCATAAAGTCTGCTCTGTCTTTCTGCAAACTAACTTCTTCTGCTCTCCAGAAATAACCCAGCATGGTTTGATTTAGTTTATCAAACTGTGGATATTTTATATCGTCATAACGTTGGATAGCCATGTCCTCACCAAAGAACATTGGTTGTTTCATCCAATCGACTTTACTTGTATTAAAAACTGTTTTTGTCATTATATTGTACAGGCATCGCATTCTTCTCCGTCGATGTCAGCGTCACTACTTATTAAAGTTTCAGGTAATTCTACGTCTTCACCATCGTCAGCATCAGCGTCTATTGTAGCACTCAATCCAGATGGTTGTACGTCCTCATCATCACCTTTGAAGTCATAAGTGTTTTGATAGTAAGATGTTTTCCAACCAAGTTTGTATGCTGTCAGCATGTCTTGTGCCATTGCTGATAGAGGCACTTCGTTGTTTTCATAATGTAATGGGTTGTATGACCAGTTGCCTGATATTGCTTGATCAAAATATTTCTGCATCATAGCAACAACATTGATGTAACCTTCGTTGCTTGGCATATCCCATAGTAAAGTGTAATCATTTTTAAGTTTAGGGAACCCTGGTGCTATCTGCTTCAGAGGACCTTTTTTAGATTTTTTAATTGATAGTAATGCTCTTGGTGGTTCGATACCGTTTGTTTCATTTGAAACTACTGAACTACTCTCACTTGGCATCTGTGCTGACAGTGTGCTGTGTCTTAGTCCATATTTGGCAATGTCTTTTCTTAGGCTTTCCCACGCCATTCTCTGTTTGTGTGGCACAATTTTATCAACATCTTTTTTATAGTGATCTATTGGCAATAAACCATCTGCATATTTTGTTCCGTCAAATGCTTCACACTTGCCTTTTTCTTTTGCAATATTATTACTTGCTCTCAACAAGTGATATTGAAATGCTTCCGAAAGTCTGTCAACTAGGTCCCAGGCTTTTGGATCAGAATACTTAACACCGTTCTTGGCTAGATAGTGTGCAAGTCCAATGTATCCAATACCTAAACTTCTTCTTGCTTTTGTGGATACCTCTGCCGCTTTCACTGGATAATCTTGATAGTCTATTATCTGTTCCAGTGCTCTAACACTTAGGTCACAAATGTTTTCTAATTCGCTCAGGTCATTTAAGCCACCAACATTAACTGCTGAAAGAATACATAGTGCAATCTCTCCTTGCTCGTCGTGTAGATCTTGTATGGGTGTTGTTGGTAGTGTGATCTCTTGACACAAATTACTCATTGACACTTTGTCTTTGAATGAACTGTGTGAGTTACAGTGATCCAAATTCATTATGTAGATACGTCCTGTCTCTGCTCTCTCTTTTAACAAGTCTCCAAACAAGTCTTGTGCTGGAACTGTTTTCTTTGGAATAGTTTTGTCTGCTTCATACTTTAGATACAAGTCATCAAATGCTTCTGTACCAAATGCTTCATATAGTCCTGGAGCCTGGTGTGGAGATATTAATGTAATGTCTTCCTCATTCATAAATCTCTCATAAAACAATTTTGAAATTTGTATTGAGTAATCTAATTTTCTTACTCTGTTGTCCTCTGTACCTTTGTTGTTTTTAAGTACAAGGATGTCTTCTATCTCTGGGTGCCATATTGGGAAGTGGACAGTTGCTGAACCACCACGTACTCCATTTTGTGTGCAACATCTCACAGTTGCTTCGAACTTTTTAAGGAACGGAACCACACCTGTGTGTTGAACCTCCCCACCTCTGATTCTGCTGTTGATACCTCTGATACGTCCTGCATTGATTCCAATACCTGCTCTTCTGGCAACGTATAAACCAATTGCCATATCACTTGAAAAGATACTAGACAATGTATCGTCACTGTCTACTAGAACGCAAGAAGCAAATTGTCTTATAGGAGTTCTTACTCCTGCCATCACTGGCGTTGGAATGTTTATCTTGTGTTGTGATATTGCATCATAATATTTTTTAACATATGACATTCTTGTCTTTGTTGGATACTCCGCAAACAGTGTGGCCGCAATCATCATGTACATGTCTTGTGGAGTTTCATATATTGCTCCTGAACTTCTATCTTGTACAAGATACTTGTCACAAATTTGTCTAAGTCCTGCATATGTAAATTTAAGATCTCTGTCTCTTTTGATCCATGTGTTGAATTTTTTAATTTCAGTCTTGGTGTATTTTTCTACAATGCCTCTGTCATACACACCTAACTTGATGTTTCTTAAAATTAATTTTAATAACGGAATGTATTCGTATTGTCCGTGTGCTTCTTTTCTTATATCATAAGATAAAAGTCTTGCCGCCGCATATTGATAGTTGGGTGTTTCTAAACTTATTAAGTCATTTGCTGAACGCACTAAAACATTTTGTATATCTTTGGTACTCATGCCATCATAAAACTGAATGTTGGCATTCATTTCTATTTGTGATGAACTAACTCCTGTTAGTCCTTCACAGGCTTCTTCAACCACAAAGTGAATTTTGTTAATGTCTAAGGATTCTTGACGACCATCTCTTTTTTGTACTTGAATTGTAGAAGAATTTGTCGTCGGCATTATATTTTTTGTAATTTTTGTTTTTGATTTTGTTTTTTGTATGTCCATATTTATCTAAATCTGTGTTTATATCTTTTTTTTACTTTTTTTGTCCTGTGTCTACGAACAAAACTAGTAGGTCGTTTTGCGTTTTTATAATGTACTAATATTATAACAAAAAAAGTTTTTTGTCTAGTCTATTATGTAGATATTTGTGGACAACTTAAGGTATTATGCTAGTATTGTTGTCTGGTAATCTATAGTTGCCGGATTAGTTGCGTTTGTAGTAGCCATCTTTAAGGCAACCGTTTCGTTTCCTGCTGTACTATCTTTGTTGTCAAGCACTGCTGTTAGATCAACACCTACATCTGCTCCGCTTTCGGTATATGTATCATCATAGTTTACACCGTTGGTTGATGCACTTATGATTAGTTCACCTGTTCTGTCAAGTGTTCCTCTAACAATCTTGTAAGTTATTTTTAAACCTTTTCCTGCTAGTGCTGGATATTCGTTTACTGTGGTGGCCGATTGATTGTTTGCTAACGTAAATGATTTTATTGCTTTGGACTGTATTCCAATGCCTTGTAGTTCTGGAGCGGCGTTCATGTGAGAACTGCCATCTGCTCTCCTTAGATCTGTTCTTTCAAAAAAGTCTAGTAGTGATGTACATTCGTCATTGTCAAACTGTATAATTGGAACTTCATTAACTGACCCAATACCTAGATTACTATTGGCAACATCTTTAGCATACCAATTACCAGTTGAAATAATGTTTCTTGGATAAACTGATCCAGATGCATTCTTAGACCATATCGCTTGTTGATGTATGGTGCTCCAACTTGATCCTGAGAATTGTACATCTCTTGGTCCTACGGTCATTCCGTTTGTTGAGCCGTCTAGTGTTCCACCTAGTAATGCTCCATAACGTGATATGCTAAAATCACAGTTATTAAATCTTACATTAGTTACGTCGTGACTTAAATCTACCAGTCTAGCAAATTTTGTAAACTGACATTGATTAAAAGTTATTTGTGAACAAGGCAAAGCAGATGTTGATCTAACTGTTATACCTTTTGAATTTGCATCGTCTACACCACCTTGTGCATATGATCCTTGAAACTTACAGTTGTTAAAATAAAGTTTTGTTGCATTATCAATTGACACTCCGCCATATGCTACTGTGTTTCTAAAAGTGATGCCTTCTATTTGAATTTGTGTTGGTGTTGTTGCACTTGAATTACCTATAGCACCATAAACTTGTCCGTCATCGTCCATAGTTACCGCAACTGCATTTGAACCTGAATTTCTTATTACTGTTTTGTCTGGTCCTTCTCCAACCAAGTGTGCGTAAGGTGGAATTTTTAAACTTGCATTAATTCTGTACACTCCTGCAGGAAAAAATAAAACTCTTCTTGCTCTGGCGTCATCTTGGTCTGTGTCTGAATATAATTCATCTAGTGCTCTTTGAATTGCTACAACGTCTGCTGTTGAATCATCACCTTTGGCACCAAAAGCCTTAACTGATACATGATCATCTAATGTGGCTTGTAGAGACCTTGTGAAGTCTCCACTTGCTCCTGTTAATATTGGTGTAGAATTTCCTAGGTAGCCTTTGTACACATAAGTTAATGCTGTTGTAAATGCAGATGAACCTGCTGTTATAATTTCTGTATTTCCTACTGCAGGTGCACCGTCTGCCACAGTGCCGTTACCTATATATAATTTTTGTGTATCAACAGACCAGCCTAATTCTCCAGCCGCTAGTTGCGGTAGATCAGTGGCTTTACCTCTTCTATGCTGAATTCTTGAGATTTGTACAATTGGCACGATTAATGATTTCCTTTAAATTTTGTTAACATTTACTGTATTTATACAGTGATCCAAACCCGCTTGCCGCCCTTCAAACACCAGGATTTGCTTTTTAAAGTATTTTTTTATAATATTCTTCTAGTTTAGCATACCATTTGCCCACCCACTGATCATAGTTGTCTATTTCGAATGTTTGATATTCGTTGGCCTGTGTGCAAATAAAAATACGTCCACTTTTTATCTGTGTGTCATATTGTTTGTTGTGTGCTTCTGCGTATGCTACCAATTGAAGATAGTAATCTTCAACCCATTCTTTTTTCTTGAGTCTACGTGCTTGTTTGAAATCCATTATGGCAGGTTCGCCTTTGTACACACCAACCAAGTCTGTTGTGCCTGCGTACAGTTCTGGATAGTACAGTGAAACTTCTGATCCCCACACTTCACTAACATCATTCAAACCGTTGTCAATGATTACATTGGCCATTGTGTGTGCTTTTTGTTGTATGAGATTTGACCCTGGAGTTCTGTCCTCTCCTTTTACGTGCTTCTCTAGGCTACGGTGCATCACTGTTCCTATGTTAGCCGACTCTGTTGTTATCTGTTGTGCCTTTGCTACTCCAATCCTTTTACGCCATGCGTGTAGGTGTGTCATATCTTTTGTAGCACTCAACACAGTGGTCACACTGGGCACCTGTCTTCCATCTGGAGTTTCATAATGTCTTTTTTTATTTTTCGTAACCCTCGATAATTCGCCGTACGGATACTTTTGGTAATATATTATGCCTTTGTGTTTTAAAACATCTTCTGTGAATTTCATTATAGATAATTATATACGAATGGGCATATCAAAGCAACCACCAAAACCATTTCCTATTACCAAGGGATTACCTTGTCAGTTGAAATGGACACACAGCACAATCTATTTGACTGATGGAGTCAGTGCGAGTTGTCACAGAGTGCAGGGCGATCCATTAGAAGTGCGTAATGGTGAACTTAACTTTCACAACATACCAGCCAAACTAGAGGCGAGAAGAAAAATGTTGCGTGGTGAGTGGCCAGGTAGAGGTTGTGAACACTGCAAACACATAGAAGAAGCGGGTGGTAAATCAGACAGGCAAGTGCATTTAAATTTAGAAGGCACAACAGCACCGCCAGAACTGGATACAGATCTAACAGCAGTTGATGTAACTCCTAGGCAATTGGAAGTATATTGGGGGAACACTTGTCAACAGGCGTGTATATATTGTGGTGCTCATTACAGTTCAACCATACAGCAGGAAGAGAAACGATTCGAAGACTTTGAGAAAGAAGGTGTTGAGATATCAGACAGATGGAAAAGGAATCCTAAGATAGCAGAACACACAGAATTACTGTTCAAATGGTTTGAGAATCATTTACACAAACTACACAAGATATTTGTCATGGGTGGTGAACCGTTCCTACAGAAAGAAACATTTAGATTTATAGAGTTCCTTGAAAAGGGATCATATCCAGATCTAACACTTGTATTTTTCAGCAATCACAACATAGAACATGAACGATTTAAGAAGTGGATGGACAGGCTAGACGTTTTACAGAAGTCAGGCAGGTTAGACAAGATACAGATATTCTTCAGTTGTGATGCACTAGGACCTGAGGGAGAATATGTGCGTACTGGATTAGATTTAAATGTAGCACTTAAAAACTTTGAATACATTTTGCATCACACAGAGTTCGAACAAGGGATCAATAGTGCTTTAACAGTAACAGCAGTTCCGGGAATGCCGGCCATGGTCAAATACATAAACGAATGTAGCAAAGTTAAACCTATCTACTGGAGCATGATGAAGGCCAACCAATACGAGATAGAGCCTAGGGAATACATGTACCCTGGAATATTTGGAGCCAAAATAAATGATTGGGGTTTACGAGAAGCAGTCGAATCATTTGACACTACTTCATATGGACATCCTGATTCAGTAAAAGTAAATCATAAAACTTATATGCAAGGAATAATGAAAGAGTTTGAGCAAAGAGAGCCTATGCCGCATAGACAAAAACAATTTAAGATATACCTAGACGAATTGGATCGTAGAAGATCTACTAACTGGCCTAAAATTTATCCTCAAATATTTGATATTGTAAAAGACTTGTAATTATTTTCTTCTGTTCATTGCAGACTTGGCCATTTTCTTAACTACATCTGTTGAACCTTGATTGTCAAAATCCATACTTGGATCTGCTTCTGCTTCTTGATCTGTTTTGATTACTATTTTTTCGTTGTCGAAATCAGCAACAACGTTTTTCAAATCGCCATCACCGTCGTACATACTTTTGAATACATCGTAATTGAATGCAGGATAACCTGTATTTGCCATTACACTTTTTACAGCATCCATACTGATTTCTGATGATGAATCTTTTTCATCTGCATCGCCTTTCATGTTCATAAGAACATTTATTAGTGCGGATTCTAAGTCTTTGTTTTTGAATTCAAAAAACCTCACAGGATTACTTCCCTGCTAGTTTGCTGTACAGTCTGTTTGAAGTTTCGAATACTTCTTTGGATTCTCTTTGTTCTCTGCCTTCAGGATCTGTTCCACCTGCTTCTGCATCAGAGGCTCCAAACTCATCTGTCTCTGCATCTGCTTCTGAGTCCAGTGAGTCTAGATCTGCGTCCATTCCCATCGTGTCATCGGCGCCCATAGGTTCTGATGCTACTTCTTCTCCGGTCAATATTCTTACACCGTTGTCTAGCTCTTGTCTAGTTGTCGTTAAAGT
>Ga0098060_1000550_pt1 | contig 16802 bp, 14 predicted proteins | sample 21_taG_FD_77063 | JGI IMG/M metagenome (GOLD analysis project Ga0098060, IMG submission 77063) | Marine viral communities from the Subarctic Pacific Ocean - 21_ETSP_OMZ_AT15319 metaG | ecosystem: Environmental > Aquatic > Marine > Oceanic | place: Pacific Ocean | collected 2015-01-19 | reverse complement strand
TTGACCAAAGGTGACCCATTGCTGTTTATACCAATCCCAAAACTCTCCTAATGGAGTTAAAATATATTCATCAAAAAAATCTGCTATGGCACCCCAAGCATCCTTACCCCATTGACCAAAGGTGACCCATTGCTGTTTATACCAATCCCAAAACTCTCCTAATGGAGTTAAAATATAATCAGTAAAAAATGTTGCAATAGCAGACCAAGCATCACTACCCCATTCTTTAAACTCTCCCCATTTTTCTCCACACCAAGAAAAGAAATTAGATATTGGTTCAAAAATATATTCGTTAAAGAAATCTGCTACTGCTGTAAATGCCTTAGTAGCCATTTCTCCGGCTATTGTAAATCCAGTACCTATACCCGATACTAAACCGGACATACTGCCTAACATGGATAACATTGACATAATTTCACTCCCAATCTAAAAACGAATAGTCTAATCCTACTACTTCTCTATCTCCACTCTTTGCTTGTTGTTTTGTACGCTCAATGTTTTTATTCTTTTCATCAGTAGATACCATAGCCCAAACAAGCGATTGCTTGAAGATTTGCTTTGGCATTGAATATACTTCTGTGAGGGATATATTATAGTGCTTTGCAATGATGTAGGCCCACAATTCTATTTGGGTACTAAAGTCATCTGCACTATCATATTTTTCTTTTTTAAGAAACTTTTCCACCCTCACTCGGTCTGCTTGGTAAACCCCCCTTGCAGAGCCTCCATCATTTCTGTAGGTTGAGGTAATACTTTACAGATTTGCTCACCGACATATCCTTTCAGTGAAAGTAATTCTTTGTTAGATAAATTAGGGTTAGTTTTTGTAATCCAATTGGAGAGTGCGTAGCCCCAATAACCTGCTAAGTCTAATGTTACATCGCCTTTTTCTACACGAATCATTTTTTGTGCGGCGTTTTGTATGTCGAGGAAGGAAATATCCCTCACCCAAACTTCAACAACTAAACTTTCATCATCAGGGTCTATACTGATTGTGTGTTTAATTGTATCATCATTCTTCAATAACAGGCTCTTGTTGGTCACTATTGTGTTCTTCATTATTTTCCTCTCCAATGGATGCGGCTACCTCGTCGGTAGGGGCTTCCGAATTGTCTTCAGGGGCTACTTCTTCAGTAGGGCCATCAGATTCTTCTTCGGGAATATCATTTTGCTTTAATCGTAAAATAAGTTCAGCCTTTGTGCCGTAAACTGGTAGTCCACGCTCTACACATATTGCTTTTAACTCTACTACGGTTAGTGAATCGTACTTTTGAATCTCTTCAGGGAATGGGTTAGCGACTTCTTCTTGGACAAGAGGGTTGACTTCTTTCTGTACTGGGTTTAAAATCTCACTTACCATAGCATGAATACCGTGGTTATCTAAGTCAGTCATCGTTTCTTCACTAAAAACTACACCGTTTGCTTGACATACCCATCGAGCGTACCCTAATGCGCCGAGCCTTCGATATTGTTGTAGTGATTGTTTCATATTTACACCTCAATACTTGATGATAGTATCTCTTGCGATTACCTTTATTGCCTTTGGCATGATTTTTAACATGGATTTTACTGCACCTTTATCTTCAGGGATTTGAAGTGGTGCTTCTATGATAGCATATTCATCAATAATTAACATCATACGCTCGGTATCTCCGGTTGAAGTACTCTTTTCAAAATCTATAACAATTCTATTTGAAGCACTGGCTTCAGTACTTACACTAAAATCAGTTGCAGTACGCATTTTATGATAGAATATAGGGTCATCAACAACTACTTCCATAGTCATTTCATAAGTTGTTTTACCTTCTACCATAAGTGATGTATTACGGGAACCACCAAATGGTACTTGAGCAGTAGCACTGGCTACATTCGCTTGAGAAGAGCCATTGACTACATGGAATCCTTGTAGTCCTGTTTGCCCTGTCAGTGTAAAGTTTAGTACTTGAGCCGCTTGAATACCTGCAAGATTAATTGTACCGTTGTAAAACATAAATGGTTTTTGAGTGCCTGTACCAATACCCGACTTTAATCTTTCAGCATCGGTATTTGCTGTATCATCAAACATGCGATGAGTAGAATATCGTGGGAAAGGTGTGGACTCAAGACGACCTGTATCAGTCCAACATAATGCAGAATTAAAGTTTACACTTAGTCTTAGAGCCGCATCATTATCAGTAGTTAGTGAAAAGTCAGACACTTTACATCCACGATAAACACGAACTAATTCTTTTGAGTCTAATACAGCACCATCAAATGCCCCTTCATTAGCGTCTATATCTCTTCTTCTTTGTGATACTTCCATACAGAATGAAGGAAGTGTACTCCTTGAATAAATTAAATGAGTTACTGCTTGGTCAATCACTTTAGCAGAAGAAATTGTAGGTGGCTTAGTTAAAGACATATCAAAATTGCGATAATTTACTACAGTTGAAGTGGCGTGAGGATGTGTTAGTGGTTCATCAAGGTATAATGTAGTACCATCCACGGCAATGACTCTTCGTGTTTCAAAGGCTTTTGCTTTGTCAAATATCACATCACCGAATGTTCCATCCCATGTTCCACCGTCAGGTTCGTGGTCACTTACAATAGGTACTTCAGTAGTATCTTCAATCTCAATATATCCGCCAGCATCTATATTTTTTGTAAATGTAAGAGTCCCGTTTGTTACAGCACCACCAGTAGTAGATGCACTTAACTCAAAGTGAGTACTATCAGAGATAGAAGATACAGTAGCCCCGCTTGGTATTCCTGACCCTGAAACGCCCATACCGGGATTTAAAAGCGCAGTGCTATCCATCGTTATAGTGGGGTCATTGTTGTAATCACATGTGGCATCTGTAAAAGTTAAAGCCGCAGTTACAATATGAGACTGACCTGCATCTGTAGCACCATTAAGTGTAGTAGCGAGTACTGTAGTTTCGGTATTTTCTGCAATCAAATCTTGTCCAAGACAATACTTCAACCAGCGTGCGCTGTGCATAGCAACTTCAAAAGAGCCGCCTTCAGTGATAAACTTCCCCGGCACCTGTACGCTTGTATCACGACCAAGACCCACTACATGGAATCTTTTTAGGTCTACTTTAGTTTCAGGAAGTGTAATTGCATTTGCAATTCCTAAAAATTGGTCTATCTTACAAGACTCTGTAGCAGGTGTACCTGAAGTAGCCAATGTCATTGCTGTATCAATAGGTGGACTTTTGTAAGGCAGAATGTGTAAATGAATTGCGGCGGCAGATAATGTAGCGTCACCTGTTTGCATAGCAGGTGTGATTCGTATTTTAGTCGCATCTTCTGCTATTACATTTCCCACAATAGTAAAAACACCTGCGGTATCATTTGCATTTAGTGTAGAACCTGTATCAGTCCATTTAATTTGAGAGCCTACTAAGATATTTTTAGGAAATCTTAATCGGTGGCTATCGTCAAATAAAGCATCATTACTTTCACCTGAAAATTGGATTTCAGTAAAATCATTACCCGATGAAGTTGCAATAGCCATGTTAGCATCTGTACTTGCATTAATTATTAGTCCTGTTTCAGTAGCAAAAGATACTTCTGCTAAGTCACCCTTATACACTGTTGATGGCATGTTCTATTCACCTATGGTATCAATTCCGCAAGTATTACTACTTCTACTTGGAAGGTCATACGAAACAAAAACTTGCTTCGGTCACTCAAATCTGTCCGAGTTTTGAAAACTAATCGGTCAAAGTTAGTGCCGTCGCCTTTACGCTTCGTATGTATCAACCTCCGTATTTCATTTTCAAGAGCCTGTAAGTGTTTACGCCCCTTAGTGCTTCTCACATCAACAGTTATATTTATGCGTGTCGTAACGAAATCGTAAAACAATTCCGGTGCTTCTTCGTTATGCGCTGTCTCATAGCACAGAACATAGTCATGCTTCTGTAAATCAAGACGCTTACCGTGTTCTGCTGTTGTATCAGCAATATCTACGACTACAGGGCGATAATTACTGGTATTTGCTCTATTCCAGTTATCTTTGAATAATGCAATAACAGCATCAAGCCCTTCAGTCCATGTTGCTACCATGTTCAGCCCTCTACTGTTTCACCTTTTTTAATTAAGTCTTTGAAATCTATTGGAATAAAAAAACCATTTTCATACTTCATGTTGTATTTATCTAAATCGGGGTTAGAGCGCAACATGGCCCTGTCTGTAGCCTTTTGAATAGAAGCATTCTGCTGTTCAGTAGCCGGTTCTTTGGTATCATTTTTGATAGGATAGCCGTCTTGAATACTATAACCCATAGCACCTGCTTCAATCAATTGCATTCGTTCACGATATGCGGCGGGTTGAGTAGTAAATTGCTGACGAAACTGCTGTTGCATCTGCTTGTCTTTTTTGAATAACTCTTCTTGCATTCTAATATGAATATCTTCAGCCTGTTTTTTAAAATCACGCTCATTCATTCAAACACCACCATCTCAACATATTTTGGTAATGTTCTGTCTATTTCCGCTTGGTATAATTGTACCTTACTTGCAAGGTCAATGTTTTGTGTCCCTTCAGGAATAAGCACTGAACGGTCATCAGACATTAACAATTCAATTGCTACCATCTTTGTACAAACATCTTCAATAGCCTTTTCGACATATCTTTCACCATAAATATATGCTGTTTTAATAGCATTCCATTCAAAGAATGGATAGGAGTTGTTGAAGTAAATAATGCCCATTTCGTAGTCAATCCACCAGTCACGAAGGCGACCAACATCTCCACTACCACTACCACCCTGTAAATCTACTAAGAATGATTGTTGTGTAATAGCCCCTGTTATAGCACCTAAACTACCAGTTACAGCCACACATCCGGTAAAAGATGTGGCAGTTTTCCCCGTATAACGGAAAACATCTCCACTTGCATCTATTGCTACACCAGCGTTTACGAAGCCTGTAGTAGATGCAACATTGATTGTAGTAGAATCAAGGCTTGAAAAAGTAGTTGAATTAGTCTGTGTTTGGTCTATGTCAATATCGGAGGATGAAGTAACTATGCTACAAACCTCTCCTGCTTTAACAGGGCGCATAGAAGTCACCTTTACTACACCAGTACCATAATCACTGTTAGCAGAAGCAAAGAACTCATGATGCACCGATATATTAGTTGTAGAACTTGTACCCTTTTCTAATGTGAATGCAGGTGCAAACTCGGCTACTGTTTTCCCCACTCTATCCTCTTTATTAATTAGGTCTGCAAGGTTTTGAGCAACAGTGGTTGCTTCAAAATCATCTCTCCATTGATTAGTTCCTGTACCTTGTGCTAATGTAGCAACACTACCATTACCGGGTGACACATATATTCTTGAAGAGGCTAAATTAGATATATCATTAAACTTAATTCGTGCTTCAGCCGCAGCAATTTCACGATAATCGTCGCCTTGCCATAACTCAAGACGAAGAACTTGCTGTACATTACGGAATAAAAGAGGGGATGTACCTACATAGTCTGTATAGTACCGGCGACGGTACGGCTTGTAAGTATCGAAATTGATGTATTCTGCTGATACAAGATAAGGTCGCCAAGCATTGCGAGTCATATTGTCTATGCGGTCTTGCATCTTTAGAATTATATTGTCTACCTTATCCTTAGTTAAACCACGAGTTCTACCGTTGGTAAACGATGCATGATTTTGTATATAGCCGTTGTCAGCCACTTGATAATCAGCCAAAGTTAGAAGTTCAGCCTGTTTGTAAATTGTGAGTTTAACATGACCGCTTTTATCGCCGGTTCCTTTTCCTATAACGGTAATTTCCATATCATCAAAACCTAATGGGTCAGCATCGCTGTACACACGAACTTTGTCGCCTACACTAAAACCCACATCTCTGTATTCGTTTCCTGTGATGTAAATATGTTGGCTAACCCCACTAACACCATCATTATCAGCGTCAGCACTCATTAGTATAGCGTCTTGTGCGCTAATCTCAAGAAGGTCTGCAACCTTTTGGGCTGTAGTGTACACTATTCCATCAGGGTAAAGAGGCCGAGTTTCCGGCTCTCCGGGGCTGAATACCAATGGCACACTTTATTCCCCCTCACATATTTGCTGATGCACCTGATGTCGGTGTGCGACAGTTTAAACATGCACCATACTCAAAGTCACCTCTATCAAGTTGCTTCTTACACCCTTTACACTCATAATTCATGTCTCGTACATGTTTGTATCGTAACATTTCCAACTCTTCGGGTGAAAGCCCTCCTTCTGTACGATAATCTGATGTATGATTATCCATTGCTTCTCTTTGTCTTGCCAATGCTTCTTCTTCTTGAGAAGATATTTTCAACAAACTCCAAGCATCTCTAAATGCGGTTTGTCTTGATGTCTTAAAGTAATCAGGATGGTCAGCATCCATAGGTACATGTTGCCTTTTAGGTGCCTCTTCTTCTTCAGCCACATCTTCTTCTTGAGGTTTTAGACCCTGACGAAGATTGCCTTGCTCATCGAATACATCAGGAGTTTTAGGAGGGGTAGTGTGATAATCACTATTATCTCTCATGATATTATTAGATGTAAATGTTTCTTCCTCATCGTGTTCTTCTTCAGGTGCAAACTGACTGTCAATTGCCGCCGCTTCACCTTCAGGGTCAGGCTTGGATAATTTTTCTTCAAGTCTTTGACCTTCAAACGGTACTCTTTCACCTAAAAACTTGAGTCCATGCTCATCAGGATTTTCTAATGCCTGTCTCATAAGTGCTTCTCTTGCTTGAGTGAATTGCTCTCCTGAAGTATCACCGCCAGCCCCTCTTAATGCTTGTGCGGCTTTCTTGTTAGCCCACTGTTGAAGTTTTAATTCTTCACCTTGGTCTGTAAGTACTTTCTGTCTATGAGGTCTAATTGCTTTAATGAGTATTTTTCCCATAGTATTACATCCTTTTACTTTCATCTCGATGGCCTAAGTTATATTCCATTGGTTTATCACACGCACCGCATGTTGCTCTCCACATAAAATGTAGAAAACCACAGTCGGTGCATCTTGTACCTGCACCTATGTTTAGTATATCCCCTATATCACGGTTGCGTTGGCGTTGTTGTTGTGTAACACCCGCTAAAGGCTTGTCTGTGTTACTAACCACATCGCCACCGTACTGATAATCAGCCTTGGTGCCTTGCTTACCCCCTCTGACTACATCAGAGAGGTCTATGTTTCTAACATCGAATGCCATACCTACTCACCTCAAACTGTGTAGGTAAGTAAGAAATAATGATTACCAAGTGATGTAAATGGTTCTACGCTAATGAGTGCGGTTGTACTACCAGCCGATACACCAAGCGCACCAGTACCACCAGTGGCCCTAATGTCTGCTTGTATAAGCGCAGTTGCCGTTCCATCGGACATCATTTTAGGACTGTAGGGGCCGATTACTCGACTACCGTAGCCACTTAATACTGCCAAGGCTTATCACCTCAACGCTGTCCTAAAATCCACCAGCGACCATCTTGTGCATGTGCTACACTTGCCGCACCAAGATTACCATTTCCGAATACTACAAAATTGTTAGTTTCATCAATAGATACCGCTAGACTACCATTGTTTAGAGTAACTGCACTTTGGTCAGGGCCGAGTTTAAAGAGGAACTCATCATCTATCATATCTCCACCAGTCAAAACGCCACCGCCTATGGTAATGGAAGTTGCACTACCAATGGCAGTAATAACTCCAACTCTTTTACCAAGGTCTGTGTAGATTGTTTCTCCTACATTGAAATGTAATCGAGCATCTACAGTCTTGACTGTAACAGCAGTTGCTGCTGCTGCTAAACCAGCACCCATGTTAATTTGAACTCCGGTGTCGTATAGACTTGTTACATGACCACCTGCTGCAAAGACATTAGTTAGTAGTCCATCGAATGATACATCTGTACCACCATCAGTGAAAGTCCCAGTAAGCATGAGCATATCGCCCATTACATGTGTTCGTACATCTATTGTATTACTTGCTGCCATTATTGTTCATCTCCTAATTCTGTTATTGGATTTAAGTGCCCTGCCACGAGTGCAAGTGCCCCTGTCTTAGTGACATAGCCACTGCCTATATCTACATTGTTGTCTGCAAGCCATTGTAAAATGTCTCTTCGACTCCATGTAGGGTCAGGAATACCTTCACGACTATTGGAAGACACTACTTCCTCTTCACCACTTATCTCAAAGTGTGATAGAGGAAGTGTGTGTCTCCACTCGTTTAACCATTCTTGGGTAACATCTACTACTTTCCCTCTTAACCAAGGGCCGATAGTGTCTGCTCTGCGCCTTTCATAGAAAGGCCCAAGAAATGTTACGGAAGGCACTTAAATCACCCTCAAGCACCGAGTAGTAGCACAGTAACCTGTACTACTTGATTTGCTGATTCGGAATCCAAGACAAGACAAGGTAATGCTCCACCTGTTGCGAGAGGTGCTACTGTTGCATCTGCACCTGCAAGACCTGTGTTAGTCATTGTGATTGTAATGTCCTTTGCTGCTGTTGCCGAAGCATAGCCGACTATTCCGAGAATCTTTGAAGCACCTGCTGAAAACAATAGAGGTTCTACTGTTGCCGCTTGAACCACATTTACTGTAAAAGTAACCATTCTAAGGCTACCGTTAGCGTCTGTGGTGTTAGTATTCTTTGCTTTGAATCCATCAAGTGCGCCCGGATAGGAACCTGCTGCTGCACCGCCGTCAAGCCACGCTGTTTCATCAACGGGTGTACCTTGACGCATATCGACATCTGCAAGGATGTCAACGAGTGTAAAATCACTGTCTGCTACTTTAATGCTAAGATTTTTTTCTGTTGTTGTTGTTGTTGCTACCATAATAAATCATCTCCTATTATTTTATCTCCAAATAACCTCACTTCAAGTCTCGGACTGAACCGTGACCTCCAAAGAAAGTAGTCCATAACTCTCCCATAGTGCGGTACATTCCTTCTTGTCCAAGGCGGTTGATAGCGAATGGGTCGCCAGTTTCAATACCGGACTCAAAGTACTGTGTTGGAATTGCTGTACTAAAGTATAGATAATCTGTGTCAAGGAAGTACATTCTGCTTAGTGTGTCAGTCTGTACATCCTTGGAAGGGATAATTGGTACACCGTTGTATGTTGCTACGATAAATCCAGCCTCAATACCCGGTACACCCTTAACACCGTTATAGGTAGGTGTGACTCTCTTCTCTTCCATGAATCTCTGTTGAGATTGTAGAAGTTGCTGTAGTCTCATCAAAGTGTCATATCCAGTTAGGATAACCTTTGGATTACCACCACGAGTCCAACACTTTTGGAACAGGTCGTCAAGGTGGTCAAGTGAGAGAACACGGTCAGTACCACTGTTCTCATTGTGTTCTGCCAAAGACCATGAGTTTGCGCTTCGGTCAATGGAGTACATATCTTCTGCTGAACCAGCAGCAGCACCAGTAGTTACACGGTCTAATGACTCAAAGTCATTTCCAGCAACAGTAGCCTTGTCTGTAGTTAGCATCTTGTTAATATGTTCAGCGTGGTGCTTACCCATTTCTTCCTTTAGGATAGCACGAATGTCGCCAAGTCCGTCATCCTTGTCAGCAAGGAACATTGCAGTTTCAGACATATCGAATGTGTGTACGATTGTCTTAGGTTTTGCAGCAATGTGCTGGAAGGTAGGCTTGGTTGTGTCCGGTAGGGTTGCGTTTTCTGCAACACCGCCACCAACAGTGAATGATGGGCGTGCGGTGATGACTCTCCAACCACTGCGTTCCCAAGGTCGCTTAGGTAGAATGGAGAATGCGTTAAACTCTTGGTTCAACTGACTCCATACTTTGCGCCCGTAAATTGCTTGATAAGTACCTGCTGTGGTACTCATCATAGGTGCGTCAGCCTTGAGTAATTCGCTACCGGAGTAGGAATAACCCATAGCGTTGCCAGCACCGTAGTAGTAGCGTTCCATGTCGTGAATGTTCCTGATATAATCTCTTGCCATTTTTCATCTCTCCTTTATGTTTCCTTATTCTCCCCTCATTGTTCTTGAAGCAAGGGCGTGGACTTCATCCCAACCCATGTTTGCCAAGTCCTGTGTGGAAGGAATCTCGATGTTAGATGCAGCAGACTTCTGTATTGCTACTCCGCCGCTACCTATGTTGTCTATTCGCTCGTTAAGAGTTTCAAGAGTCTTCATGATTTGTCCAAGTGGCTCTCGTGCATCGAATGCCGCTTTTTCTTGCTGTGCCTTTGCGATTTCTAATTCGCCGTTGAATCTGTTTGCAAAGTGTCCTTCAAGGTCAGTGCGGAATGATTGCTCTGTAGCCGCCGCTTTGTAAACTTCGTAAGCCGCCTCAATGTCGGCATCTGAAACATTTCCGTGGTTTAGGTAACCCTTAGCCATTGAAACTGGGCCAAGTGCCCCTGATGGAGTCTTGCCACCACTAGAAGTGATAGCATTGATAGCACCAGTAGATGGGCCACCGTTTTCCTGTCCACGGCCACGGACTTGACCACCAAAGTAGTCAGCACCGTCAACTGCGTCAGGGTTGTCAAAGCCACCAAGTTGTGCTTTTTCCATTTGGTCGAAGTGTAGTCTTGCCGCTTGTGTATCTACACCAGCAGACTTTAGAGTACCTTCCATCCAACTTAGATATTCAGAAGTAATAACATCGCTATATTCGTTTCCTTTCATATACATTTTATCATCACCATCATCTTTCTTTTCTTCTTTCTCTTCTTTAGGCTCTTCATCGCCTTTAGATTCTTTCTTATCAGCAATTGCTTCTTTTAGAGCAGGTGGCATTTCACCTTTTTCTAATTCATCAAGCCTCTTCTCAAGTCTATTCATTATATCTGCCATGTCTGTTTCTGTCATGTTTCTATCCTCCTTTAGTATACGAAATTGCGCTTCAGGGTTAATTCCTTTTTCACAAATTGTAATCTCATGTAACTCCATTTTTGAAATCTCTTGGTAGTCACCTTTTTCCATATCTGACCTTCGCACTCTTTTGAATGCTTGACCTCCAATGGAAAATCCACGAAGGTTACCTTTGCGGATTTCGGCGGCTACTTCACGAGCCTTCTCTATATCATTACGGAGTTTAACTACAACAAACATTCCTGTGTCGTCTACTTCAGACTTCCACATTCTACCATTGTTGTCTACATAGGAGTCAATTACTTCTCCTACTTGTATATTGGAATGTGCTAATTGTACATTTCGGAATCTGTCGCTCTTCATAAAGTTGCCAAAAGCACTGTTTAGTGCCCCTTGTGTAATCAAGTCACCTTGCTTGTCTACTAACTCTACAGAAGCATATCCAGCAACTACTAAATCGGAACCACTCTTGAGAAGAGAGATGCCATCAGTAGGTCGCTGAATTGCCAACATTGCCACAAGAAGTGCTTGTAATGGTATTTATACCTAACTTTAGTTCCTAGACAGAGTTGGCTGGTCATTGTCATAGTCTATAGAAAGATTTTCTCCTTCATCAGTTTGGACTTTAATATGATTCAGTCTCTCTTTCACAGGTCTTTTACTTTCACCAGTATCTTTCTTTTCACCATCGAAATCAGGTAGAGTTGACTCATCTCTTAACTGGGTGGGGCCACGAGGTGATTCTTGTGGGGTTCCTACATCTATTCCAAGACCTTTTGGCCCTGTCCATGTCATTTTTTCTTTTGAAATTGCATCCAATGCACGAACTATTAGTTCCAAAGCCTTCTTTTTATTTTCAGGTTTTAGAATTATATTTTCATCATCTTCCTCAATAACACCGCCACTTTGTCTTTCTGTACGCTCTTCTGAAGGAGTGTCAGGGATTTTCATTTCAGTTTCTTTTCGTATATTCCCACTAATCATAAGAGGTGCTACAGCAGACCAAAACGGAAGTAGGCTTTCGGCCAGTACTACTGGATAATCTGTTTTCTTTAGAGAACCTACTGCGCTGGTTGGGGAATGAATTACCCACGCATCGTTTAATTGCTCATAAGAATAATTTACTATATCTATGTCCTTCATAATAATTTGAATATGATTTTCATTTACTTCTATATCATGCGGAATTAAGATAGGTGCAAAAGCCTTAGTGAGTAAATCAAGTGATTCTACGCTTGCTGCCCCCTCTCCCTCTCCTTCGCTTTCTATTTCTTTAAACTGTACATTGTAGACTATACGCTCTTTACGATTCTTTTTACTAACACCAGTAATAGAGGCTCGTATAATATCTCCAATCTTGAATACTCTTTGTTGGTTATGTGCTGTACCTACATCCATGTAGTAATTACCATCATGTTCAATCGCACGATTACCTAATTCTTCCCCACGATTTATTGGCCCTGCACCTAATTGATATGTGTACGGCCCCTTACCCCTTCTATCAAGTACAATAAAGTTGTAATCTTTACTACTACGGTAAAGCACCCATTTAGGATGCCTCCTTTCTCCTTTCATGTATGTAGATTTATTATCTCTTAGTAGTATATTGTCATGTTCTTCTTTTAGATTCTTCACAGATTCTTCAAGTCCTTCATCATCTGTCATTCTTGTATCGTGCGGGCCGGGTACTATGACATTCTCATGACTTTCAAATTGAGAGCGCAGAATCTTTAATCTTTCATACATCTGCATGTCTGATATATTACTATCATCGTAATTTAAAATATCTATGATGTTTAATTCATCTTCACCAAGTATGCCATCTATAGTGTAGTTTTTATCATTAATTTTTTCTAAGGCTTCTTTAGTGGCTTTACGGAGTCCCTTTTTCTTTCCACTTTCATTGTAAGCAGTTATTTCATCATCATTACGGACAATGATAATTCTTTGCCCATCATACCATTTACTAACTACCCATGAACCACTAAATCCTTTCAGATGTTCAAGGTCTTTCATATCGAATATGCGATGCATTGGTCTAACTGGTGGTGACCATGTGGCCTCATCACTCTTTGTTAGAAGTACATCAGGGTCAAGTAATGAAGTAATAATTTCTGTCATCTCACTCATGTTAATAGTAGTTGGAGTGTCGCTTGCCGCTTCAAAGGTATCATAATCCATAGAATAAAATGGCGGAAGAGTATACTGTGGAGGTGGTGCTTTTTCCCAAGCCTGATTCCAATTACCTTTACCATGTGCTACATCAAGTAACTCTTCAGGTACACCATAGAATAAACCGGGGCCGGGTTTAGTACCAGCCACGATATTACCATTTGAATCAAACTCACAACCTACATTTGGATAGCACTCATGTCCACCATGCCAAGCACCACTATCGAAGGTGTCCATGATAGAATGATTGTTAGGATTTGGTGCGCCGACAGGCCCATCTCTAAGACCGGCTGATTCTACTACCTCGTTTGGTGGAGTAAATACCCCATACTCATCTTCTTCAACACTTGGATTAAAATGTACAATGCTATCAAGATAATTTCTTGTTTGTTTTGAAGTCTTTTCTTTACCTTTAGCAGATAAGTTTTGCATTCCGTGTACATCGGATGTAAGCATTCCGATACCTGCGGCTTGCATACTAAAATCAAACTGTTGAGGATTTAACATTCCCATCATTCTGCGTGGTATAGCGTGTGCAAAATGCCCCTTCCAATCACTTTCTTTGAATGCTTTTTGACTTTCAAACAAAGCATTGTGATACCCTTTATTATGCAACTTATGATAAAATAATTCCTCATCGGATAATTCATCTTCATTTTTATTTGCTAATTCTTCATCATGGTGTAAACTTTCTATATTTACACCACGAATATCCTTGATATTACCATGTGTGATAATATCTTTAATTGTAGATACAGCCAAAGGACTGTTTAATTTGTTACTTTCTTCAATTAAATTGCGAGCATGAATCTTTGCATTAGGAGTTTTTTCTATTCCTAACATGTTTAACACTTCATCTACACTCATGTTTCCATCTACCATAGAACCGTGTTTGTTTAGATGTTTTGCCATGTTTGCATGGAATGGGTCATTCTTAGGATTAGTTTTTAATTCGCTGGACAAACCATACCCTGTAGCAGTTAAACCATGTACACTATGTGGTACAGTCATGATATATCTTTGAGCATCACGGAATGCTCTCATAGTATTATCAATATACTGTTGAGGATTAGATTCGTCAAAAGCATCAGGTCTTGCCTCCATCATGGCTGGAATAATTTTATCTCTTGCCACTTCTGCTATTAAGTTTCTATGAGACTTAACCAAATCGTGTTTGGTGTTTGCCTCTATAGTCCAATAGTTATTTTGTTTTTTACCCAAAACACTTTCCATACTTTTTCTTTGAACAGCAGATAACTCTTGCTCTGTTTCTGCCAATTGATTTGCAATATCCTCTTTTTCTTCAGGATTAGTCGAAGCCATAAACTTGTAATTTAGACTATCTAAGTATTCTGTTAATTCAGATTCTTTTTCAAGAGATGGTAACATACCACCAACTCGTACCATTCTGTTTATCGCATCATAGACACCATTTGTGGCTTTTGTTTTATTCTTTTGAGTACGCTTTGCTTGCTGGTTTTCAAAATTAAGAGATGCAATTACATCATCAAATGTGTTTTTAATTTCATCTCTATTTAATTCGGCAGTTTGAGCCATTCCTAACGCTGATTTTAATTCGTGGTGGTCATCGCCTTCTAAGTAATGTAGAATTGCTTTAGGGTTAGTAGTTTGCAAAATCTTTGCTATTGTATTAACAATTTTTAAGGGCACTCTATTTTTTGGGTTATCAATAAATAGATTTTTCATATTAGAAAAATTAGGTTGAGTTACACCCCAACCCAGTAATTCTTGCATCTGTTCACGAGAGGTTTCCCCACCTACGCCACTATCGCCTCTCATGTAATCTTTAAACTTTACAATTGACTTAGGTGCTGGTTGATTAGGATGATTTATTCTACCAGTTAATTCATTTAAGAACCAACTACTTCTTGCACCATTATGAATATGAGTATCTGAAGGATTAGCACCAAAAGGTGATTCAGGATGTAATGATTTATTTGGTATATGAGTAATAAAGTGCGTGTTAGGAACTAAGTGACTACCATATTTTTTCCTATCGGCTTTACTGGTAAGTCTAATTTCATGCTCATACTGTGGTGAAAGTGAAGATTTGTGTTCAGTAAAATTATTTTTATCACTTAAACCTTCTCGTAAATTACCACTATCTGTTTTATATGGTACGCTCACATTCATTGGAGAAAGTAAGTTTTGCAAGGATATAGCATCAGAATGATAAATAAACTTTTTCTTAGTATCATCGTAAGTACCGAATGCTCTTTGTTTTTCAGGCATAAAGTGATATGCAATAGATTTGTTATTTTGATTAGGATGAAGGTATTCTGTTCCTGTGTCACTTACATCAAATAAATCCGATACACCATCTTCATTAGCAGCAATAGAATGAATCATTTCAAGATAAGTAGTAAGAGTCATACCACCTCCACCTGTACTTTGGAATGGTTGTGCCCAAAACTTACCCGGCCCGTATGTATGTTTACCATCTTCAGATAGTTTCCAATAATCAGGCTTTTCTTCTTCAGGATGAGGGCCATGTACCGCAGTAAAAAATCCACGATGGTTACGGAAATCTTTTATTTGTGCCTGTAAAGTACCACGAGTCTTTGCAAGATTTGCAATATAATCTACCATACTATCTTCAATTATGGGGCCATCTAATTTTCCATGTATAGGATGGTTTTCTAATAATTGACGATTTGAAGGGTCATATCCAGCCAAATAAAGTAAATCATCTTTAGTCATTCTTACTCTATTAACATCCTTTCTGTGTTTCATTGCCCCTAATTTTCCATCTCTTTTAAGTGTTCTAAAATGGTCGTTAGATGCATTTCGTAAATCTTCCCATCCCATTTCTTTCATAGGATTTTTTCCTATCCGTAATCGAGGTAGAAATCTTAGTTTGTTATGATTTAACTTTTCACGGCTATTTACATGCTCATCATTTATATCTTCAAGAATATGGTCTGCAAATGACCTTTCACCTAATTCATCCATAGGGGTATGAGATACTTCACCTAATGCTTGTTGAAAAAATCTGTCATCTTCATAATTATGATAATCAGTATCGTTAGATTCCTGTCTGTAATGTGAGTTTCTTCCACCCATTCCCATGTCTCTAATTGCCCAATTCATTTCAGGAGTCATTCTCATTAGTTTATTATATGCTAAACGGGCTGAAGGTATTCTTTCACCATTAGGTAACTCAATATCATCATGTTCGTCTACCCCTTTTTCTTCTATGTGTTTTTGAATAGCAGTACGCTCTTCGGGAGTAAACCATTCAAGACCGTACATATATGCACGATGACCAAGATTTTTCGGATGATATTCAACATCATCCATATATTCGCTACCACTAACATCATGTTCATTAGAAACCCAATCTGCTGCTCTACTGTTAAAGTGAGCGTGCCTCATCGCTTCTTCTGCTTCTAAAGCATTCAAACCCATGCCGGTAAACTCTTCACTCATTTGTGAGTTTTCTTTTTTCCAACGGTTATAATCTCGATGGTAAAAATCTTCTTGATGACGATTAAGTGTCTTAGGGGTGTTTAAATTACCTAATAATTTAGTTCGTTTAGTTTTATCATTAGGATTTTGATAACCTGTTAATAGAGAATGTTTTGAAGGTAGATGCTTTAGAAGATTTTGCTCAAACTCTCTCTCTTTTTCTATGTGTCCGTTAAACACATGAGAGCGTAGCATCTCAACAAAATGAGGAGTTCCTTCTATAGCGTGTTGTCTTCTCAATGGGTGATTTAATTCGTGAAAAGGAAAATGATGTTTTTGGTATGCACTTCTTGGACTCTTAGGATTAAAGG
>Ga0098060_1000547_pt1 | contig 16845 bp, 15 predicted proteins | sample 21_taG_FD_77063 | JGI IMG/M metagenome (GOLD analysis project Ga0098060, IMG submission 77063) | Marine viral communities from the Subarctic Pacific Ocean - 21_ETSP_OMZ_AT15319 metaG | ecosystem: Environmental > Aquatic > Marine > Oceanic | place: Pacific Ocean | collected 2015-01-19 | reverse complement strand
TTAAAATACCTATTGTGAATATCCTCTACCTGTGAAACTAACTCAGTAGAACTCCAAAATCTAGCACTATACGATTCATCTTCCTTCGGTAAATATTTAGATTTTGTTCGTGCACTTTGAAAGTGAGATGTCGTGTATAAATCATCTCTTACTTGGTCTGCAAGTGACCATTCTTTGTGATTAGAATATAAAGATTCTAATTTTAATGCCTCTGAATGTGGTATAAAATTATCAACAATTTCATATCCGTGTTTACTCAGCTCCATTACACACCTCGGATATAAAATCTACATCCTTTAAATCTATTAGTGGATGAGTTGGTACAATAAATCCTCGTTCATAAATTTTATTTGCAACTTCTCCATTGAATTCACCATACCTACTTGACCAAAAATTGTGTTTTCCAAGATTTCCGTGTGACCAAACTCTTGTTTCTATACTATTCTCATTACACTTTTCAATTACTGATTTTCGGTGTTCATTTGATTCTGCTAGTATCCCAATGTGTAAACTAACAGGAGTGGTATCTGTACAATCCTGAAATTCAAATCTATAATTTAATTTATCAAGATATCGTAAATGATTTTCACTTCGTTTTTGAAATATACTATCTGCCTTTTTCAATTGTCTCAATCCTATATATGCCTGTAAATCAGTAGACCTTACATTAAATCCTGGTTCGTTAAATATAAATGGAAAGTTTTCATCATTTCTATATTCATCATTTACTATATCCTTTACCCATCCATGTGACCTCAACTTCAATAATTCTTTATATAAGAACTCATCATTTGTATTTATAAAACCACCTTCAATTGTAGATAATTGATGTCCAAAGTAAAATGAAAATGATGACATATCTCCTACCGTTCCAATATAACTCTCATCACCATATTTGGCACCTACTGATGCACAAGAATCTTCAAGAATATAACATCCGTATTTTTCCTTTAAATACAAAAGGTCTTTTTTTCTATGTGGGACTCCGAGAACATGAACAAATATAAATCCATCTATATCACCTCTTTTTAAATAATCTTCTACGATATTTAAATCAATATTATAATTGTCTTTATCTGCATCAACCATTATAGGTTCAATACCAAATTGGATAAATGGACTCACGGTAGTAACCCATCCATTTGCAGGTACTAAGAATCTTTTATTTTTTAATTTGTTAGCATTTAACAGAGAGTACACCATCAATAAGTTTGCAGATGAACCACTATTAACATATACAGAATAATTAGTACCGATATATTCGGCCCATTTTCTCTCGAACTTCTTGGTAACATCTCCCATAGTAAGTCTTGGATTTGTCCGTAACCAATCTATAAGCGAATTGATATCACTTTCATCAATAGTATCACATGCAAGTGGATATTCCCAAATAGATTGTCCTGTTAAATCTAATGACTTACTTATCATTATAATGGTCTCCATGTTCAATCAATAATGTAGAACCTTGTCTATTGTATGCCTTCTCAAATTGAGGAAAAATATCTTCGGGTTCATCTAACAACACAACCTTAACTTCGTTCAAAATTGATTTAAATTCATTTGTATAATTGTTGGTATGTTGAACACCACCATTTAAAGGATTGGTAGAACCGATAGATGTTCTCATAATTACTTTTGGTCTATAAGTAAATTCAGTCATGTTTTGCATTTTATCTAAATGATTTACCAACGCATCCATACATCTCATTAAGAAATCAAATCGTGGAAAACAACTTATTGGAACTAATCCATTCATAGCCATTCCTGTACTCATGCTCATTTGAATTTCCTCAAATACTGGCAATTCAATTAATTTTTCATCTGGTAATGTACTTAATGTGTTGTAAATTGCATTACCACTATATTTTACTGATTGTCCTATGAAAGTGGTATCATCTTTCTCACTCAACCACTCCATACTTCTTATTAATTCATCTTTATACTTCATTAGAATAACACCCAATTTCCTGTTCCGTGATGTGGATAATCACTTTTATATTGATAATAAATTATATCACTTGGAACTTCTTGTTTACCACCCCAAGTCTCATCAACTGGTGTATTTGTAGAAAGATTATTATCCTCAACCACAAATTGAATTGGTAATTCAAAGTTCTTAGCGTATTTATATGACTCGTGAAATATTCCACTTTCAAAAGTCATATCTCCAACAAAACACCAAACTTTATTTGATTCGTCCTTCATCTTAATTGATTGTGCAACTCCAAGTGCTATTGGAATTATACCACCAACTATAGCAGATGAATAAAACTTTGGTTCTTTTGAATACACACTCATACTCTTACCTCTAATGATTTGGTTCATCAGAACATCTCTTGGTATTCCGTGTAATAATGCATGATAATGATTTCTCCAACTAGCAAATACCCAATCATCTTTATTAACATTCTCGAATATTTCTATAAGTTCATCTTCATTATTTGATGCAAGATGAACAGGTGCCTTAATTTCACCTGCCTCATATCGTTCTTTGACCTCTGTTTCGAAGTCTATTAAAATTCGTTTACTTATCATTTGTCTCTCCAATTCAATATAGGATTTTTTATTGGCCAATCTATACCAATTCTTTCATCATTCCATTTCAAGGTATCTTGATCCATCCAATCAACATAATCTTTTGGATACGCCTGTGTATAATGAAATAAACATTCTTCACTCAAACATAAATGAGCGTTTACAAAATTTGGTGGAACTAAAACACTTGTATGATTTCTTTCAGAAATGAGAAAACTCTCCCACTCTAAATAATTTACAGAATCTTTTCTGTTGTCTACCACAACCAAGTATATTTCTCCCCAAACACAACTTATGTGTTTCCAAGTTACATTATCTCCGTGTAACCCACGAAGTACATTCTTTCTTGAGCGAGTAAATTTAGAAATTTTCCATTCATGTTCTTTCGGTAAAACTTCATTATCTTTTTCCCAAAATGTCCACATTTCACCACGATAATCAAAAAAAGGATCTGGTTTTAAAATCTTTACTTCAGGAAATATTTCAGATTCTTTTACTTCTACTCTAAACTCACTCACAATATTTCTCTCCAATGATTTAACAAATCATCACAAATTTCTTCTAATCCCTTAGTTGGTTTCCAACCAGTTTTTTCTCTAAATTTTGTACTATCAGGTACTTGTAAAGTTATGTCGGTAGGTCTCACTCTATTAGGATCGAGTTCTTTTATAAACGCCTTTGGATTTTTTGATTTATTAATTAACATATCTAACGCATCCCCAACCGTACAAGTGTAATCTCCACCTATGTTATACACCTCTCCATATTCACAATTATCTACTGCCAACCAATATGCATGAACTGCATCGTCTATATGATTATATGTTCTAACGGAATCTAAGTTACCATGTTTTATTGGATACATTGGAAAACTTGGAGCATATGGTGGAAAATCTTTCTTCTTTTCGGCCATTACTATCTGATATGCAAACCACGATAGTGCAAATCGTTTTCCTCTACGGGCTCCTTCATGAGAAAACATACGAGTAATGATAACATTCATATCATATGCCTTGTGATAATACTGAGATATTAAATCGTGTCCGACTTTTGAAATTGAATAAGGGTTTGCCGCTCTAATAGGATTGGTTTCAGTAATTGGTATTTCTTCTTCCGTTGGATTACCATACACCTCAGATGATGATACACTAACAATCTTTGGATTACAATAATTTCTTTCTTTTGACAATCGAAGTTCTTCTAATAAATTAGTAGTTCCTATTATATTCGTGGTTAATGTACTGATTGGACTTAGGAAACTTGCCTCTGGAAAACTTTGTGCCGCAAAATGATAAACTATATCTGGTTTTGAAACATAAATTGCATTATAAATACTTCCTCTATCCAACAAATCAGCTTCGATAAATTGAACATTATCTTGCTTATCTTGACCATAAGTGTCAGGTGAATACAAGTGTTTAATACTATCGTCTCGACTTCTCCATCTTCTAATTGCAAATATTTCTACATTTGGAACATTTTCGATTAGATAATCAACCATATGACTACCTACAAATCCTGTAATACCTGTTATTAAAACTCTCATTTATAAACCTTGTTTACAAAATTGTATAATTTATTAGCCCATTCTATCTGAACTTTTTCGTTTGGATGTTTACAAGATGTTAACCTGCTCCCAGCACTTTGTAAAAAACCTTCATCATAAAAATAATTAAAATCAATTAATTTTGCGATATCACTTTCTTTATTTATTTTACCCTCCGTAGAATCTCCCGCATCACCTTCAAAAAATATATATTTAATATTATTTACTCTGAAAAATGATTGTAAACCAAGTATATACCTACAAGTTATATCAGAAAGAACTTCATTATCAGGAATAAAATCAAAATTTAATTCATCTCTATCAACCGAATGTTCTCGTTGGTTGTGATCCCAAGCAGTATATCCATCATGTCCGTGCTGAGCACCCCACCAATTTTGATCTTCCTTACTGAGTTCTCCATTATTTTGTTTGTGTTTGAACCAAATCTCATTCCTAACTGGATAAGTTATTTGTATAACAAATAAAGTTTTGTCTAATTTATCTTGATTGGTTGCAATCCATTCAAATGTTTTTCTCCAAATCCTTTGATTAGATTCACCACCCCTTGATTCATTGATTTCAAGTGCGTTAAATTTGTTAGAAAGAAAAGTACTATATCCGAGTTTAGATGAATCGCCGGTATAATCTCTGAGTCCTGTTCCATCAGTATAACTACACCCATTTGTGTATATGTATTCTATATTCATAAAACTAAAAATCCTCTGTAAAAGAGGACACTATTTAAAGTGCCTCCGTGTGTTTATAGTCCGTTCATAGTCGGTTAGGTCTTTGGGTTTTTAATACCCCCTGTTATCACTATTGGACTTATATATAAATATATATGTTTTTAAAAATACTACCCTTTTTCTTTTAACAAAGATATAAACTCATCATAATGTTCGTACCCATATTCAGTAAGTCTATTGTAATTATGAATTAATATATCTTCCATATCCCAAAACCATTTATCCATCTCCTCAATCGACATAGAACACAATCTTTTTATTTCATCATAAACCAAAACTTTTCTCTTTTCATTGTTAAGTTCTTTATCATAATCCTCGTTGATTAACGGATGAAAAGTTTTGAACCCAAACTTTTTTAACATCGATATTGTATTTGGTTGTCCTAAAAAAATAAATGGTTGTAAAGTTATCATAGATTTCCATAACTTTTCATTATAAAATATAAAAGGAAATTTACAATTCTCATCAGTTTCATATACCGAACCAGTTAGTAGCTGGAAATATGAATTAAAGCATTGTGTTATATTAATAGCATAAGTAGGAAGATAACTCCAATCACCTGTTTTATCTCTACCTTCCCAATAGTATTCAGAATCAAATTTTAAATCTCTATCACCTAAAATTTCAAATTCATTATTTTCTATCTCACCATGTGCATTACTAAAAAAGGTAGCGTTACCAAATTTCAACAAATCATTATCTTTGAGAAAATTTATTAAATCTAATCTATGACCTCTCGGTGAAGAACTAACACAATAAAAATGTTTTGGTCGTGAAAAGTTTTTTCCATTTTTAAAAATGTCTAACATATGTGGATGATAGTATTCTTGCTTAATACTATCTAATTGTAATTCCCACTTATTAAAAAACTTCTGAACGAAAGGAAAATCTTTCTGCTGTTCGTTATCAATCAAATATTCTGGTGACATCCAAACCACATTACCCTTTGGAATTTTATTCATTTGTACATAATGGTCTAAACTTCTCTGTGCATATTCATGGTCAGGTGACATACCTTCAAATTCATAATAAGTGTAACCATCTTCATTTACACCACCTTCTTTTATAGTAACAAACACTCGACATTTACTATCTTGTAAATAAGAAATTAAAGTTTTTTGAGATTGAAGATATCCTAAAATCACTTCAATATTATCACCATCCAATATCATAATAAAATTATCTGGCCAGTTTTCATTAACATCTAATAAATTAATTTCATTTGAAACAAAATCCTCAATATTTTTGAATTTTTTTATAAAATAACTATTATCCCAAATTTCTTCAAGTTCTTTAATATTGATGAATTTACCATCATTACAATCTTTCATATAAATTATATCAATCATTAAAAATCCCCAATATTTTTTTATCTGTTTTATGTATATGAATACCCAACTGACTGCTATTGTGTAACAGAATTGTTTTCATATTGAAGTACAATTCATCCATTTCTTTTATTGAAAAATTAGAAATTCTTTTTATTTCATTGTATATTTTCGACATTCTTACTTCGTAATCTACTTCCGTATCATATGACTCATCTATCCACTCAGAAAATGTTTTAAATCCTAATTCCTTTAAAGTTTCTAAAGTTCTGTATTGTCCGATGATTAAAAATGGTTTCATACAGGCAAACGATTTATATAACTTTTCATCAATATACACTCGTGGAAAATCTTCAGTACTATGTGAACTTGCCATAGTAACCACATCAACATAGGAATTGTAATATAATGGTAAATTTAATTTAGTAGAAGTATATGTTGATGTAGATTTTAAATCTAAGTGTAGAGATTGTCCAGCCTGATTCCAAAAATGAGAATTAAAAGATATATCAAATTTTGGTAATAAATTATTTTCAAGAACAAAAGATAGTAAATCAACTCTATGTGGTTTTATATTTCCATTAAAGGATAAAAAATGTTTTTGTCTATATAATTTTTCACTATTTTTATTAAAATATTTTATTAATTTTCTATCTAATTGTTGCTGTTCTAATATACAATCTGCCATAGAATAATTGTTGTAAACTTTATATGGTAAATCATATCCGTTTAAATGAAAATCAGGTATTATTATTGTTATATTGTGTTCTAATTCTCGTATTTCTTTTTTATGTAAATAATATAATTCTTCTGATAATGTGTCCATATACCATAAAATTATTTTTTTAGTTTTATCCATTGATTTAATAATCTCAAAGGGATTATCGTTTTCATAAGATGGTCTAATAAGAAAAATATCACAAGGTGATGTTAATTTTAACTCTTGTATTTTTTCGAATAATATTCTATTTGTCCAAATTTCGTTAAAATTTTCTAATTTTTTATTATTAAAATAAAATGTTACATTATTCATATACAATCTCTACTTTTGTTTGAAATAATTGGGCCCTTTTACCCCACCAAAAACATTTCTTGGCCCAATCATACACATCATCATAGTTCTCACCACTTACCCTCAGTATATGATCACCATTTTTTACTATCTTAGTATCACCCAATAAAATTTCATGAATATTATAATCAAGTTTTGCTATAAATGGATATTCTTGATTAGGATGTTGTATTCTAATTATTTGATAATCTATTAAACATTTTACTAAATTATCTTCTAATTCATACTTATCAATTAGATACTTATATATTTCTTCATAAAATAGCTTATGATTTAATGATATATGAATAGCAGTAGCTTCTTCATATTCCCAATGAAAATTCTTCTTCACATCATTCAATACTCGTCCCCACAATGATTCATTTTCAAAAACTTCTTCAATTCCATTTTTTGTAACATCATATTCTTTTTTTAAAAATCCATCTTTATTGTTTTTAATATAGTCCATAATATCTGTATAGAAATCATAATATTCTATATTATAAACACTTCTCATAAATCTACTAATAAATTGCAAATATCCAAAATAATGACCAAAATTAAATAACCACCTATACATCCATGCTTCAATATATTGTTCTTCACTCATAGTATTATGTGAACGAACTACATAAGATTTTTCATGATATTCTTCTACATTTTCAATTTCGAAATGTGCAAATGGTTGAGAAACTTCTTTTAATTTTATACCATGTTCTTTTTGATAAGACTTTTCATTAAAGGGTGTATTAGGTAAAACAATCATTGGATTATAAGTTACAAATGTATGTAATCCAAGTTCCATTATCTCTGTTGCCCCATCTACAAATGAATCAACCGTTTCACCTGGTAATCCTAAAATAAATTCCAAAAAATAAGGAACATCTTCTTGATTATATAATTTTACAAATTCTTGTAATTTACCATTATCTATATTCTTCCTTTTTACAGCCTTCAATGTTTCTTTATTCATAGATTGTAATGCCACAGTTACACCCTTTTGTAACCCCGCATCATGCAACATTTTTGCAATAGGCATAACCTTATCGGCCCTGCCCTTTGCCCAATCATTTCTCATAACATAAGGGTAACCAGTTTTCTTTTTTCTATTAACTATATATTCAGTTATATCTTTATGTTCTGAAAATAATCCAAAATTATTATCAGCATTATATAAAAATTCTACTTTATGTTTTACTGCCCAATCAATTTCTTTTTTTAATTTTTCAATCGGTTGTCTTTTAAGTAAAGTATAATAACTATCTCCCCACTCACAAAAAGTACACGAATAAGGACATCCTCTAGCAGTTTCAATTATAGCATCTAACTTATAAGGTGATGTTTTTGCTAAATTATCAAATGTCCCATCAAGATATGGACTTGGCATAATAGATATATCTTGAATTCTTGGTCGAGGTAAAGTTGTTTTAGTAGTATTATTTTTTTGCCTAAAAGTACAACCATTAACAGAATCAATATTATTGTTTAAATAACCATCTAATAATTCTTTAAATGTTACTTCACCTTCACCATGAATTAATACATCGACATATGGATGTGTTTTAAAAAAATCTTGACATCTATCTTGTTTTGGAGTACTTTGTCCACCATAAACAATAAGACAATTTGGATATTTATTTTTAACTTTTTTAGCCAAATCATTATTTATCTGTTCATTCCAAACAAAATGAGAAAATCCTACAATATCTGGATTCTTTATACGAGATAACATTTGATTACCTTCTTCTCTCCAAAATAACCAATCTAATAATTCATAATTATCTGTTATTTCTTTAAAAGTTTTACAATAAGACCAAACTAAACCTGTACTATAAGGCAAACGAATTTGATTATCGTATATATCACCTATTTCACATAAATATAATCTATTCTTCATTTAAATTTCTAAAACTAAATTTATTATAATTTATAAAATCATCTGTATAATTTATACCAAATTGCTTTAGTAATTTAATAATTGGTAAACTTGATTTCCAAACTTCATCATTCATAACTAATTCTGATTTTTTATTTTTTTGTTTATCTAACCTTTGATAAAAAATTTTATCCTCAAGATTTGATTCGTAGTCCATACCAAAAAAATAATCAAAGAAAAATTGTAGTTCTTCTTTTAAAATATCCTTTGGTAATGTTGATAATAAATCGATTGGTACAGGTATAACTCTACCCCCATTAATTAAAGAATACAATCTATATAATTGATTATCAACACCAAATTCACCATCATTGTATTTCCTTAATAATGACAAATAAGGATGTCTAACAGGAACAAGTATTATAAAATTAGACGGTGGGTTATCTAATAAATCATATACCCATTGTTTATCATCCAACTGATCAATATGAAATCTATGTAAAAGATATTCTGTTTCAATTGGGGCATTAATTATTTCTACAAATTCATCCTCTGTTATATGCCCTCCCCAATTTATATTCTGATATGGTTTTATTTTTTTAAAACCTGTATATACATCTTGATGATAAATACTAATATTATTATACCAAGAAACATCAAAGGGTGGAAGTGTCAAATCACTCTCATGATGACCTATCATATTAACAAATAACTCTTGTACTCCAGTAGATGATGTATGTGATAAAGATACCATAAGAATAACTTTGTGTTTTGTTTCAAATTTGTTCAACTTATCATATCCGATATTGTATTCCAACAATTTATGTTATCCTGTCTTTTGTAATCTGAAAAATGTTTCTGATTATGTAAAAGAATATCTTCCATTTCATAATACCATTTATGTATTTCTTCCTTTGACATACTACACAATCTTTTTATTTCATTTAGTATCATAAAAAATCTTTTGTCATTATTGGTTTCTTCATCATATGATTCATCAATAAACGGATGAAAAGTTTTATATCCCAACTCTCTAAGTTTTTTCATAGCAAATGGATTAGTAAAATAAATAAAAGGTACTAATTGTGAAATAGGTTTAAAAACTTTTTCACTTAAATAAATACAATCTTCATAATAACAACTTTCTGTGACGATATTAAAATAAACTCTCTTATATTGTGGTGCAAAATTTGACCATTGACCAACTGCCCCACTACCCCATTCAGGTAAAAATTCTGCATCTATATCACCATCGGCATCAATAGGATATAATGGTTTTATCTTTTTTAATGCATTATTTACTAATGTTTTTTGTTCTAAATCATCTATGAATTCACTAATTTCATGGGGCCAAGTACCACCAAACATCTTATCTACTCCCTTTGCACCAAGACTAATTATTCCCTTATCTTGTAATCCCATCTCGTAAATCATAGAAACTAATGCAATTCTATATTGTCTAATTACTCTATTATAACATAAAAAATATTTTTCTCTTATGGTATTTCTACCCTCGTCTAAATCCTCTTTACTAACAAATGATTGTTTATATGGATAAATCTCGTCTATTTTTTTATTATAAACTCCATCTAATATTTGACGATATATTTCAACACTACTTTCTAACATATGATTCATTTCAACAATGTTCATTTTTTTTGTAGTAAGTTTCTTGTGTTTTTCACAAAAACTTTTATATTGTTTATTACCATTTAAATTACTTGCTACAAAAATTATTTTATCGGCTGGTATTTTTTGTCTACTTAATTCGTTGTGTAAGTTTTTCAAATCATCATGATCAACATGCCCCTCTTGAGTATAGTTTATTAAAACATAAGCATTTTTATTACGAATAAGTTCTATTATATCTTTACTCATAAAATCAAAAATACTTCCCCACCTTTTGGGTGGTTCTCCATCTAAACCAAGATATGAATGTAATCCACCAACACCAAATGGTATCACCACACGGTCTCCATCATCTATCTCGTCAATATTGTAAATTGATTTTAAAAACGAAACCTCATCATCTCTTGGTTCAACTATTCCTAAGTGATTTCCCCAATAATAATTACCTGTTTTTTCTCCAATTTCTAATGGATGAGTACCTTTTATTTCACCAGTTGTTGCAGTAGTTTCTACCCAATCAGTATCAGTATCATCCTCTATTAAGTAATGTCCATGTTCTCGTCTTGCACCACCCCACGGATCTGGTCTACCTTCGTGTTTAACGACATTCTGTAAAATTTTTATTTGTTTCATTATAATCCTTGTCCATATTTTATAGGAAATCCATTTCTAAAATGGCTACTATCCTTATTTATAATTATCTGATACCCATTTATCAATTCTTGTATTCCTTCGTCTAATGAATACTTTGGTTTCCACCCTCTCGATTCAATTTTTTCGTTACTAACTATATAATCTCGTTTATCTGGATCTTCATAATAGTCTGATTCTTGAACGACAAAATCTGATATATAATTTTGTATCCTTTTTGTTAAATCTCGTTTACTTAAATTAGTATCACTCAGTCCAACATTAAATGCCTCTCCTACATTTTCATCATAATTATTTATCATAAATTGAAATACAGAAGATACATCTCTTACATGAATATAATTTCTAACCGTATGTGCCTGAAACAAGGTGATGTATCTATCAGTTAATGCCTTGTACACGAATTCATTCACTAATAAATCCAACCTCATTCTTTCACTCATACCAAAAACCGTGGCAAATCTAAATGTGATTCCACGACCTTCATTTAAAATTAAATTTTCTGAATCACATTTTGTTACTCCATAATGACTTATGGGTGTTAAGGTTTGTGATTCTACACAAACACCTTCCGTTTGCTGTCCATAACCACTATTTGTATTTGGGTATATTATTCTTTGGTCGGATGATGTATTTTTTAAGATATTTTGTATTTGATGGTAATTTACTGCCGTTGCTAAATTTTTATCCTTATCACATGCAGGAAATCCCACTATTGCAGCCAAAGGTATAATGACATCTGCATCATTTACATAAGATGATAATTTAGAATAATCTCTGACATCACCATATACAAATTTAAAATTTTTATTACCAAATAAATTCAATAAAGACGATTGATTATACATCAAATTATCATACACGACCACTTGATGTTTCTTGACTAAATCAGAACATAATATTGAACCTAAATAACCTGCTCCACCTGTAACTAATATTTTCATAAAATAACTCCTTGTGTATAATTATCAATTATTCTGATAATAAACTAATCTGTTCCTCATCTTCGTATTCCCAAAATGGATTTGTAAATCTTTCATTAGAAACAACTTTTATACTATTTGGTGTACCAGCTAACAACCAAGCAACTTCTGAAAAATTACTATTATGATATAAAATCATATTTTTATTTTTTGATAACAAAAATACATCAAGTAATGCACGAGATGAAGTGTCTACCTCGTCATCAAAAGTTAAAATTCTGTCACCATATTTATCCTTAAACCTTGTTAAGAGTTCATCATTATCACAACTTAAAAAGAAATTATGAGAATCATCGTATTCATCTATCATCCTATAATACTTTTGTTCAATGGAAAAAGTCATATCTTGATACTTTTCAAACTCTACTTTACTCTGTGTCCAATGCATATTATTACCAGTTCGTAAATGAACAGAGATAGTTTTATCATTAAAATTACTTGCATACTCATCTACTTTTTGTAAAAAAGATGGTTTTAATCTTTTTTTAAATTCATTTAAATAAAAAATAAAATTTTCTAACGATGGTAAGTTTTCAATACTATACTTAAAATCACGACTATAACTTGTTCCCCATTGAGTTATTTTTTCATATTTAACTCTGCCCCATTGATAAAAAAATTGTAATGCCTCAGGTTTATCAGAATGCATATCTCCTTCAAAGATTGCAAATTTATCATCAGAATATTTTATATCGTCATCTAAAAGTTTATCTGTTGTATATTCTTCTAATAAATTCCTATTAAGTCCGTATGATTGTGTACCAACATTTGAATAAGGATATTTTAACTTAGGAGGACCTCCGTCATTTAGTGGTCTATAAAGTAACGCATCATCTCTAATTCTAAGTGCCCCCACATAACTTATAATTGTAGAACACACACCAGAATCGTTAGTGGAAACAAGTCTTTTGTCTGATGACCTAATACTATCTAATTCAGTTTTACTTATAATCTGTTCCACTAATCTCTCTCTAATTTTATTTTTAAAACATCTTTGTAAATATCTACAGCCTCTTGACCAAACTTTGTTTTTATTTTATCAAACCATTCACCACGATTAAAGTATATTTGAAATGCATCATCTCTGAATTTTAAAATTTCTTCTCTACTTAATGTTTCGGTTGGATTAGGAAACGAATCTTTTGAATAATATGAATAGCCAGAATATGTTGGTGGTAACTCTATTCCTTTATTTACTGCATCAGTAAACAGCGGTGATCCAGGAAATATCATAGTTGGATTAAAATTAGCACTACTTGTATTTAGTTCTGTTGCCAAATCAAGTGTTTGTTGCATAGTTTCGTGTGTATCACCACTCATACCAAACATATAATTACTTATTATTTCTATATCGAATGATTCTATCTTATCCACTATATCTTTTACATCAACTTCACGAAACTTTCCTTTGACAGAATCCACTCGTATTTTTCTATTACCACTTTCTATTCCAAGTGCTAACCAATTTACTCCAGCCCTTTTTAGTCTTTCTAAATATTCTTCTCTTACCGTATCGACTCTGGCATATGCCCAAATGTTAAAATCGTAACCTCGTTCAATTATCAAATCACATATTTTTAAAAAATGATTTTTATTCAATACAAACATTTCATCTGCAATTTTTATATTTCTTATTCCCATGTTTGCAATTTTATCGAATTCAGTTATGATAAATTCAGGATCCCAATACCTAAATACTGACTTTCCAAATGGTGCATTAATACAACAAAAATCACATTTGTATGGACATCCAAGTGATGTATAAAGTGCGGCAAAAGGTGTTCTATCATTATTATTTGTTAAAGAGAAGTGAACGGTGTTTCTATATTTTTCCATTGGTAATAAATCCCAAGCCATACCAGGTAAAACACCTTTAAGATTTTCTATAATTGGTGTTTTAGTTGTAAATTTAATTTCATCTTCATCACGATACCATAATCTTGGAACTTTTTTAACATTTCTTAAATCACTTTCTACCAATCCAAGTAAAGTATCAACCCCTTCACCCTCGCATACGAAATCACATTTTTCATCTTCAAGTGTTTTCTTTGGTAATGCAGATGGATACAATCCTACCAATATTGTTTTAAATTCAAAATCCATCATCTCTAATAATTCATGAGTTCCTTGCATACTCTGTGCAGATGCTGATGGGTGTTGTCCAAATTGTACGAAACAGACTAACTTAGGATTTATCTGTTTTATATGATTGTAACTTTCTTCAGTATTTAATTGAAATGCCTCACAATCTAATATACCAACACTCACCCCAAAAGTTCTCATACTATTTGCTAAAAGTGCTGCCCAAATTGGTGGTTCTATTGCAGCATATTTTGACAAACTCTGAAAAGTTTGATTTGAAGAATTTGTATGTACGAATAATATATCAACCATCAAATGCCTCAAATATAAAATCTGTAACTCCTTTGAATTGATATTTCATAAACTCAACATAATGTTGTTGATTGTGTATTAAAATATCTTCCATAGACCAATACCATGTATCTAATTCTTCTCTTGTCATACTACAAAGCCTTTTAATTTCCTTTTCAAGTACTACCTTTCTCTCTGTATAAGTAGTTAACTCATCATACGATTCGTCAATAAACGGATGAAAAGTTTTAAATCCCCATTCTTGTAATTTTTTTAAATTATGTTTATTAGATATTAAAACAAAAGGTTGAAATGTAATTATACATTTCCACACTTTTTCTGTAATATGTATTTTTTCTGGATAAATACCTTCCTCTTTTTGATTCTCATATCCAGGACCCCATACACTTTCAGTTACAATGTTAAAATAACTATTAAAGTAAGGTATGATATTTAAATAATCTTGCAAACCATCAACCTTATAATCATATGTATAAGGTACAAGTTTATGTGCAGTATCAACTGCCTCTTTTCCATACACCTCACTATAATCAAACTGCCTACCAAATGCTGAACTATCAAACTTGGTAAAATCTATATTATCTATTCCTTGATCTTTAGGTTCATCCCCACCGAACCAAGACCAAACTCCATCATCTAATAGATTATTTTGTATCAGAAATAAAAGTAATTCAACTCTATGGTCTTTTATATTATTGTTATGTGAACAATATTTAAATTGTCTGTAATATTCTCTCGTGTTATTTAGTAAAGTGGTTAAAAATGAAGGTTCATGACCTCGTGAATTTTTTGTCCAATCATCTGATTTTAATAGAAAAACTGAAGGCCAGCTTCTTTCGGTAAAAACATTAAATCCCAAATCTATATTTTTTATCTCGTCATCTATTATCTGTTCATCAAATAAAAAATGAAATCTTTTAAGGTCTATACCCTCAACGAGTTTATAAAAATCTTCCCAATATACTTTAGTATATCTACGCCAATTTAAATCCGTGTGGAAAAAAATAATCGAACATTTTGATTCTTTTAAATCAGAAAGTATTTTATTTGATACTAAAGTATCTCTACTTATCAAATTTTCTATTGTAGAATGTGGACCAAATGTGTCATAAACAATAACATACTTTTCAGTTTTTGGTAATTCTTCGACAACATTTACATCATTCCATCGTTTGTCTTTAAAAATATCATTATCAATTCGTGTATATTCAAAAAATTGATGGGCTGGATGACTATTATATGGTAAGAAATCTACATCTTCTTTTCTATTAGATGAAAGAGTATCACTCATGAAAACTAAATTCATATCAGAATACCTTTACATTATATTGTTTTTCAAATGCGACTCCATCAAGATATGAATTTACTATTGGTTGTCCTTTTATATTTAGACTTGTGTTTAAAACCATAGGACATCCAGTTTTTTCATAAAATCTTTTTATTAATCTGTAATAACCAGGATTATCATCTTTACTTACGGTCTGAACTCTTGATGTGTTATCCACATGACATATTGCTGGATATTTATCAGGAAACTTACAAGGTGCCGTAAACTGCATAAACTGAGACTTTCTAACTGGCATATCAAATATTTCGTGTGCATGTTCTTCAAGAACAGATGGAGCAAATGGACGAAACTTTTGTCTATGTTTTATTTCATTGACCTTATCTTTTATACCATTACCCCTTGGATCTGCCAACAAACTACGATTACCAAGTGCCCTTGGCCCAAATTCTGCTCTACCATTTGCCACCCCTACTATGTTACCCTTGAGTAATTCATTCAATACCTTTGTGGTAGGATACTTTCCTTTTATATCGTATCCAGTAAATGGTGAAGTCCAATTAATGTGTTCTCCAAATAGATAAGCGGCTGAACCTAATGATGAACCTGCATCACCTGGATTTGGTAGTATCCATAAATTAGGATAATGGTCACGGGCTATGATTGAGTTGGCTACACAATTTAATGCAACTCCACCCATATAAACACAATTATCCGTTTCAGGAACTAATTGTTTTGTCAATTCAAATACCTTTACGATTTCTTCTTCACAAATTGCTTGGACATTTGCCGCTATATTGAATTTCCAATCATCACTATCA
>Ga0098060_1000546_pt1 | contig 16848 bp, 18 predicted proteins | sample 21_taG_FD_77063 | JGI IMG/M metagenome (GOLD analysis project Ga0098060, IMG submission 77063) | Marine viral communities from the Subarctic Pacific Ocean - 21_ETSP_OMZ_AT15319 metaG | ecosystem: Environmental > Aquatic > Marine > Oceanic | place: Pacific Ocean | collected 2015-01-19 | reverse complement strand
GAGGAGATGGTCAACTTCCATCAATGACATTTAGGAGACAAGAAGATGTTGTCGGTTGGGCAAGACAGATATTGGGTGGCTCATTCGGAAGTGGAGACTCCGTGGTGGAAAGTGTCGCATCCATACCGGGTACAGATGGATCGGGACAAACGCATGACTCAACCAACCGTGATGAAGTCTGGATCATTGTTAAAAGAACAATCAACGGTGCAACAAAACGATATTGTGAAATGTTCGAGCGAGACTTTGAACAAGGACAGGATCAAGAAGATGCCTGTTATCTCGATTCATTGCTGACTTATGATTCTTCCTCTACTTCAACGATTTCGGGTTTATCTCATCTTGAGGGTCAAACTGTTGGTGTGTATGCAGATGGAGCTATTCAGTCGGATCAAACGGTGTCGAGTGGTTCAATATCTCTGGACTCTGCCGCTTCGGTTGTTCAAGTAGGATTGAGATATGCTCATTTATATAAAACATTAAAGATTGAAGGTGGTAACCCGGTGGGAACTGCAATAGGTAAGAAGAAAAGACTTCATGGAATAACAGTAGCCGTGTTGGATAGTCTTACTTTAAAGATAGGACCGGATACTGGGAACTTACAGAGTTTAGATTTTAGAAGTATCTCTGACCCTATGGATTCAGCGGCTCCGTTGTTTACCGGGGAAAAGTTTATTGAGTTTGAAGGTGACTGGGAAACGGATACTCGGATAGTGATTCAAAGTGATGACCCGGCTCCATTTGTTTTACTGGCATTAGCTCCAGAATTAGAAATCAATTCAACGGTGTGATTTATGGCTAAATATTCCGCAATTCTGATTGGTGCGGCTATAGGAGCGGGAACCTCGGCTGTTACAGGTGGTGATCCTCTAAAGGGTGCGTTAATGGGTGGAGTTGGTGGGGCTATTGGAGCTTCTGATTTTTCTAGTTTGACTGGCAAGAGTGCGGCTATTGCGGGTAAATCAGGTGGAATTTCTTTGAGTAAAGGCTTTTCAGGTGTTGGGCCAAATTCTGCCTCTGCGTCTGTGGTGAATAACGCTACTAGCAGTGCAAGTAGTGGTCTTTTTGGGATGAGTACCGGACAACTTGTGAGTACAGCTATTGGAGGAGCGGGTGTTTTATCTTCTGCAAGCGCACAATACCAACAAGGATTAAACACCCAAGCACAACAAAACTTTTCAGCAAATATTACTGAAGAACAATCTCAAAGAAGTAAACAAGAAACAGAACAAATCAACCGGGATTTTTTACAAGCACGATCTGATGACTTTGCAACCAGAACATCGTTACTTGGCATAAGCGGCGGGAACACGGAACAAGGGTCTTTGTTAAATGTTTCGTCCGATTATGCTGGAGAAATTGCTTATCAATCGGCAAAGATTCTAAACCAAGGACAAGTTACTTCTTCTCGACTACAACAGCAAGCCGCACTTACAAGAATGTCTGGTGCAAATGCAAGACGGGCTGGAGCATCTAGGGCTGGATCAACAGTGTTACTAGGTGGGGCTCAACTAGCATCTAACTTTTTCGTTTAAACAATAGGTTTTATATATGGCAACGCAATTACCATCAAGAGGCAACAGTAGAGGATTAAACAGGAGAGGTGGAAGTTCAGCCCCTAGCCGTAGGAATGTTCCTCAAGCAAGAACAAGTTCAGATCCGGGTGTAAGGGTTCCTAACAACTTGTTTTCGGGTGCAGAGCAACTAGAAGGTACAGGTCAAGCCTTGATGGGTTTGAGCGATAGCTTGTTTAAAGTGCAAAATAAGCTGAAGAAAAGAGAAGACGATAGGTTTCTTTTAGAAGCTGAAGATAAACTTAACAGTAGTTTTGGTCAACTAACTGCCGAGTCTATAGAAGGTTTAGATTTAGGTGATCCAGAACAAGTCAAAGGTCTACATGAAAAAGCATCAAAATTTATAGATCCACTAAACGAAAGATCATTAAAACTTTCTCCTGATGCAAAACTTAGATATGACCACATTCTAAATACTAAACACAACGCATTTTCTGTAAATATAGCAAAAGAAACAACAGCCATAACTCATCAACGGGATCTAAATAGGATTTTTGATACCGCTGATACGATTGGTCTTGATTCAAGTCGTTGGGATACTCGTATAGGAGATAGTTATCTTGAGTTTGATGAAATCTTTGATTCACGGTTTGCTTCTTTAATTGATGAACAACAAGAACCAGAAATAAAAAGAACGGGGAAAATAAGAATCTTTACGAGGCAAATGGACCAGTTATTGTTAGAGGGAGATAGTAATAACCTTTCTGTAGCTAAAGAGTATTTAGATGATCCTAAAACACTGGAACTTGTATACAAAACAGACGAAACCTCAGATAGCGGTTTTGCTCAAAAAATTAATTCTTACAGAACAAGAATTAAAGGTATTGAAGATGGAAGAAGTGATGTTCAAAAACGACAGCTAGAACTTCCTGAGTTAATAAAAAATGGTTTTATTAAAACAAAAGATGAACAAAGGGCTTATTTATTTACAGGCAAAATGCCTGAAAAAACTAATGAACAAAAAACGATTAGAGGTTATGAGGAAGCGATAAAAGCTAACACGGATGCAAATGGTGTTATTAACCCAGAAAAAAAGAAATTTATAGATGAGGTTTTTAAGGTTAATCAAGATAGTGAATATGAAAAGAAACGTAATGCTTTAGAACAATGGAACGAAGATCATAAAAATGCTTCACCGGATCAAAAAGCAATGGCAGAAGCCACACTTATGAATATGCCTATTGCTCCTGAAATCCAAGGCAGAAATGAAGTGGCAAAAGCTGAAGAAATTGCAAAAGCCGCAAGTGGGGCTTCTACTTTTATGCTTCAAAAATTAGGGCTTACACCTGAACCTGATAAAGCAGAGGAAATTAAAAAAGTTGAAGCAGGGATTAAGGTTTATGAAGATAAGTTTGGACCACTTGATGATAAAGCTAAAAAACGATTGTATATGGAAAAATTGGGTTTAAAAGAAATAGAACTTTCTCCGATAGACCAGTTTTTTAAAGATGTTGAGAATTTGCGAGAAAGAAAAATCCCCATTGATAATGCAGATGTTGAGTTAGTGGCTAGACAAAAGCTAGGTTTACCTTTATCTGAAGCAGAACAAAAACAAGCTATAGAAATTGAAGCAAGATTAAATTCATTTAAAACCGTGCAAGAAGCAAAAGGAGTAGCTGAAGGAGTTGAAGGAATTGAAGATACGAAAGTCAAAGATATAGTAAAACAAAAACTTGGTTTAGATGTTCCACCGGAGAAACAAAATAAGGTTGAAAAATTAATATCAAGAATAGCTACGGGCAAAAAAGCCGGGGTGATACTTAGTGACGAGGAAGAAAAGTTATTAATTAAAAAAGAAATTGGAGACATACCTCTATCTGAAGAAGAGCAAAATAAAGCCAAAGAACTTGAAGGTAGACTATCCGCAATCAAAAAAGATGCTGAAGTTAGAAAAACAATGGATCTTGAAACACCACAAGAACCTAAAGAATTAAATGCAAGCAAACAGAAATTAATAAGAAGTTTGGCAATACAAACTGTAGCTGGAATGGGTGAAAACTCTCCTGACAGATTGACTCCAGAACAAAGTAAAGCCGCAAATAAACTCGCCGCATTAACTACTGAATATGTGAAAGCCGGAGATGATATCAACACCGCTAATTTAAAAGCTTCAATTGATATGAATGACAAACTTCCAAAACCTCCGGTTGAAGACGCAATAGATAATCTTCTACAAGGAACAGAGGGTGAATTTATTTCTGAAGAAACTTTAAATTCAGCGGAAGATACTTTTAGAAAAACAGACTTGAATAAAATTAAACTTTCCGATGGCACGGGACTTCCGGCTCAGTGGAGAAATGTGTGGGGTAAGGTTGCGGGTATTTTTGATGAGGGTCAAGTTGATAAAGCTACTGTCCGAGGAAGACAAATGCTTCTGTTACTTGCTAATGACATGGTTGTTGCCCTTGCTAAAAACCCAAAAGTTCCAGTCCACGAACAAAAACGCTTGTTAAACATGATACCGGAACCGGGTACATTTAATAACGTCACACAAGTTCAAGAACAGCTTAAACTTTTCAAAAAAGAAATAAAAGCAGACATCAAAAGGCAACGAAAACTTGTTAAACCGGGCCTCCCTGAAACACAAAGAGAAGCGGCTATTGATAAAATAGTTTCTTTAGCACCAATTCTTGATCGTTTAAATAAGTTTGAACTAAGAGAAACACCGGAATTTAAAAATGTTGCATCAATAAATAAGGCTTCTAAGAAAGATCTTATACAGTTTAGGGATGCAAATAAAAAAGCAGATTGGATTAAATGGGGAAAGAAAAATCCTAATTTGTATAAGGCTTTTACTAAAAAGTGGGACGCTATGAACGATTCTGCTAAAGGCGAATAATGGGAAAAGCAATTAAATCACAAATTGAGATAGATGCGGATCGAATTTACGGAACCGAAGTTCTAACTACACCTAAATCACAAATTGAGATAGATGCGGATCGAATTTATTCTACCCAACAGCCTTTGTCAAAAACGGAAAGGTTTACCGCTCCTTTTGTTAAAGGTGTTACTAAAGCATTAGACCTTCCGGGTGATGCTGTAGCGGGTGCGGTTAATCTAGGACTTAAAACTCCACCCGGCATGGACTTTGAACTTCCTTCAGGTGGTTTTACTAAAGCCGCTGAAGAACTTGGCATAACTGTTCCAGATGAACAGATGCCTGATACAGCTTTAAGTTCTGCTCTTGAATTTGCCGGGGAATCTTTGCCAGCCGCCGGACTTGCATTGAAAGTTGGGAAAGGAATAACTCAAGAAGCAATTGACCAAGCTCCAAAGATTAAAAAGTTTTTCATGTCCCACTTAAAGAAATCGTCTGAAGATGCTAGTCAAAGACCAGTAAGCTATTTTGCTACAGAAACAATAGCGGGTGCTGGTGCAGGGCTTGGTCTTTATGTGGGCCAAAAGAAATTTCCAGATTCTCCAATTGCTCAATTAGTGACAACGGTAACAGGGGGGTTTCTTCCACAGTTTATGCCCGGTGCAGTTATTGTTCGTAAAGGAACAGAATATACAAGAGCATTGACACATTTTCTAAAAGCCGATAGTAAAGCATTAAGAAATTTTTCTAGGTTGCAACAAGCCGCTGATGATCCAAAACTAGCGGCAGATATGCTTGGGATACGAAAAGAATTAGCAAAAACAATACCGGGGAGAAAAGAAGGCACAACCCTTGCCGATGATTTAGATCCGGTAGATTTAGCTGATGATATAGGTTTATTTGGGGTAAGAGCGGCTATTTTAAGAAAACTTCCTCAACTTAAAAAATTAGATAAACAAAAAGTAGAAGACATTAATGTTGCTCTCCATAACGCTTTTAAAGATTTAGCGGGGGATAAATCAGTAAGGAAAAATATTAACTTAACAAGAGCATCTCTTGAGGCTCACATTCAAGTTGTTGATGACATGATGAGTCTTTATGTTAAATCAGCAACTAAAAAAGCTGACGATGCGGTTCGGTTAATCCCAGAAGGAGATGTTTTAAGTGCAGAACGTTCTTTTTTTGAACAACTAGATCTAGCGGAAGATGCTAGTTATAGAATTGTTCGAGGGGAATGGAAAGAGGTTCCTATGGAAGAAATTGTTAGTGCAAGTCCAGTAATGGATATTTGGAAAAAAGAATTGCAACAACAATCTCGCTATGGGGCTAACAAGGGACGTATTCCATCTTTTGTCACAGAACGATTTGGAAGTTTTGTAAAAAATAAGAAAACTAAGAAATTAGAATTTAAAAAAGGAACTTTTAAAGCAGAAGATCTTACCCTTAAAGATGTTCAAGATTCAAGAAGTGAAATCCTTCAGTTAATTAGAGAAGAAAGAGGGATTACAGGGAACAAAGATAAAAACAAAATAAGATACTTAAATGACTTACAAAAAGGTCTTTTGAAAATATTAGAAAATGCGGGGGAAGGTTTACAAGGAGAAGCCGCTTTTAATTTTAAAAAAGCTATAGCCGCAACGAAATTACATAGTGAAAAGTTTAATAGAGGAATAGTAGCCAAAATTCTTGGTGTAGATACTACTGGTCTTAGCAGGGTAGACCCGGATATTTCTATTACTTCTTCTCTTTCTGGTAGACCAGAAAAAATGGATGTTAATTTTAAACAAATAGAGGCCGCACTCGATAAAGTTGAAACACGAGTCCCTGAAGGAGAAACAGCGGAAACTTTATTTGAAGGACCAGATCAAGGGAAGGAATATATAGCAGACTGGTTAGCGGCTAAGTTTACGCAATCTAATATTGATGGGGGTCAAGTTAATGTTCAAAGTGCTACAAAATTTATACAACAAAACGAAAGAATACTGAACAGACTTCCAGATCTTAAAAAACAACTTGAAAATGTTGTGGCAACAGGGAACACCGCTCAATTCAGAAAGACAAGGTTAAAGAATTTTAAATCCAGAATACAAGATCCCAAAGTTTCTAAGTCTGCAATGATCATACAAGATGACCCGATGAAAATGTTTTCTAAGATATCGGGGTCTAGGGAGCCGGGAGTTGAGATTGATGGGATTATTAATCAGGTCAAGAAAGCAGATGAAAGTGGTGAAGCTTTAGAAGGGCTACAACAATCATTTATTGAATTTTTAAGAAGAGAATCTTCGATTGGAACAACAGACCAACATGGTCATAAAATATTATCTGGGTTTACTCTTACTAACATCTTAGATGGTGTTGATGAAAATGAAGGATTAAAAATTGTTTTTGAAAAACTTCTAACAAGTAAACAACAAGAAAGAATTTATGTAATTGCTGATTTTGCCAGATCACAAGATCTACGGAGAAATTCTACAGCGGTATTGGATGAGCTAATAGGAGATACAGCAAATAAAGAGCTAGAGTTTGGGGCTAAAGTTCTTGGTGCAAGAATGGGCTCTCTTCTAAACAAGATGATAAATAAAGTACCTTTTTTCGGCGGCGGTGGTGGGGCTCTGCAAGTCCCGGGTTACGGAGCCACAAGGATGCTTGATACATTGAGGGATTTTACCAATGATCCCGCTGGAGACATTATTGTTAAAGCAATCCTTGACGATGATGGAGATCTTTTTAAGGCATTAACTACAAAAGTAAAAAGTAAAGCAGATGCAGATTTTGTAACTAAACAGCTTAACGCTTGGTTAGTTACAGCATTATTTGAATACGAAGAGTACATGGGTGGAGATTCTGGACTTGACCCCTCAAAAATAGCAGAAACCCCAGTTCACTTTGTAGATTAATAGAGGAATAAAGAATGACTCTTACAGCAACCACAAATAAAGTTAGTTACTCCGGCAACGGGTCCACTACATCTTTTCCCGTCACGTTCATATTCTGGGACAACACAGATGTTCGAGCTATGCTGAAGACCGATGCCACTGGAGTTGAAACAGCATGGACCGAAGGAACCCATTACACTCTGACTGGGGGTTCTGGTGCTACGGGTACTCTTGTAGCAAAAACTTCTCCAACCGATTACACTCCGGCATCCGGGGAGACTTTGGTTATTAAGTCGAACCTTTCTGATTTACAGAATACCAGTTATCCGTTGGGTGGGGCATTTCCATCTACTTCTGCCGAGCAACAACATGATAAGTCTGTAAGGTTAACTCAACAACAAGCGGAAGAAATTTCCCGGGCTATTAAGTTTAAAGAATCTTCAGCAATAACAGAAATCCCAATAGGTGACCCGGAAGCTTTACAAATGCTTCGTTGGAACTCCGGTGCTACTGAACTAGAGAATGTTTCATTAACGGATCTTTCTCTAGGACTTGGAACAGCAACCAAGTGGACGTTTGATTCGTCAACCTCGATGGCAGATCCGGGTACAGGTGATATCCGGCTTAACAATGCCACACTTGCATCCGTAAGCCAGATAGCGGTGTCAAACGCTTCGGCTCAATCCGGTAACCCAGACATCTCTGACTGGGTAGCCGCTTGGGATAACTCCAACAGTGCGGTAAGAGGATACATCTATATACATGAAGATGGAACACCTTCTAACTTCTGGGTTGGGTATGTCAATGGAGCGATTACTGATAATTCCTCATGGTTGCAGATCCCGGCTAGTCACATAGATAGTGGCGGGTCATTTACTGCTTCGGATCACTTAGTTGTTGGATTTAGTGCTACTGGAGATGCGGTCTCAATGGGTGTTTCGATGCTATGGGATTCTGATACATCCGATAGCGATAGTGGGGCTGGAAAAATATGGTTTAACCATGCAACAAAAAGTTCGGTCACAACGGTTTATATAGATGACGTTGACACTAACTCGGTGAGCATAAATAACTATGTTGATACTTTTGATGATTCTACTTCTACAAACAAGGGAACGCTTGTAGTTAAAAAGAAAACTGATTCTTCGGTTTACGCACAGTACAGCGTTACCGGAGCCGTAACCAGTGCATCTACATATTCTAAAGTTGCGGTTACCCATACTATTTCAAACGGAAGTTTTACTGATAGTGATCCTGTTGATGTCACATTTTTCCCTTCAGGCTACAAGGGTGATACTGGAGCCCGGGGGTCTGATGCCGGGTACGATATGTTATGGGATTCTGACACAGCGGATAGTGATAGCGGAGCCGGAAAAGTTTGGTTTAACAATGCGACATTAAGTTCTGTAACAGTCATCTATGTAGACGATGTTGAAAAAGGTGGAACCGATATTCAAGCTGATTTGGATACATGGGATGATTCAACCAGTACGATCAATGGGCAGATAAGAGTTGTTGATCAAACGGATGAAACTATCTTTGCTATTTACAATGTAACCGGAGCCGTAACAAGTAAATCTGGTTACAGTTCTGTAGCAGTGACTCACATTGCAAGCGGCGGTTCTTTTACCGATGGCAACACGGTCACAATGAGCTTTACTCGCACTGGTGATAAAGGTGATACGGGTGCAACTGGCGCAACTGGATCGACTGGAGCCACGGGTGCAACTGGATCAACCGGAGCCACAGGGCAAGCCGGAGCCGATAGTGGATTAAGTTTTAGGTTTAATACATCAACCGCTGATTCTGATAATGATGCCGGAGACTTTTGGTACAACAATGGAAGTGTCGGCAGTGCAACTTTAATTTACTTTGATGATACGGATACTAACTCAACCGATGTCCAAACAATAACGGATGCTTTTGATGACTCCACTAATACTTCTCATAAAGGAACAATTAAAATTGTTCAAGAAGCTGATCAAACCAATTGGCATCTATTTACTGTTAGCGGGTCTGTAACACAGAAGTCAGGGTATTCCAGTCTTGGGGTTACTTATGTTGCTTCCAACGGAACTGTTAGCAACAATGATCTTTGTAGAATTCAATTTACACGCTCGGGAAATCTTGGTGCGACAGGATCGACAGGTTCGACTGGATCAACGGGAGCCACAGGACCGCAAGGTGAAGCATCAATCGGAGACATTATCGCATTAAGCTAATAACTAAGGACTAAATTATGGCAAACACTTTTAAATTAAAAACTAAGGACGGTGGCAGTACCGGGGCTAACACGGATATGACCATCTACACTGTACCAAGCAGTACAACCACAGTAGTTATTGGTTGCACGATTGCGAATACTACTGCTAGTTCTATTACGGTAGATGCAAAACTAGAAAATGCAGACGGAGACAACGTGCATATTGGGAAAGACCTTCCCATTCCTAGCGGGAGCAGTCTGGACATCCTTGCTGGCAAGATCGTTATGGAGACTACTGATGTTTTGAAAATTCAAAGTGACACAGCGAATTCCACTCAAATAGCGTTAAGCATAATGGAGCAAACTTAAAATGGCTGGATTCCTTGGTAACACTCCCGCAGAAAAATATAGCGCATTAACGCAACAGACGTTTAGCAGTCCGACAGGGACTAGCTTTACGTTGAGTCAATCTTGCACCAACTCGCAAGATATCGCATTGTTCATCGACAATGTGCGACAGAATCCTGACAGTTACAGTGTATCAGGCACAAGTCTTACGACCAGTACGATTAGCAGTCCTTCTACCATGTACTGTCTGTTCAATGGACGTACTACGGAAACAGTTAATCCTCCTGATGACAGCGTTGGGTTAGGCCAAATGGCTAGTGGCACAGATGGGAACCTGATAACTTTTGATGCGAGTGGAAACCCCGCTTATGTGGCTACTGGCTCGGATGGACAGGTATTGACTAGCACTGGTGCTGGCTCTGCTCCAGCATTTGAGACTTTGACTACTGGTAAAGTTATACAGGTAGTTCATGCCCATGAGGGAGCCGTTGCAACGGGTACTACAATAGCACCCACTGATGATACGATTTTGCAGAACTCTGAGGGAACAGAATGGACAAATTTGGCCCTAGCAATTACTCCCACTAATTCCTCAAATAAACTCATAATTGAGGTTGTAATTTATTTGACTACTGCTGGAACGAAATGGCACGTAACAGGTCTTTTTCAAGATACTACGGCTAACGCATTGGCGTGTTGCAGATTTTATCAGACATCACAAGTGGGTGGGCCTTCGGTGATTAGGCATTATATGACTGCTGGTACGACTTCCAGCACAACCTTCAAAGTACGCTCCGGCCCTCATGCCTCTGACACAATTACGTTAAACGGTGAGTTGGGCAATAGAAATTTTGGTGGGGTTTTTTCATCAACAATGACAATAACGGAGATACAAGTATGAGTAGCATAGCAGAAGTTATTGGGTGGAAGTTTGACCATCAAGCAGGAATGTGTTGTCGAGAAAACAGCGATGGCGTTCTTGAGATTACAGAATTTCCTAATGGAATACCGTCAGTTGAGGATCAAACAAAATGGACACAAGAATATGAAAGCTACCTAGCGTCTACTGCCTACATTGCTAAACGCAAGGCTGACTACAAATCACTTGAAGAACAAGCTGATATGCGATATTGGGACTCAGTGAATGGGACTACATTACTCAATGACCATATTGCTAAAGTGAAATCAGATCACCCAAAAGGATAAACAATGGCACTTTCAAAAATTACAAACGCAAGTCTAGCAACGGGGATTGACTCTGCAAAAATTGGTGCGGGAGACGTTTCAAATTCGGAACACGCTTTTCTCAACTCTGTTACTTCCAACGTGCAGACACAGATTGATGGGGCTGGTGGAATTACAAGTTACATTAATACGTTCACTTACGATCAATCCACGACAGGCAGTACAGCTATTACTGGCGTTGGGTTTACACCTACATTGTTAATTGCACACACTTTACAAAATGGCACAATGGAAGCCAGCATAGGATTTGGCAATGCAGGAAATGAACACGCTTTACGCTTTGACCATCACGATAATCCACACTATATTGGTTACTCCGATTATATCGGGCAAATCCTTGAAGGGAGCAGTAATAATTCAAGATGGGCCATTGCATCGTTTGATGCTGACGGATTTACCTACACCAAAACCAAAACTGGCTCACCCACTGGAACTGTCAGAGTGCTGTATTTGGCAATGAAATAAGGATAAACATGAGATACGCAAAACAAAAATCAACGGGTAAAATTCTAGAAAGTCAAGGCGGTGGCAACCCAGACAATCTCGCTCACTTACAAACTCTGAAAGATAACGCAATCAGTGCTGGTATAGCGGAAAACGACATTGAGGTGGGCTATGAAGATGATGCGGTGGTTGCTGGCTGGATTAAAACACAAGACGAATCAGCAATGATTTATGCAGATAAGAGGAAAGCTGAGTATCCAGATTATCGTGAATACCTTGACGGCATCGTAAAAGGTGACGAAGCACAACAACAAAAGTACATTAACGATTGCTTGGCTGTCAAAGCCAAGTATCCAAAAGGATAGACTATGGCATACATTGGAAGACCACTGAACGCTGGCAATTTAGCTGTACAGTCAGGTACAGGAGATGGCTCAGATACTACACCTATAGCAACCTTAGATTACTCTGTAGGTTCATCTAATAGTGTTGCTGTGTATTTAGATGGTGTGAGGCAATTGGCAGGGACAGATTTTACGGCTAGTGGTACAGCACTTACCTTCACGACAGCCCCTGCTAATGGTGTCGGGATTGACGTTTATTTTCTAGGGTTGGAACTTAGTATACCTACACCGGGTGATGACACAGTCACAGGTGCAAAGATTGTAGATAATGCTATTGATTCGGAACATTATACAGACGGATCAATTGACCTTGCTCACATGAGCAGTGAAAGCGTTGATGAAGATAATCTGCACATCTCCAATGCTGGAAGTAACGGCCAATTTTTATCTAAGCAATCCGGTGATGCTGGAGGATTAACTTGGGCGAGTGTAAGTTCTCCAGCAGAAGGGTGTAATTTTCACGTTACTAACGACCACGTTTATAACATAACAGGTAATAACACAGAATATACTTGTGCATTTAATACTGAAATATCTGATGTTGGTAGTAATTTTAATACTGGTACCTATACATTTACGGCTCCAGCAACAGGAATGTATTTACTTAGTGCCAGCGTTAAAATTCATGGACTTACCGCAGGTACTACCGATTTAATTAATGTGAGCATTGTAACAAGTAATAGATGGTATGTCGTTACTTGGGAAGGATCAGATTTGCGTTACAATGAAACTATATGCGGTGTTGCTTCAGTTGCAGATATGGATGTATCCGACACAGCATACGTTTACCTGAGAGTCAATGGAAATGGCTCTGATACTGCTGATTTTAAATCGGGAAGTTATTTTTCAGGCTTTAGAATATCGTAAGGAATAACTATGAAATTAACTAAAAGACAATTAGATGTTCTCAATCACGTTGTAACTGACGGACAGGCTTGGGCTGATAATGCAAAAGAAGAAGCACACGTTCTAGCTAAAGTTGCTAGATTGGAAAGTGATTATGACGAAGCTGTTGCAAAAGGTAACTACCTCAATCGCAAACAACGTGATGATGCCGATGCTAAAGCAGAGCAAGATGCCTATGACAATGCCCCTTATACAGAAAAGAGAAGACGGAGCTATCCCCCCATAGGTGACCAGCTTGACGCATTGTGGAAGGGTGGAGATGACGCAACAGCCATGAAGGTAATTATAGACAAAGTAAAATCGGACAACCCCAAATGAAACAAGAAATACGCATACCCGTTTCCCAGCCTACTGAAATCAACCAGTGTGGCACTTGGTCTATTGTCTACCCGCCAGAATACATGAAAAAAAGAGGAAAACTAAATGGTAACTAAAGTAAGCAATGAAATGCTGGCAAGTGATGCCGTCATAACAAGGTCTAGTTCTGATCCAACTGCATCAACTAATCCTAGTGGTGGAGTGGGTACTGTATGGCTTAACACTACCAGTGGTGAGATGTTCTGTCTAACTGATGCGACTGCTGGTTCAAACGTTTGGACTAATGTAGGCGAAGGGACAGGAGCTGTAGCACCACTTGTAGCGGGTACGGGAGGAACAATCACCACAGACGGTGATTACAAGGTGCATACATTCGTATCAAGTGGTACTTTTACAGCGTCTTCTCCCGGCAATATTGAATATTTAGTAATTGCAGGAGGTGGAGGTGGAGAAAGTGGTGGTGGTGGGGCAGGAGGATATTTGACTGCTACTGGATTCTTTATTACAGACCAATCTTACTCTGTCACAGTGGGTGCTGGCGGTGCTAGGGATTCGGCTGGTGCTAATAGTATTTTTTCTTCCATTACTGCAATAGGTGGAGGGCAAGGTGGAGATTATTCAGACGTTGGTTCTACTGGTGGCTCTGGTGGTGGTGGCGGTTGGCAAACTTCGGCAGTTAAAGCCGGGGGGTCTGCTACAGTTTCCCCTTCACAGGGAAATGCTGGTGGAAACAGTAGTGGCACAGGCTATGCTAATGGAGGAGGTGGCGGTGGAGCTGGCGGTATGGGAATAGATGGTCACTCTAGTAATGGGCTGGCTGGTACTGGTGGAGTAGGTCTTTCCTCGTCAATCACAGGGTCGGCTGTGCTACGAGGGGGCGGGGGTGGAGGTGGTGTTGAGACTAGCACTACACAGCCAACCGCTTCTCATGGCGGTGGGTCTGGCGGTCAAGGAACTACAGGAAATAATACGGCTGGAACAGCAAATACGGGTGGCGGTGGAGGCGGTGGTGGACATAGTACCCACGTTGGTAAAGCTGGCGGTTCTGGTGTAGTAATTCTCAGATATAAATTTCAATAACAGGTGCATAAATGTCTCATTTTGCAGAAATAAATAGTGATGGAGTAGTACAAAGAGTAATCGTAGCAGAACAAGATTTTATTAATAGCGGTCAAGTCGGTGACAGCTTTAACTGGGTACAAACTAGCTACAACGGAAACTTTCGTAAGAACTACGCTGGTATTGGCTACACTTACGACAAAGCTAAAGATGCGTTCATTGCTCCTAAACCTTACCCTAGTTGGGTACTGGTCGAAGCTACTTGTCAGTGGAAAGCCCCGGTAGATTACCCTAGTGACGGGGAAATGTACACTTGGAATGAAGATACAACTGCTTGGGATGCGGTAACTAAATGATACGATTGTCTCTAATTCTCGCACTGATAATTTTTGTTTCTGGGTGCGGAGCAATCACAAATTTCATTGTTGGGGCAACCGGAAATGTTTTTTCCGACACGATCAACCGTGAGGTTGAAAAGAAAATTAACTCTGACTGTAAAAAAAATTAAATGAATGGAGAAAATTCTCGAAAATATTTGGGGTATTTTTGTTGGCCTCGGATGGTGGATGTTGAACAGACTGACTGCCAAGATAGACGGCTTAGAGAAAGACAAGGCAGATGCTTCGTCTGTTGGGAGAAACTCCAATCTTATCCATGAAACTGACAGACGGATAGATGAAATTCAACATACGACTGTTCCTCGTCAAGAGTATAAATCTGATATAGCCTCACTTCATATCAGGATCAATGACCTTGAAAGAATCAAGCAAGACAAGGTTCAGGACATACGCATTGTTGAGGGTGACTCAACAGACAAAAAGAAAGGCAAATAAACTTGGAAAAGCTCAATGAGATTTTAGTCAGTGTTGTGGGTGCGTCTGTTGCGTTTTTTGGGTGGGTTGTTCGCCGTCTGTTCAGGTCTGTTGATAAGGCTCATGCGAGAATTACAACTTTAGAAAAATCTCTGGTGGACAGACCGTATCTTGAAAGTCAACTCGCTCCCATACGAACAGACCTAAACCTCATCCTCTCTCATCTGCTCGAACATAGGCAGACGGAGAAAGAAAAGACCCGCCTTAAAGACTAGCTAGACTTTTTGATAGGTCTTTTTTTAGGCAAATTTTTTATGCTACTTTAATTAATTTGGTAAATCCCTCAATTCTCAAAAGCCTCCCATCCTCTGCAAATTCACGATAGTGCGTATCCTCAACCACATTGCCATTGGCTAAAAGAATTGGTTCAAAGTTAATTATCGGGGCTTTTGTTTTGACACCCAAAGTTGTCTCTTCAAACCGAGTTTTATCCTTCTGGTCAACACAGCTTAATACGTCCTCATAGGTGGCCTTGCCAGATTGAGGCAGTCCCATTATGATCATATCAGTCTCATCAAATGTTGAAATTTTGCCGTCAAATTTAAAAGTTCCCACCGCCCCAATAAGAGGTTTGTTGAAAAGATTGACAATATTGTTTGTACTTCCCCCCGACTTTAAGAAATTTTTTTCTTTGCCGAGGGTTTTTGCTTTCCCATTAGTAATTGATCCTTTAATAAAGAATTTTCTTCTAACAGCGATATTATTTTTCTTTGGGCAAACAACAATTCTCTATTTAACATATCCTCAGTCTCCTCAGTCTCCTCCGGTTCTGGGGTATTGATAAAAGCATCTAATTTTCTTTCATCTAAAAGAAATTCATTTATAGAAATATTTTTATTTTCACAAAATGGAACTAAAAATTTTAAAAAACTTCCTACTCGGTTCTCCTTCTTTAAAGAAGCCAACCCCATTGGTCTAATCCCAAGAAGGTCTTCAATTTCTTTGTCTTTTGACAGAGAAGAAGCCTCCTTTACTAAAGTTACCATTTGGTTAACTGTTTTCATAAAACGTAATATTTTATTATTATTTTAAAAAAAGTGTTGCATTATACCTATCCGTTAGGTAAGATTTTCATGTTTCGTGATATTAACCTCTGATTTAAACTTTTAATATCACAAAACATGATGTCGCCCGGGGAAGAAATCCACCTCCTGTTTTTTCCCCGGGTTGTTTAATTAATACACTCATTATCGGAAAATGCAAGAAGAACTTGTGGAAATTTATCAAACGTTACTAAGCGGAATGTGGCTCTGGGCGGCACTTTGGGTCAGTTTTGTCCTCTATATAACTCTAACTATTGCACTTATTAATAATTCAAAAAGGGGAAACAAAAAATGATAGAAGAGACAATAAAAGCAAATACGGAAGCTTTAAGAGACCTGATTGATATTTTATGTAAGATGAAAATATCACAAGATGGACTTTCGCAAGTTGACCCCAGACAAATAACAATTGATTTTGATAAAGAAGAAACAAAACCAGAAGAGACACAAAAACCTATCCCCCACCCAACGTCAGAACTTCTTAATGAAGAACAAAAAACTTTCATTAGACAGAAAGTAATTTTTCTTAAAGGCAAAGATGTAGACACTACCGAGTTTGCTGATCTTATGAGTGACTTAGGTTACAAAGGTCTGTCCTCGGTTCCTCAAGGTCACTACCAAAAACTCATTGAATGGGTAGAAAGTAAAGAGCAAATTGTAGGAGTAGCATAATGACTACCCACGCACTCCTTTCCCCTTCGGGCGCAAGTCGGTGGGCCAGATGTCCGGGTTCTGTTG
>Ga0098060_1000545_pt1 | contig 16852 bp, 3 predicted proteins | sample 21_taG_FD_77063 | JGI IMG/M metagenome (GOLD analysis project Ga0098060, IMG submission 77063) | Marine viral communities from the Subarctic Pacific Ocean - 21_ETSP_OMZ_AT15319 metaG | ecosystem: Environmental > Aquatic > Marine > Oceanic | place: Pacific Ocean | collected 2015-01-19 | reverse complement strand
CCCTGTTAGTACGTGCTAATAAAGCTGTTCTTGCTCTTTCTGATTGAGCTGCGGTGCCTCTATAAGCGCTCATTATGTTTAAAGTATAAGGTAGCAATTTAGCAAAGGTTTTACTAGTACTATAAGCATTCCAATTACCTTGACCACCAGCCCATCCTGGTGCCATTTTTTCATACAAATTACCCCACCAACCATCTCCATCTTGTTCTTTAAACTTAGGGTCTAATATTTTTCCAGAAGAGTCGTTTGAAGTTGGGATAAAATCAACAGTAGCAGCGGAAGCTAAAGCATCAAATACCATCCCCGTATGATGCCATCCTCCATCATTATACTCGGATATACGATTTGGGGCGAATTGATAAACGTGATCTTGCCAAAAATTACTCGTTACATCTGCCACCACACCTGCAAGAGCGACATAACCCGCAAATCTCGCGCTTTTTCTTGTAATACTTTTTCTCAAGAACCTAAACCTTAGCATTTCTTCTACAAATTCTCCAAAAAACGCATCAGCACCCCAACCAAGACTATCTTTTATACTTTCGTTCCACTCCATTTTAGCTTTAGTAGAGTTAAACGCTGGGTCAAAAACCCCATCTTGAACATTCCAACCCCAGTTTGCAAAAGATTCATCTCTGTCTTCTTGCCACTTTGTAGCGTCAGTGTTAAACTGTTCTCTTTCGTAAAGTAAATCTTTTTGTGAAGTGGTTAAAATACGTCTTTGGTACTCTAGATTATCACCTTCTTTTAGTAGTTGTCTTAACGCTTGTTTGTCAGCAAGACTAAAATCAATTGATTGAGTGTACTTTCCATCTCTCCAAGAGCCATATTTTGCTTTTATTTTATCAATTTGAGTTCTTAAACTAGAGGTTTCATTTTCCCAATTAGCAACGTTGTTTACTAGCTTTTGTTTTTTAGAATCAAAGGCTATACTTCTGGTTTCTAACGCGGCTCCTTTTTTACTTGAAATATCCATTTCATCGTTAAACACTCCAGCCCTTGCTTTCAACAGGTAACCTTCTCTAAGGGTATTCCAATTGCTTTTACCAGAGAAGTTCACCCACTCAACCCAATCTTCTCTAGGCACCGCATTAAGAAGCTGCTTCTTAAACATGATTTCTTGCTCTTCACTGTCAAAGTCAGGAGAATATAACTCACCTTTAGAATCAGTCATCACCGTCTCGTAAACCTTTTCCCCCAACGCAACCTCAGCTCTTGGATCCCCTTCCGATTTTTCTATGAAAGCATGTAGAGGAGCGCCTAATGCGTCATAATATAACTTGGGAAACTTGTTACCTACGATAAAACCGAGAGCAGGACTCGAGAGGTAATTTATAGCATAGGAGCCGCCTATGTTGCTATAATCTATCTCACCACGATCGTCAAATTGAACATAAGTATTTTCCCACTCAGTCTCAGCCTCAACGGCACTTAGTCCTAAACCACCGTCTTTCACGCTCTTAGTAGCTATAGACTTCCAATCTTCTTTACTTACAATGTTTTTTAAATCAACCTCTGGATACCTGCTTCTTAATGTTTCAGCAGTATTGTATTCATATTTCTTTTCTATGTTATCAATATATTCTAACTTGTTGATGTGATCCTCTCCAGCGGTATGTCTTCTCGCTGTTTTATCGAGTTCAGCTTTAGCGTTTCTTTTCTGTCTTGCTAACTTTTCCGTAGTTAATGCGCCGGCATCAACCAAATCTTCAACCAACTTATCATCACCCTTAGCTATAGCATCATCCAACATAACAGCCAACTCGTCATCGCTTTTACCTTCAAAAGGTTTTGGTAATGATATCGCTACATCTGATTGGATTACTGGTGCAAAACCACCTCTGTCTAAACCCATTTGAGGTGGTTGTATTATCTCAATATCTTCATCTTTCTCAACCTCAACATCTTCATCTTTACCAACCTCAACGTCGTTAGGATTTATCGCTACTGGGCTTGCATCGGCTATTCCCATAGCAGGTATTATAATTTTCTTTTTGTTTCCACGATTGTCTACAACTTCAATTTCTTTTTCTTCAACTACTGGCGCCGCCATTGTTTTTTCAGATACAACAGCTGCCTCTTTTACATCAGCCATGTTCTCCAACCTTCTATACCCTACAATTTTTTGCCCTTTAGGAACTGTTCTATAACTAAGTTTATTGTTTTGATTACCCCCAAGCTGTAGTACGTTTCCATTCGCATCTGTACCCGCGTAGAAGCCAACGTGATAAAAACCACCTGGGCGAGAAGTAACCATTATATCTCCAATTTTAGGCTCCGTGGCGTTTGTTCCTACTTTTAAGTACTCTTTTGCTCTTAAAAAATTGTAAGCAGTTTCAGAAGCTTTTTTGTCGCCACTAGTTTTGAGGTCTGGAATGGCGTTTGTGGAAGTAAGTACCTCGTAAACCAAAGCACCACACCACGCTTTGTCACCACTAGTTAGCGGTAGTTTAGAAGTGGTGCTCGTGTCTCCTAATAATTCATTAAACACGTTATTAATTGTCTTAACAAGAGTGGTATCTGATTGTGATTCATCTGTTCCTATGAACCCACTGTCTTTTAACCAATCAATTGGATTAGTATTACTAGTACTTTCATTTACAGCTGCATTTAACACGGGGTTGTTCTCCACCACTTTCTCGACAACTTCTTGTTCAGTGTTATTAACCGGAGCTTTTATTTCGGCAACCTTAATATCATCTGCTGACTTCTCATCAATAGAATCTATCATTTCATCAGTAACATCAGGTTGTTCCGCTTGTATCTCTATTTTTTTACCAGGCTGCGTGTCAATAGATTCATTTTGAGTAGATGTATCAACCCCAGTAGCTACTGGTACAGTTATTTCTTTTTCATTACCTTCAGCGTCTAGAACTTCTACGCTTGTCGTTTCTACTACATCTTCTTTTTTCTCTTCAACAGAAACTGTTTCTTGACCTTCCGGGATCGGCATACCACCATCTGCATCTATAGTATCTGGTATACCATCTCCATCTTGATCTATCATCGCGGCTTCACCTCCGCTCACCACCTCTTCATCTACTACTTCCTCGTCTACTTCCTCTCCTTTAATCTCTACTTCTGGCAGTAAACCAGGAAATTCAGGTTTTTCTTCAACAACCTCTTTAACCTCTTCATCTTCAACCTCCTCTTCAACAACCTCTTTAACCTCCTCTTCAACCACCTCTTTCTCTTCGTCATCAATTGTATCTAATAGGTTTGGGTCTTCATTTTCAATAACCTCCTCTTCAGTTTGCCCAACTTCTTCTATTTCTTTTTTCTCTTTTTCTACCTTTAAATCTTCCTCCTCTTTTTTTATAGTTTTATTCTGCTCAAACTCCTCTTGAGTTGGTATATCAACTATAACTGGTTCGGGTTTTGGAAAAACAACCTCACCATCATCACCTATAGTTGTTCCAGGTGCAACCGGTGTTGGTTTTATGTCTTCGGCTATAGTTTCTGGAGTGATTTCTTCTTGTGTAACCTCTGAAGTAATTTCTTTTTTTGGTACTACTACTTCGTATTGTTTATTTTCAGGTAGGGTAAAATCTATGCTGTTGTAAGCCGCTACAGAGTCAACCCCAGCAGTTTGGTAGTGCTTCCACTGTTCGCTTGAAACACTTTTTCTGTACGGATTGATAACAGTATCCCCTAGGCCTTGTGAAGTAGAGTTGTTTAACCAAGTAGTGTTAAACTTGTCTGGCTCTGCTTTTTTGTAGTAATTTAATGTAGCCTTTAAACCGTAGCTTGGATCATCTTTTATTTTTTTCATAAAAGCATTAAAATCACCCTCAAACTTCATATCCTTCATAACACCTTCCAACTCAGATTTTCTGTTTTCTAAACCACCATAATTAGCTAGTGTTATTTGCAATGGACCAAAACCACCCGAGTAAGTAGCTTTAGAGTCAGCATTATATAGTACTCCGTTTTTCTCATCATTACTCAACGCGTTCCATTCAGCTTTTTTCTCTGCCGTTAAGTCTTTTGGGTTGCCAAAACCCGCGGCTACTAAGTTTCTCCTATGACTTTTGTGATTATAAACAAAACTTCCTTTTTTAAACCGAACACCTCCAACCTTCATTTTTGTAGCGTCCCATTTACCAGCTTTAGTAAGATCTTCTTTGTCAGACTTCGTATACAAGACGTCCTTAGAGTGCCTACTGTACTTCTGTTCAAGCGTCATTGCAATTTCAACAGGAGCCTTTCCACCGCCACTCTCTAACTCAATATTACCCATGATAGAAGCAATACCTTCATCGCTTATCCCAGGAAACTCTTCTTTAATTATTTTTATAAAAGCACTTTTATCCGCCATGTATTATATATTATTTAATTGCTTATTTATAGTCCGCTGGGTTAAAGTCGGTTTCTCCTCTAACTGATTTCATTATTTCCGTAGCAAATTGTGGATCTGTTTCTATAGCCAAGACAAAGGCATCAAAGTCTTTTTTATCTTCTCCTTTTAATTCGTCATAAATTTCTTTATTAGGCTTAAATTCATAAGCAAAACCCTTGGGACCGTCTACCTCAGCAAATTCACCCATAGTTTTTTCTCCACCCATGTTAAACGGAGCTTCTATATCAACAACCAACTTGTCACCATCAGCTCTAACGCCTTTCACCGTAGCCATACCACCCGCTACCTTAACGTTTATAGCCTCATTGTTTTTAAATATATCAGCCGTACCAGCACCTGAACTACCTTTTATATTAAATTGATCTACCCTAAATGCTTGAACTTTTTCGTTAGATCTCCAATTTGAAGTTGCTAGTGGAGTAGCGGTAACGCCACCAGTAGTAGCTTGAGTACCAGTGTTAGTAGCTTGAGCGCGCTGCTGCTGCGCTAAATCACCACCGCCACCAGTGTTAGTAGCTTGGGTGTTAGTAGCTTGAGTGTTAGTAGCTTGAGCGCGCTGCTGCTGCGCTAAATCACCACCGCCACCAGTGTTATTTTCTCCTTCATTTACAATAGTTGGTGATAAATCACCTGTAGAAGCTATTGATGGTGGATAATGCTTGTCTCTTTTTGTTTTAAAATCTTCTTTCCAATCCTCAACACTGTTTCCTACGTTACCTAAAAATCCTTCTTCAAATTCAGCACCTAGTTTTTTATCAGGATCTACTCGCTTCTCCTTTCTAAGATCTACAATGTGTTGTTTTAAATCATTTAGCATTTGAACTCTAGTTTCAGGATCAGAAAAATCAAATTCTTTACCGTCAATTGAAATTGACCTACCAGGAGATTTTACCTCAACATCCATACCAACAGTTTTAAACTCTTCTTTTAATATTTGTTCAATCTTTTCCATACCTTTTTTGGAGTCTGTGTTAAAAGAAAAAGTTTTAGAATCGTCATTTCCAAAAGCCATATCAATAATACTATTAGTATAAGTTTCTTCTTTATGGAAGTAAACTTGATTCGCTCTTTTTTCTACGCTTCCTAAAGAGCCGTTGTTAGCAATAGCGTAAGGATCATTAACACCATCATCAAAATATAATTCGCTTTTTTCATAATGTGCTCTTTTTTGTGCTTTTCTTCGATCAGTTAAAACAATACCCATAAATTTAGAGTATTGAGTTATTTGGTGTGGATCAAAACCAGCGCCTTTTTCAACACCAAGAGTATCTTTACCCCTAAGTTTCATTTCTAAAAGAGTTTGTCTCTGTTTTCTAGGTAAAGCTTTCCATTCATCAGAACCATATACTAAATTTGGTTGACCCTCTTCTATTTTAAATTCAATAGGATTACCATTATCATCATTGTACATGTATGAGTGTTTTTCTGGATTAGCTAGTTCGTAAATAAACATGTTAGCATACGTGTTTTCTACTTCTTCAGGGTTGTCCCAATCTTGAGTTCCGTCTTCCTTAAAAGCAATATTCACTGGAATGTTATCGTTAGGCGTACCGTCACTAAAAAGTAAATCATTAAGTTCGGTTCTAGTGTCTATTTTACCCAAACCATCCTTATCACCGTCTTTAACCAGTCTGTTTTTAAGTTCGTTTGCGATTGTAGTTTCTTGACCTTCTACAACATCATTGAAATCAGCGTTAGTAGATGAATTTTCTGTAGTCTTAATTACGAATCCAAGCATGTTATTTCTAGACTCATCTACACTTCCATATCTAGCGGCTTCTTCAATGTTAACTAAAGTATATTTATCAGGGTTATAAGTGGTTACACCATCTATGGTTGTTTTATCTTCAAGATCATTCCTGTCGTTCCACTCTTTAAGCTCCGCGTCGTGCTTGGTTTTATTTGCTTTTAAACCTTGCAACTCATCCAACTCAGCCCGTGTTCTTGTCATAACCGGTTTAGCTTCTATATCGTTTATTCTTTTCGCGTCAGCATCATCAAAAACAGGTGGCTTAGCATCGTTAATAGGTATAGCGTAATACATTTCATTACCACTCCCAGCTGCATTAGGCCTCATACCTGGAAGATAATCTCTGTTTTTTAACTTTGACGCAAGTACTTGGTCGTCGCTATCCATCCCTGCTGATACATAAGTAGACTCTATATTGCTGTTAACAACGTCCTGAGAATCTTTAAATAACAACACTGTCTCATCAAAATCTCTTTTGTTTTTAGCTAATGCTCTTTGAGCCTCAAAACCACCTTCTTGGTTATTTAAAAATGTTTGCTTAAAACCTTGCATTTTTTCTCTTAATAAATCTTCCATTTGAGTATCCAAGGCTCCAGGAGGCATTTTGTAGCTTTCATTAAAAGCTTTGTTTAGTTCACCTATTTTTTTTCTATTAGCCGCTTGTTGTGTTTGATAATTTTCAACTATAGCACTTATGCCGGCACCTATACCCGCGCCTAACGCTAGGTTACTATCCATATGCTGCCCTGCCTCAGCGCCAGCTGTCGCTTGTATTAAACCTGTATCTGCTTTTCCAAATCCTGCCATAATTTTTATTTATTTTATTTACCCCCCTGTAATTTAGCAACACCACCAACTATATCACCAACGCCACTAGCCATCATTTGGTTACCCGCTTGAACAGCTGCTTGAGCTCCTTGTACAGACTGAGCATCCATGCCTAACAAAGTGCTTTGTTTACTTTGTTCCATTTGCATAGACGTTAATTCACCTTGCGCTATTAATTGTTGTGTTTTATCAGCGCCAGCTCTTTCAAGTTGATCTATTTTAGCAGCTTGCTGCGCCGCTAACATCTTGTTTTTAGCCTCTTGCTGACCAATTGATGCTGAAACTCTTTGAGCTTGTGTCATTGCTTGGTTAGATATTGCTTGAGCTAAACCAGCTATACCACTCCCGCCGGCAGCACCTCTTAAGCTTTGTAGCGTGTTAGCTTGTGATTGTTGAAACATTTGTTTTTCAAACTGCGCTTGCTGAGTATTAACCCTCATGTCTTCAAAAGTATTTTCCATACCCTTGTATTTATTTTCTATATCCGCGTATGCATTACTAGTATCTAAACCCCTAAATACATCTTTTTGTTTTTCGTAAGTTGCTCTAGACTTTGCTAAAGCCTTTTTTCTTTTACCACCCCAATCGTAACCCGCAAGGCCTTTTGCTATTCCACCAACAATCATGGCTGTCCCAATAAAAGCTTGATTTAAATTTGGATCATTTGATCCAAAAAGAAATATTTCAATGAATTCTAACATAATTTATTTTTGTATATTTATTATCACAGTTTTCACTGTTTTTTTACTTTAAGACTCGTCGGTTGCAGTTATAAACTTTTCTAAGTCAAAAGCTAGTATTCCATCCCAATAAGCCGGACTACTACCAGAGCTTACAACTCTAAGATTACCAGATATTGTTATTTTTCTAGCAGCACCGTTAAATGTCAGTGTTTCCCCTGCTTCTAAACTTTGCGCGGAGCTTAATGTTAATGTTGCCGTACTACCACTATAACTACCTACAGTAGTTATTGTTGGCTCTGCTACAGAAGAATCTATATTTATACCACTAACAGTTGTAACATCATCCATAACACCGTCTGCACTTGTAACCGCGACAGTCGTACTGTTAATTGTAGATGAAGAAACTAAACCTGTTGGCTTTGTCAATGTTGTAATCATGTCGGTTAACTCAATGTCCCAACCTGTTAAGCTTTTAACACCAGCTTGACCAAACCCAACTATTATAATTTCATCACTATCTAAAGCAGCTGCTTGTTGTTTGTTAAATACAACATTACCAGTTTGAACCGTTGTCAACGCTTTTGTACCAGCATCTCTCGTGATAGTTGGAGACCCAGTTTTTTCAACAGCTTCTTTTCTTGTTTTAATATATTTTTGTTCAGTTTCACTTCCACTCATACTTGTAATAACTTCTTCGTAGCTAGATAATGAACTTCCAGCAGTTATATTGGTGCCAACTGGTATCATTCCAGACGTAAGTCCATCTACATTGTCTATAGACCACCTATAATAAGTTGATCCACTAACATCTTCTCCTTCAATTTTAACAAAACTACCAATAGTTCTAGTAGATTTTATAAAAACATCACTCATAGTGGGGTTTCTATCTACTTTAAACGAATGCGTACTACCACCTTCTATTTCAAATGAAAAAGGAATTTTACCAGTAGTAGAACCTATCTGCGCTGATATTATTGTTTGATTATTGTTTGAAAAACCACTAAAACCAGTCGGCGTACTGCCGTCGGCAATTCCACCGGCAAAAGTTAGTCGTATATCTAAAGTTTGATATATAACCTTTCTAAGTAGTAAAGAGTCAGATCCTGTAGAAGAGTTTATGTCTATGCTGTTATCATCAAATCTAACCTCATTATAGTTAGCGTGCTTAGTTCCGTTTTCTGCAAATACAAAAATATCGTATTGATCAGAACCAGTGAAAATCAAAACCGCATCATCTGCTATCGCAATCGCTTCTGACATAGAAAACTCTTTAGCATTGTCACCATCTGGATTTAAAGCAACAACGGTTACATTAGCGGCATTTAAAGCGGCGTTTCCAGTGACTCTATCTCCAACCTCCATTTTCGTAGCCACGTTGTTGTCCATAACCACTTTAACGCCACTAGTAACAGCGCCATTAACTACATCTGTAGTTGTTGGAGCTGCTGGAAAATGTATATTACCGACATACGTGTTTTTTATTTTTTTATTAGCCAACATAGTGTTGGTTGCTTGAAACTTGTTTGTATTAAAGTTATAATAATAATCACTTTCGTTTTTAATCATTAAACTAAATGTTCCATCCCCTGTTAACGTAAACCTTCTATTCTCACCGCTAACTTTTATATTTGTAGTGTCTAAATTAAACGTCTTTATTGTTCCACCACCATACGTTCTAGCGTGCTCGATATCAGACATTAAAGTTCCATCTGGCATATAATGATATCCATCAGGAGCTATTTGCCCTTGGGCATTCACTCTGCTTTGTATTGCTTTAGATGTGTTGTAGTATGACATTTTTTATTTTATTTATTTACTACTTTCTGTTACCTCAGAACTAACTGCGAAAAGCTCAGCCTTAACCTTTGAATTATTCTCAAACTTTGCATCGGCATAATACCCTGATAAACCACTCATATTAACTACTTGATTTTTTACAAATAATATAAACGCTCCGTGAGTTGGATCTGGTGGGTTTGGCGTAGTTTCTTCCACTGTTATATAGCCACTATGAATACCTGTAACTTGGCCAAACTTAACTATAGGCACATCACTATTTTGCTGGTAATATATGGTATCACCAATCTGAAGAGACGTATTGATCTCACCATCAAACTCCATTATGTTGTTTAACCAATCCCACCCAAAACTTTCGATTAGAGTTAAACTGTTGTTGGTATTTTGATCATTTTTGTATTCTTGAGAGTTTTCACTTGTAATAGTTTGTTTTAAAATTCCTAATCCTTGTATGTCAAATGATGCAAAATCCGTGGTTTCATCGATATTAGACTCAAAACCTTTAATGTAATTAAACCATTTCCCTTCTTTTTCTATGAATTCAAGTAGACTACCTTTTTCTTTATTAGTTTCTATATTGCTAACATGCCAACCGTCTTTTTCTGTTAAGTTGTAATACTCGTCATCCTGTAGATTTTGAACAACTCTAGATTGACTACCTTCATACTCTAACGTGTGATATGATTTTATACTACTCGGCGTGTCATTTAACAAAATATTTAAACTTGAGTTTGTAAATGTATCGTAAAAAGTATTTCTATCAATATTACCTATAACTATAATATCACCAACCTCCCAATCACCTGGATTAGCATCTTGGAATGGTTCATACCTTCCATGTCCTTTTGTTGGTCCTCCAGAAGGCGAGGCTGTACCTGAATTACCCGATTGATCGTTATACAGCTTTACGTTACCATTAAAAACAAGAGTATCACCACGGTATTGTTTTATTTTTACCACCGCACCGCTAAAAAACTCGCCACCCATTAACTCGTGCATTTCGTTTAACTCGTAAAAAAAGTATTTACCATCGTCAGTCGAGCCACCAGCGTGCTCTATACCAGTGACTGTTACTTTAGTTAAATCACTAAGGTTTTCCACGTGGTGTTCCCACAATCTTCCATTAGCAAACGTGTAATAACCATTAGCGCAGCTTAATCCATTTTCAAGTGCAAACGACTTAAAACTTACCCAACCCTTAATATCTTCTTTGTAAGAAACTGTTTTAGAAACTTTTTCAGTTGTTTCTTCTAAAGAAATATTGTACTCGTCTTGCCTGTCATCGTAACTACCAACAAGTTTAGTTGATAATTTTAAATTATCTCTAAACCAATCTTTCATACCAGCGTTAGATATAGGTGTCAACCCATCCATAGAAAGCCTCATAACTGATCCTCTTACTTTATCAGTGAAATATGCTCTATAAGATTCTGATGCAAATGATTCTGGATTTTTAGATATACCAAACTCACCAGAGTATGGAATAGCCTGACCCAATACGTTTTGAACAGCTATAAGCTGTGGATTTCCATCCGCGTTGTATATAGCGTCTTTATTTGCCATTATCTTTAAAACTCTATCCTCACAGAGAGTTATTAAATCTCCACCTTGCCCCCATCCAGCTTTTAGTTTTTGGATACTACCATAAGTAGGATTTATGTTTTTTGATATTTTTTCTGCTGCAATAAATTGATTTAAATTATTCATTCCAACAGCACCGTTATATATGCCAGAGTATATCAATCCGTACTTTAATTTTTCTTCATATGGATGCTCATCTAGCGTTGTAGACGCTTTAACTCCATTAGCTATATACGGTAGATTATAAGTATCTCTAATTCTATTGGATTCAACTCCGTTTCCAAAAGAATAGCAATTATGCCAATTTAAAGTGTATTTTGTGTCTGGACCGTAAAGCATGTCTTCTATAAAAATCATCCCAGCCCTATTATCGCTATCACCAAAATTCCATCCTTTAACTGTCACGGTTATAGAGCTTCCATCTGGTTTGTTAATTAAAAGTTGATCTCCAATATTTATGTAATTACTACCTACCAAAGGAGTTTCAGCTGTAAAACTAAACGTACCGTTCCAAATAGACCCGGATGTTACTATGGCACCTACTACAGTAATAGCCCAACCAGTAATATCACCATCCCATGCTCCAATAGGGGTTTCCGCCTCAGCATAACTAACCGCTGAAATAGCAGCATCTGTACTATTACTCATCCCTAAGTTTGTTAACGGATTTTGAATATGTACTATTCCAGAGTTTAGCGGGAGTACCAGGTTTTTCGTTTCCTCCGTTAACGTAAGTGGATTATACCCACTGGCCTCATAGTATATATCTAAATCCGTAGATTCTTTCGGCTCTGTCTCCCATATAGCTGGGTTATCAGGAAATTCCACATCTCCTTCTATTTCTTCTAAAAATTCTATAGTATATCCTACAGCTAGTAAAGCGGGGTTAGCTAAAGAACTACCGTCTCCATTAGCGTCCTGTGCGTTTATCCTATTAACAGAATATTGGCTATAACCATTCATCGCTGGTTGTTGGAAAACCATGCTTTCACCCGAGGCTGGTGGTGTAATCCATATTTTATGTTTTCTTAACTCTGCCGTAGGACCAGTTGTAGTAGATGCAACAGCCCCAGCATCGTCTTTAAGAATTGGACTTGAATACCCAGTTAAATTCACTAGATAAGGACCTGTACCAGTTACATTTTGTATTATAAGTGGTTCGTAGGAATAAACACTACCACCGGTATCTGAAAAAGTACCGCCTAGCGTTACACCACCATAACTTGTTAATATCATACCTTTTGTTATAGAGTATTTGCCTCCGTTAACGCTACAGGTTATATCGTGTATATTATCAACCTCAACAACAAACCCTGGCCCACTACTTGTTGGCACAGTGTGGATTGTCGTTGTTAAATGTAAACCACCGTCTATTGGCCCTGTTATACCGCCTCCCGTTGGGTCCCAAGTTACTTCCTCAGGTGTGACGGTGTCTTTAAGCCTATCATTTGTAAATTTTGTATAGTATCCCCTAGTCATGTTGGGAGATAGTTGGGGTGTTAAGGGCACGTTGCTTGTAGATCCTATCTTTCCATAAGCAGGATACTCACCTGGACTTGAAGCCATCTTACCACCATCACTCCATCTAAGCCTTTGCACGTATGTTACTCCACTAGGTTTAATCGTGTATACTTCTCCCGTAGGATCTTCTCTAAATCTAAACTTTACTGAGGGTGATATTTTACCAACTAAATCTTTAAATTTTTGCCCGTTATACCAGGTGTTATTAGCGTTTCCTATATTAAAGACATTAGGTATGGCAGTATTATCATCGACCTCTGTGGGATGGAAGATACCACCCATTGCTATTAACATATTACCATTGTTAATCCCCGATCCATAACCATTTCCACTGCTGAATCCCGACCAGTGTATGTTTTCATAGGGTAACCAACGACTCCCAGCGTATGGACCACCATCGATGAACCACACGCTACCTTTTGTCTGCTCACCGTCGTCGTTAAATACGCCATACCTTATACTCGCGTCACTCCCTGAACCTCCCACCCCGGAGTGATCAGCGTTTTTTAAAGGAAAAGATGAAGAACCAGCACTTGAAGCCCAGCCATTCCAATTATCCCAAGAACCTGCGGAAAGGGCTGTATGGTATTTAAACTCACCTTGCCACTCTGCATTAGTTGTTGAGTCAAATCGGTATTGGCCAATATCTAAAACATCAGTAGAGAATTGGAGTGCTATCTGTGATGAAGAATTTAAGTGTTTATAATTCCTGAAAAACGGGGCGAATCTACCAAAGTTATTTTCGTTAGTAAAAGCTGTAGACACAAATGACCCAGACCCAGCACCCCATACGCCCTCCACTAATCCTGCGTCTTGATAAACCCCATGTGTTTGACCAGTTAACACCTCGCTGTGCAAGGCAGCTTGGTTGCTACCCATGTAGTACAACTTTCTAGATAGTGTTGTTCTATACTGTGTAGCCTCAACGTTTGTTGCAGTTATATTCTCAATAAATACCTCGTCACTAACAACTTTAACAAAGAACCTACCATCAAACTCGCTTGAATTTTCTGGAGTATACTTATAAACCCTCACAGTAGCGCCATCAACTATTTTTGTCGCATTAAAACCACTGTTTGGATCGTCGCAAATAAAATTAACATCTTCACCTAGGTTTTTATCTAGTTTTACATTGTATGTAGCATCAGCCATTGGAGCTTGAGGTTGAGTAAGCTCTGTTACTCTATATCTTTTAGAAACAACACTACCAAGCGCGAATTCTACGTATAAAATTCCATCTTCTATGTTATGTAATTCGGAACCGGGTCCAGAAGCGAAGGGTTGATATCTTATTTTGAAAGTATCCCTACCTAATAACGGCGCATCGTTTATAGTATTGCCAAAGATATCTGTACCACTACTTGCAACAAAAGTATGCTCTCTTTCTTCTATTAATGTTTTTTTAGTTTTTATATAATCAGGCGCCTCAGTCTCTATCGCTAATACCTTGTACCTAGCTGGATCTGTAACCAAGTTGTTTGATTCAACACCTTTTTTTAAGATTAAAAAAGTATCAATATCTATTTTGTTTATATCAGCAGAGCCAAAAGATAACCATACCAAACCATCGCCAGCACCCCACCACCTATCCATAGTCATATTATAGTACTCCCCAGAAGTTTCTTTTACAAAGAATTTAAAGTACTCCATATTTTCAGGGAATACTGTATTACCAAAAGATATTTCCATTTTATTGCTTTTGGCAGCTTCGCTTTTTGCTACTTTATCAAGACCACTCGCGTTGGATAGTATTGGTGTTTCTCTTCCGTACTTGTCAACGAAAACAACGCCTAGTTGATATTCTCTTAGTGATTTAATAGACTTCACGGTATTTAAACCTATATTATCACTTTTTATACCGAAGTCAAAGTCTGGATAGTATTCTTGTTTTGTATTTGGTCTAAGTAAATCAAATCCTTGGGTATAGTTTCCGTATATAATTCTATTACCACTAATTTCTTGCGCTAACGCTTTCTTGGGAACAGCATCCCAAGGTCTTAACAGCTGATTTGATGGAAGCGCTTGTTTTACAGACTCTGATTCTATAGTGTACTCGTTGCTAGTCCAAATATCGCTACCGTACTGGTTATTTTTAATCGTATCTATTACATAGATGTTCGGGGAAGCTTCGTCCTTGTAAAGTATATCGACAGCGATAACGTCATCAAATAAACCATCACCAGGAATAAAATTTTTGATTGATATTTTTTTCAAACCATTGGTCATACCTAAATTATAACCTTTCTGTGGGTGAAAATCAAAAGATCCAGGTAAAAAAGCTACTTCAGTAAAAGGTGAAAAAGCCGAATACTCTTTATCTTCGTATTGATATCTATAAGCAAACCTTGGAAATTTAAATTCAAATAAATTTTCTTCTTCATCTAGTAAATCAACAGCATATCTTAATTCAGGGTAACCATCTGGTACCATCGCTGGGGTACCGTTGATACCTAATACCTCTAGCTTCACACCCGCGTCTGAAACGTCTTGTCTTTCTATAGAGATGTTTAAAATTTCAAAACTATTAGTGCTTGAACCAGATCCTGTACGAACGTAAAACTTACCAGGGTTACTTGTCGAATCAGGGGAGACACTCGTGCTAGTGTTGGTGTCTAGTATTAAATCAAACTCGTATATCCCGTCACTGGTGATGTATGCTCCGTTGGTTACGGTGTGCCAATTATAAATTGTCCCCGTACTGTTGTCAGAAACCACCATAACATATACTTTTGTGTTGGTACCCGCGGTAATACCTCCTATCTCTATCTTGACCTTGTAAGATCCCGCTGTTTGACCTGCCGCCACATCTCCATAAACAAAATCTAAATTTGGATCACCTACGGCAACTAGTTTCCAGTTAGGCGCATTATCCACAACAATTTTAGAATTTTGTGAGTCATACGTTGTAGCGGCAATACTCCAAGTATAACCAAGTGGTTTACTACCATTTATGTTCGGTAAAGTAAAATCGCCGTTAGGCGCGAGTTCAGTGACATCATCTGAAGGCGCGATAGAAACTATCTTAGTTTTTATAGTATAATCTGTTATCGGTATTGATGGTGCGTCGTCATATGTGTCTCCGCTAAACTCCTTAAAAACTACCGTGTCGCCAACATTCCAATCTAAAGTAAATCCACTGTCACCATTTATGTCAGTTTCTATGTTTGTACGGAACCAATCACCAACTGTTAGTTCAGAAAAATCATATAAGTGATTTTTACTACTCGAATCACTAAACCACAGCGATGATGCGTTTTGAGTGTTTGGTGATGCTGGACTAGTTTTAACAAGACCACCTGGATCACTAGTAATTCGCATTATACCACTATAAGTAGAGCCTGGGTCTCGCTCCGAGATTAATTCTATAGTTGGAGCTGTTCTAGGAGATTTCCTAATAACTGTAATGTGTTTTTCTTCTAAATCTATATTAGAATCTATATCAATATCTCTAGACTCGTTTATCAGTTTTGTGTGTATTGTGCCGGATTTATCAGTACCTTTTATACAACGAGGAATATTTATTTTCTTTGGTTCAGAATAATCATCTGTCCAAAACAACATGTTATCTATAATGTTGACGCCTGTAATTAATCTACTAGGATGAAAACTCAATACCATATTACTTGTGTCAACTACAACAGGCGTTATAGTTTCTAATCTAGTATCATACTCTACGATATAACTAACACTCTTTGTTACAGATATATTATCTATTTTTCCAGTAAAATCAACATCCGTATCATAAGACTGTATCCAGAATCTACTCGCAAAACCTGGGTTGGTGGTTAAATTCACAATACCAGCATTCACCTCTACTCTAAGTACGTATTCCTTGTTCTCAGGTGTAAATGTATCAACCACAAAACCATCGCCATTTTCACTGTAACAATTAACTTTTAATCTTCCTTGTTCGTAATCGCTAACCGTGAATCTAAGTTCGTAAATATCACCGGGTATTATAAATCCTGTTGGTAGGTTAGGTTGATTTACTTTTTTGTAAATAGGAGCATCAACCGCTACAGCTTTTCCATTAGAATAACTCCATCCAGTATTGAGAAACCATCCAGTGGAACTTCCATCAAAACCACCGTTTACTATAAGCTCTTCGCTGTCAACAACGAAATAATATAACTTATCATTTTTCTCATCAGCAATACTACCAACACAGTTAGCTGTTTCTGAGAAAAAACCTTGTCTGGAAATTAAAGAGTTACCTAATACATTTTGAGCGGTACCAACATCAGATCCTTCTGAAGTTGACACTTGTATATTCATCGCGTCTCTATACTCCCCGTTTGGAACAAGTCTCTCGTCAAGATCCTTATTCATCTT
>Ga0098060_1000542_pt1 | contig 16901 bp, 20 predicted proteins | sample 21_taG_FD_77063 | JGI IMG/M metagenome (GOLD analysis project Ga0098060, IMG submission 77063) | Marine viral communities from the Subarctic Pacific Ocean - 21_ETSP_OMZ_AT15319 metaG | ecosystem: Environmental > Aquatic > Marine > Oceanic | place: Pacific Ocean | collected 2015-01-19 | reverse complement strand
CTCTTGTGCAACCATGTAAGAATCAAATCCACCATACCACCTTACCATATTACCACCGATGATTACCTTATCTTCTTTATACGAACTTGGACTTGGTAAATCACCATAATTGTCCACTAATATTTCTGACCTTGATGTGATACCCAATCTATCAGTTAACATTAATGTCGGCATCTTATGTACAGGTTTATTCGTTAATCCTTTATAATATCTGACATCTTTCAGATTATGTCCAAATAACATATCAAACTCTGTAAGAGCATTAAACCACCAAATCTGTTGTTCCATTGTGTAATCTTGAAATAACCAATGTGGACCTTCTTGCATTGATATGGTCTTCTTACACAACTTCTTTAAGTCACCTATCATATCAAACTTCATTAGTTCCTCTGTATTTGTTTTGGGTAAGGTTACTATTCCAAAATCAAAGTGATTCTCACCAAAGTGCTGTAGGACTTGTGGTATCTGAAAGATAGGGTAGTGTTCAACTCCTAATGTATACATCGTAGATACATCATTCCTCATATTAGGATTATCTAATCCAACCTTACCTTGCCATCCACCTTCTGTAAACCAAGCTATCTTATAATCTTTTAACCCCAAACTAATTTCCTCATCTCTTCTTCAGTCATTTTTTCTGCACTAGCCGAGTTATATGGTCTATCTAATTTATTATCACCTTCATTTTCATCCATACGAATATGGATATCATCACCATAAATAAATGTACGAGTTATTTCTCTTTCAGATACCAAATCCTCATCTGTTTTCTCACCAGGTCTTTTACCAACTATCTCTATATCATCAGAAATAACTTTAACTAAATCTAACATATTCACACATTTCATCTTATACGACTTTACGAAACCACCACCATTTTCTCTAGTAAAATCTATCGTCCTATTGATTAAACTAGCAGCATCTTCTTTAGTGAATATCAATCTATTCATATTTGGATCTGTAAGTTTAAGTGATTTCTTTTGTTCATATAAATTCAACCAAAATGGTAATACTGAACCAGCACTATGAGCAACATTAGCAAATCTAGTCAATGCAAATCTATTTTCATCTGTGTTAGTATTCATGAAGACTCTCTCCATTAAATACTTTGAAGCACCATAAACACTTTCAGCCATACAAGCTTTGTCTGTACTGACACCAATGGTTATTGGAACATCATTGATAAGACTAGCATGTACTACATTCAAACTACCCATCACATTTACATTACAACCAGCTATCGGGTTTGTCTCCATTAAATCAATGTGTTTCATAGCTGCAGCATGAACTACCACATCAGGTTTTACCTCTTTGAATACCCTAAGTAATAAACCCTCATCTTCTATATTACCAACGTAACATTTAACTTCTGGATATTCCCTCTTTAATTTGGATATGTTTTCTTCATTTCTACTAATACTGATGTACTCATTATCATTTTGTGAAATAAGAGCCTTACCCACAGTACCAGTTCCTCCTGTTATTAATACTTTCATTGTTTATCCTTTAACATTTTTACCACCCCATCTTTTAAAGTGGTGAAATCTTCATGATTTACATAAGATTTTAGTTTAGTCAAATCTGGTCTTCTCCATTTTGTATCATTAGTCCAAGCATCTTTGTAACTTGGATTATAATCTATACCCATAATTTCATGAATAGTTTTAGCCAAATCATTAATAGTTATCTCCTCATCATATCCAATGTTTAATATTTCATCCTCAACATCTTCTATAAGTTTTGTGACTATTTGTGTATGGTCTTTTACATAACAAAATGAACGTGTTTGATTTCCATCACCAAATAAATAAAATTTATCAGATGACTGAATACGTTCTATAAATTCAGGAATAACTTGACCATAACCGTTGGTAGCCATTCTAGTACCATACGTGTTAAATGGTCTAATAATTAGATATTTTCTGTTGTTTTGTTTACTCCATAACTTGACCATAAACTCACCACTAACTTTTGAAGATGAATATGAATCTCTATCTGCTGAAATATCTAATATCATTGGTTCAGTTTCTTTAGTAGGTACTATTGGACTCGGTCCGTATACTTCAGAAGAAGATGCGTATACTATTTTCTTTACACTCTTTACCCATTCACAACCCTTTAAAACATTTTGTGTCATTAAAACATTATCGTTAAATACTTTATAAGGCATGTCGTAAAAATATCGTGTACCATTAATTGCACCATAGTGAACCACGATGTCTGGTTGTACATCGTATATTATCTGTTGAACACCATGTGATGGATTCATGAGTGTCAAATCACATTCATGAAATTGAAAGTTTTTATGTGTTGGTAAGTTCTCTTCTTTCCCTCTCCAAAAATTATCAACACCAACAACCACATGACCTGCGGTTAATAAATCATCACATAAATGTGAACCCAAAAACCCAGCTGAGCCTGTAACTAATATTTTCATTTTCTCATACCCTTAAATACAGTTACTTGAAACTCATCATTTTGTTTCAAAATATCTTCAAAAAAAGTTATGTCATGTTCTTTTACTTTTTTAGCTAGATAATTTAGTGCTGATGTATCTTTTGGTAAACAAGCTCCACCAAATCCCTTCATGTCACTAGATGAATTTAAATATATATCTTGAATATGATTTCTCTGTACGATTACTTCTTTTACTCTACCATAATCAACTTCCATTGACTCACAGATAGAACTAAATGAATTTGCAAATGTAACTAAAACTGCATTGTAAACATTATTAAAATATTTAACAAATTCCGCTTCTTTAGGCGTACACTTTGAAAAGGACTTGGGTAAGTTACCATGTGCAGTCTTCAATAAATCATAGTCTTTATCAGAGTACACTCCTAGAACACACAAATCTTGATTGTATATAAAATCAAAAGAAGGACAACGTTCTCTTAAAAATTCTGGTACAAATGATATATTTGGTATAACATATTTTTTACTTAGATAATCTACCAAACCTGGTGTAATAGTTGACTTGATAGTTATTAGGCCTTCATATCTGTTTTTAACTAACTCACTAACAACAGATTCTACTACTGAAGTATCACAACTACCATCACTATTTTGTGGTGTGGGTACACATAAAAAACATATTTCAGTATCCATAAGGTCTTTTATACTTGTATTTAAAACAATATCATGAACAATAACTTCATGGTCTATATATTCAAATCCTTCTTGTAATGCCTTACCGACAACTCCCAATCCAACAATTCCTAACTTCATATCACCCCTTTTCTATTAATTTATTAAGTTTTTCAAAATACATCACATGTTGATTTTTTGTAAACTTTTGTAAGTTACTAGATTTTTCCTTATACTTTTCACTATTTTTGAGAATATCATTTATAGTATCAATAGTTTCAGATTTACTACTGATAAAATTAATGTAATCTTCAGCTCCGAACCAATCAATCGTGTCATAGTTATAACAAACAATTGGGATACCACAACTACCCATCTCTGAATATCTGTTGTTAATCATTCCCTTAGTTCTCTGTTCTTTTTCTATTAGAGCTATTCCAGACTTTGATGAAGAATACAATCTACCGATATCATCTGCTGGTAATAATCCTCTATAAAAAGGTAACTGAGGCCAACCATTACCATACACATTGAAATCTATATCATCTAACCCACCAAAAAAGGTTTCTCGTTCTAAACTATATTCCTCATTGGTAACTCTAGTAAATCCCATACCCAAAAATACACAATCATGTTCATATTTGGAATCAAAAACCATCTCATCTTCTGGTAAACAATTTAGAAACCATTGATAATGTTCTACAGGAATACCTCTCTTCTTAAATTCATCATGACATGAGATAGAATTTGTAAATACATGAGTGTACCACTTATCTTTGTAATCAAAGATTTCATTCCAATCTAATAACCCACGAGTTACATATCCTAGAACCCTCATACAATCTAATTGTTCAACTAATTTAAATGTCTCTAAGTCTAACATGTCAAAGTAAACCATATCAGGATTCAAAGCTTTGACTTGTTCAGTATACTCCTCAGTAAGTGGTCTACCATTTAACTGTTCTAGTAGATACACATCATGGTCTTTAGATAGATTATTAGCGATGGCAGTATTGTATTTAAAATTACCCATTGGGTACGGTTGATGAAATACTATTATCTTCATACTGCTAATACCATCTCCATGTTATATGGTTTGTATATTCCTACATCATAATTTTCATTTATACTCAATATCTTCTCTTTCACAACTTCGAATGGAACGTGACTATAATCACATACAACCTCTCCAGTAGTAGAGTCAAGTTGTTTTTTACCAAACAGATGTGCATCGTCTATTGCAATAACGTGATTTTTAATGTGATGATTTGAAATAACATCCAACTCTGTTAGTAATGGAACATCGCTATCACCGCGCGCATACTTTGCTGCTCCTGCATGTGCATCTAACCAAAAACAAATTGGTTCATCAATTTTTGGTAATAGTTCTTTTAACATTTCAGTACTATCTCCATTTATCAACGTCAACTTCCCATTGAAATAATCTTGTCGTTTATTGAATGACTCATCCACGGTGTCATCAGTTACATCAAATTTACTCGTATCGAACTGATACTTTTCAAATAATTTATATTTATTTGATGCTCTTTGAGCTATTTCCTTTCCCAATTCAATCGTGTAATATTTTTCAAATACAACTAAACCACCACAATCATACATTGTTTTAGCAGGAACACCACCTAACCATGTACCAGTTTCAATGAATACCTTTGGTAATGGTGTCTCATGTTCTTTACATAGTGATTGATATATTTCTGGTAGTATGTAACCCATTAAGTAGTTCCTCCATCATTATAATTCTCATGCCAATTTGGTAACTTAGTTGCAAATAAATCAGTTGCAGATGATTGGTAAACCTTATATTTATTCATCAATAAAAAGAATATAAGTTGTCTCAAACCTTCAGAATTGTATCCCTGCCATCCATCCCAATGAGTAAATTCAAATTTAAGATTATGTATAATATATTTACTCCAATCAATACTAGTAACTATCTCTTTATCACACCCCTCAACATCGATAAATAAATAAGTAATATCAGTTAACTTAAAATTATCAAAGATATCACTAATTAAAAAGTTTTGGACTGTAACAGTTCTAAAACCATTCTTTGTATCTGATATCGTTGGAAAAGATGCGTCAAGACTACTATGATTACTGTAATCATCACCAATCGGAATATTTAACTCAACTTCCTTTTTCTTTGAATTAGAAATAGCACAAATAATATATTCACACTTCATTTCCCAATCAATATTTTTACCCTCAAAAAACTTACCTACGTTTTCTCTACATTTTTCTAATGCTTTCTCATTGGCATCTATGAATACACAAAGATTTATTTTTTTATCTTCGATTAGTTTGAAGATATATTCATCTCCAACATTAGAACCAACTTGTATTAAATTAGTCACTCAATAATCCTACATCTTTTTTAACCATTCTACTTACCATTTCTTGAAATGCAGTTTGAGGATTCCAATTTAAAACCTCACGAGCTTTAGTAGAGTCTCCACATAAAACATCTATCTCAGCAGGCCTCATGTATCTCTCATCTTGTACTACATAATTACTCCAATCATCTATACCAACACAACCAAAAGCGACATCCAAAAAGTCTCTGATACTATGTGACTTACCAGTAGCTATCACGAAATCCTCAGGTTTATCTTGTTGTAACATTAACCACATACATTCTACATAATCAGGAGAGTATCCCCAATCTCTTCTACTATCTAAGTTACCCAATCTTATGTGGTCTTCGTATCCTAAATGTATTTTAGCAACACCATCAGTAATCTTACGAGTTACGAACTCAATACCTCGTCTTTCTGATTCGTGGTTAAATAAAATACCACTTACATTAAACATATCATAAGACTCTCTGTAGTTCTTTGTCATCCAATGAGCATATAGTTTAGCAACTCCATATGGTGAACGAGGATAGAAAGGTGTATTCTCGTTTGCTGGATTCTCTACCATCTTACCGAACATTTCGGATGTTGACGCTTGATAAAACTTTACATCCTTACCATACTCTCTAATAGCTTCTAACATTCTTAAACAACCCATACCAGTAACATCACTTGTTTGCTCTGGTGTGTTCCAACTCTCTCCTACGAAAGATTGTGCTCCTAAGTTATAGACCTCATCAGGATCGGATTCTCTCAAAACCCTAACCAAAGAGTTCTGGTCTGTTAAATCACCATTAACGAAAGTTATTTTACCTTCGAGATGACCTGTGTTGGTTCTATTCTTAGATGATGAACGGCGTTCCATACCGTAAACTTCATAACCTTTTGTTAGAAGTAAATCTGCTAGATGACTACCATCCATTCCATTTATACCAGTTATCAATACTCTTTTCATTTATTTTATCTCCATTACTTTTTCAAAATCATTATATGTATTGAACCTAGCTTGACTACTACCGAAGTTTGCTAAGTTATGATGTACTAATTCTTTCATCTTAAAAAACCAATTACCCTTTGGTTCATCCCCTATTAAAGATAGCTCTCTATCTGAATCCATATCCAATGCGTATAATCTTTTCTTAGGGTGTTCTCTATTATGTACTTTCAATATATTTTTCACTATAAATTGTATGTATGATTCACCCATTATCTGACTGCAACTTTGCATCATGCTTGTATCATCTACTAAATGTCCCATAATACAATGTGGTACATTCACACCATTCTTCAAAAGGTCACCAGATAAAACTAACACAGAACCATCGAATTGTGGTTTTCTTAAAACTCTAATATCAAGTTCCTCGGTTTTGGCATTAATCTCATTCATTTCATCTATATTCATTGTATATCTAATACTATAAGGTTGATTGTATGCTTCTGGATTCTTTTGTCTAGTACCAGGAAAATGTTTATGATGTAGTGGTTTATCGGTCATGTCCACATGTTCCAATACTTTCCAACTCTCATCCCACATCTTTCTTAATGCAAACGTTGTAACAAACTTATGAATATTATTTTGGTTTGCATATTGTTTTATTGTTTCTAATGACTGAAAAAACTCTTTAGGTATCAGAGAGTCTGATTCACCCCACGTTACATAATCGTACTCTTTACAATTGAAATAATTTAAATCTCTACGATAGTCAACCATTGTAACTGGTTTATTCTCATCGTAAATTGTTGAAGTACACTCACAATTAACACTATCTACTAACTTATTGAACTTGTCTATCAGTTCTTTATGTGTAGTTTGTTTTAGATTTACTCTTTCAAAATACTCTGAAATATTAAAAAACAAATCTACTCTAACGTTTTCTTTATTGTCAACAGTATCTAATGCATTGTTGATACTTTGAATATGTTCCTTAACCATGTCTATCTCAAAGAACATGATATGCGTTCCAATTATGTATTTATTTTCTAATCTCATATATCCTACTTTTTATTATATAAATGTTCAAAGGTACGTTGCATCCAAAAAGAAACATCACCCATCAAAGCTTTACCATCTTTACTTGGTAATGAGTTGAATTGATATATACCTGGAAAATTATCTGCAAACATCATATCTTGACTTAACACTTCTAATCTAGTCATATCGGTCATACAAAACTCATATGGTAAGAATTTCATATCCTCACCTGATAAGTTTGCTAGAAAGTTTATAATTGGTTGGTCTGTACCCACACCAAATGTATCCATCATTTTTATTACTAAATCCTTATTACCCCAATACAAATCAATCAATTGTTTAAAAATATATTCATGTTTTTTATTGACAATTTGAAATCCAGCATTAAAGTAGTTGTAGTATGGGAATTTCTTATCACCAAATAAATGTTTAGAATAATTTTCATAACTTCTTAAAATCCAATCTACACTTCCTACCGCCCTAACCACAGTATAATTATTATCAGTCATCTCAAAAAAGTTTGGACACTCTGGATGTATAATACAATCTACATCGGAAATCAAAATTTGGTCATAATCAATACCACTATTCTTTAAAATGTCAAAAGCGTAGTATCTCTGAAAGTTAACTTTCATGTCTTCATGTGGATATAAAAGTTCATCTAGTACAACCACATCTACATTTTTACCTACTGCCCAATTTTTAAAACTATCAATACCATACTGAAAACATGATGGATTGTAATCTTTTCTTTTTTCTTTCATCGATGGAATATCCACCGCAGTTAAAAATACAATATTATTCATAATTTTTTCCAACCAAGTCCCAAGTTTGTTTCATTAAATTTGCTCGTTGGTCTTTAGAAAATCCACTAAAAGACCACACATTACCGTACTTTATAAAAAACGGTGTCTTATCAATATTTAACTGCCAATTATGTGAGAACCAATCAAACCTAGCCATGTGTGTAAGATGAAAACTCTTTGGTAAATCTAAATTTAACTTAACACCTTCCTTTTGTAATAAATAATTGTAAACAGGTTGATCAGTTCCTTTTCTTACCGTTTCATTTTGTAATTTTAATATTTCACTAAAATTATTATCATAAAAATCTTTTAACTTTTTAACGAACTTTTTATGTTCACCATCAAATATTTGAGCTCCACAATTAATGTATCTACTCAAATCTACCTCAAACCCTTTAAATAAATTTAAATAACCCTTTGAACTTTCATATATCCACCTTAAATTCTCTAGAGACCTGAATGCAGACAACTGACCTGATGGTGCGTGGTCGAAGAAATTAGGAGCATTCCACTTAACCATAGTAGAAGAATCTATAAGAAATATCTTATCATAATCAATTCCGTCCCTCTCTAAGTACTCAAATACATCAAACCACCTCTGCCAAGTAGGTTTATGTGTTATGATATCTGACTCAGATGATTTGTCATAGTGATAAAATATAACATCATTTTTTTCACACCAATACTGCCAAGTTTTTTTAGAATACTCAAAATATTTAAATCCACCATGTTTACTATTTACATGTGGATCTGAATTATAAACTCCTATCCAAAACACTACGTTTTTCTTCACAATAACTCCTCTGGAAAAGTTTTTATTTCTCGATTAATTGAATCAACCATTTCCTTGTTCCTTTCAGATATTAACTTTTTAAAGTTTTGCGTGTTCTCATATCCCAATCTAGTCCAAGAAAATGGATGAAAATTAAGTTGTAGTTTATCGTGATTTACTGTTGTTGGGTATCCATATTTCCACATGTGATTTGAATCTGCTACATACTTAACTCTTAAATTTTTAACCCTATTCTTATAGGCATGAAAATACATATCACCATAAGCGTTAATGAGATTTTCTATTTTCAAATTAGACAACAACATATCAATTGTTGGTCTATGAATACTAAAAACTTTTGTATCTATTCCAGTAGAATCTGACAAGATTTCTATGTCCTTCTTTATCATGTCTTCCATACTAGAGTAATTATCTAATAATCCACAATGAACATGTAGTCCAATAGAATGTCCCATTTCATGAATTTTTTGTATCGTGGGAATATTTTTTGTTGATAATGCATTATAACAATTATTCTTTATTTGAAATAAATATGTAGACTTTACACCCTCGTTCTGTTCTATCTTTGCCAATTGGTATGCTCTGTATATAGAATATTCAACGTCATGTCTGATTACACAGAAACTTTCAGTACTAGGATTGACATCAGTAAAATCTAATATATCATAATTAGACTTAATCCAATTCAAAATAGATATATATTCTTTATGTGAGAATGTTCTCATTATTTTTTCCTCTTTAAACTAGAACTAAATTTTCTATCAGTATAGATTCTAATTCCTCTTTTTCTGATAAAGTCTCTAAACATATCAGTAATCTCATCTTCTACACCGAATGAACTAAAATTATCTACATTTATTGTAAAATTATTTATTGTTAAATTTGGATAATCTATTTCAAAATTAATACTATCCACTACATAATACTCAAGTAAGTCTTTAAAATCTTCTACAATAGAATCCAACATCTTTAACTTAACCTTGGTATTAGGTTCCTCTATCTTTTTAATAAACCTAGCGGGATTACCTACATAGATACTTTTAGACTTGGTTATTGATTTAACTACGTTACTATTATTACCAATAACCACGTTATCACTTATCTCAACACCAGTCATTATAGTGCTTCTCCAACCAACAATAACATTGTTACCAATTGTAACTCCTGCAAATTCTGTTGGGTATCCTTCTAACATAGAATACCAAAACCCATGTGTAATAATATCCACATGATTTGATAACCCAACATCATTACCAATAACAACTGGTTCACATATATTAATAAGACCGTTATGAAATACACATCTATCACCTACAGTCAAGTTAGAATTAGGTGAATCACTACCACCACCACCAACGTTAAGACCTAGAGTATTTAATGGTGAATAATAAAAGTGCTTACCGATAACGATATCATTACCCTTCATGGTTACATTACTACCTAGATGACTACCGTCACCCAAGTAAAATTTACCAAAAGTCTTTATATGAATATTATTAGATAAGGTAACATTTTCACCCAACCTAATATCATTTGCTTCTATATGTATATTTTTTGATTTATCTTCGTATAACATTTTATTAAAAATCTAATCCACCATTTATCTTTATAGAAGTACCACTAACGTACTCTGTTTTTAATAAGTATCTAATAGTATTCTCTAATTCAATTATTTTTCCCCACCTATTTAATGGTATACTGCCTTTAAAATCTTCTCTAATTTTTTCTGGAATATCATATGTCATTCCACCATCAAAATATCCTAACTGAATTGAGTTGGAAGTAATTCCATAATGTAAATTCTCTACAGAACAAGTCTTTACTAAATTATCTATGAAAGCTTTACATCCAGAATATACTCCTGTACCAGCTACTGGTTTTGAAGAAAGAACAGAAGATATTAATATTATTCTACCAAACTTTTTTTCCCTCATAGTTGGTAAACAATTAGCCAATATATTTAAATTACCCTCTATATTTACTTCGAGTTGTCTTTTAACATCAATGCTATTGTGATTTTCATATTTATGTAACATCATATTATGATTATAACCACTTAAATTAATAATAGAGTCTACAACCACATCATTGTTATGGAAAAAATCTTTTACCTCATCGAAATTTGTCACATCAACATCCTTAGAACTTAAAGATTCTACATACATATCACTTTGTAATCTTTCACTTATTTGTTTACCTAAACCACCACTGCCACCAAATATAACTACTTTGTTCATATTACAACTCCTATTTATTTTTTAATTTTAAAATATTTTTCGACTTCTGTTACCCATCGTTTTAATGCATCAGTATTTCTATACCCACCTCTAGTAGCATGGAAGAATATCGGTATATCATCTAACCAACATTGTTCACCATATGGTATATCCAATAAATGTTCTTTCCATAAACCATTATCTCCTCTAAATCTATCTCTATAAGAATTTTTTAGAACTAACCAATTGTGTCCTTTTTGTTTTGCATGCCAAGTCATATTACCAGCCATATCTCTATAATCACAATTCCAAGGACTTGATCTCCAAATTCCCCTTTCAACATAATTCTCAGATTCTATTTCATCATATAACTCTCTTTTACATAACATCAACATTGGCCTCAATAACCCGTCTTCCCAACTACCATCACAATTACCTAATGAAATTGGTTTTTTAAAAATACTACCAGGACACCATCTATTCCCTATTAATTTATATTCATCTAATAGTTTTAGTAATTCAGTAGCGTGTGAATTTAAAAATACGGTATCTTGGTCTAATACACATACGTACTTATTACTACCAGCTTTTATACCTAAATTAGTAGACCAAGCACCATACCAAGAACCAGAACCTATTTCACATCCATCTACTAAACCGACTCTTACATCTTTTTGTGTAAATTCACCAGCACGACCAACAACAGTTGTCGATGACTGGTCTTCACCTTCCATGATGATTATATTTTCTTGGTCACCAAATAACTTATAATGTAAATCCATCTCAACTTCTTTATCAACATAATTAACTACGACATATATAGTGTGTTCTATTGATTTCCAATATTTGTTAATACTTTCTACACATAAACGAGCGTAATCAGTTTTATTATAACTAACTATTACAAAATCTACCATTTTATTCTCCTATAGTATTTGTTTAAAATATTCATTAACCCAATAGACTACATAATCTATATCATTGTCATTCATTGAATTATGACACGGCAATGATATTATCTTCAACCACTCAGTATCCGAAACTGGATATTTTCTATTTTGTTTCAACATATCATATGTATATAGTGGTTTATAATGAACCGAAGTATGTATTTTTTTGTCACTCAAATAATTTATCAAATAATCCCTATTATATATTGTTGAAAAACCAGAACCATCTGGTGCATATTTTCTCTTATCTTCAACTCTACCAACATAATGTTGAACTGTATTTGAATGCACCGGCCTCTCCACAATCTCATGTAATTCATTATTATATCTATTTTGAATGTGTCTACGAAACTTTAAGTTTTCTGATAATTTTTTTATCTGTACTAGTCCAATGGCAGCAGTTAAATCCGTCATATAATATTTATACCCCAAAGACTTGACATCATAATCCCATGAATAACCTGGTTTACCTTCTAATTTATTAGTAACTCTATCCCAAGTAGTTGAAATACCAAACCAACTCATATCTCTACATCTATCAGCTAACCATTTATCATCGGTTGTAATCATTCCACCATCTCCGGTCGGCAGTGTCTTTACTGCTTGAAATGACCAAACTGCAGCATCACCACCTAAACCGGCACCTGAAGTATAACAGCTATGAGCACAATCTTCAAGTATAAATCCCCCAAACACTTTTCTTAATTCTTGATAGTCACACAATACACCCGAATAATTTACTGCTATTAGCATTTCACTATTTGGTTTTTTAAACTTATCAACATCAGTTGCATCTATACATAACGTATCTCTTTTTACATCAACTATATTTGAAGTACAGTTATTCCACAATGGTACTACAGCAGTGGTTAAAAATGAAAATGATGGATTAATCACATCAATATTTTTATAACCCAAAGCTTTCATAACCAAATCTTGACCAGCAGTATTACTTGTAACTGCTACAGCATATTTATGACCAACCATTTTAGCAAACTTTTCTTCAAACTCTTCTACTTTTGGACCTTTACCCCACCAACCACTCTCTATTACTTCTTGAAGTGCTTGAACTTCCTCTTTACCACCTTTAGGTTGTAAAACTGGTAACATTTTCTCTCTAATTTTCATCATCTTTCCTCATGTCTAGTTCTAAATATTTAATAACCTCGTCTCTAAATTCATTATAGTAATCTATAGACCTAGTTGCACCTCTACCAGCATGATGTATGAATGGAACTCCATTTACCCACGCCTCATCTCCAAAGTTTAAATTTAACAAATGTTCTGATTTTAGTTCTCTATTGTTCCAACTATTTTTTAGAATAACATATGGTTGATTGTTTTCTCTTGCCCATAGTGATAATAAACCATATGTATCTTTATAATGACAATTTGGGTATAAATCTCCTGGTTCTTTGTAAAAGTTATTTTCTATTGTCTCTCGTTTTAAAATAGACCATTGTGGTGTACATGGAATGTCTATTTCGTATCTCCATGCATATGAAACAAAAGAATTTTCTTCTAACATCGGTAGTACGTGTTCTACCCATTTATTCAAAAAAACAACATCATGTTCTATTTGACAAATATATTTTCCATTACCAACTTTAGTACCTATTGTCATAGCTTCAGCCTGTAACCAACTAGCCATTCCAACAGCTCTTCCATCATATTTACAGTATCCATCCCATCCATAATTTTCAATGTAGTACTCTTGTGAATATTTTTGATTAGGTATTGATGGTGCGTACATACCGTCATCTTGATTAATCTGATGTATACCCTCGACAATAACAACGTTATCATCTTCTCCAAACATTTCATTTAGTTTTTTCAATTCAAGACTATTTTCAGAGTTATCTCCATTATTCACTATGTAATATTTATATGGATAGTCTACATATTTTTTAATACTTTCATGTATTAGTTTTACATAATCCATTCGTTTAAAAACTACTGTTACAAAATCTATAATATCTGTGTGTTTCATATCAAGTTCCTATAAATTAAAATTAAAAATTACATCACATATGTGGTTGACATCATCATCTGTTAATGACTGATGTAAAGGTAGACACAATGTTCTATCCATTATATACTCTGTGTTTTTTAGTGAAAGAGCTGTATCATAATACTTGACTTTATGTAATGGGTAATATCTAAATGAAGTATACACTCCGTTATCTTTCAAATGTTTTGCTAGTTCATCTCTTTTATCTAGTTGGATATGATACATATAATACGAACTTGTTTTATTAGTAGGTATTTGTAATGGAGTATCAATCCAATCAATAGATTCCAATCTATCACTATACATTGTATGTATCTTTTTTCTACGTGATATAAAACCATCTAGTTTTTTAAGTTGTTCTAGTCCTATTGCTGCTGTAATATCATTTATTATCACTCTTCTGCCAGGTAACTCTACATCAAATTCCCACCATTTAGTATCTATAGAATTTGAGAACCCACTTGCACTTTTCAAACCTAAATATGTTTCATACTCAAGTCTCTTAACTAAATCTATATCTTTACAATAAACTAACCCACCATCTCCCATAACTAATATTTTCATAGCATCAAAAGACCATAAACCTATATCACCAATAGTTCCTGTGTAAGTGTCATTGTATGTTGAGACAGGACTATTAGCATTGTCTTCTATTAATTTTAAATTATATCGTTTACATAAATCTAATATATCATCCATATCACAAGGTACACCAGCATAATGTAATATTATAACTGCTTTAGTCTTATCAGTTATGTTCTTTTCTATATCATCAACACGTACATTTAAAGTTCTAGTGTCAACATCACAGAATACTGGTTTTGCACCACAATCCACGATAGCATTTGCAGCACCTATAAAACTAATTGATGGTAAAATTACCTCATCACCATCAGTTATATCTAAAATATTCATTGACTGAAATAAACCCTCAGTACAACTACAAATTGTTTTAAAGTTTTCAGAATTTGATTTTAATTTTGATGATATATTATCAACAAACTCTTCTGTTAATTTACCTTTTCCTAACCAGTTACTTTCAAATACTTTTTTTATTGCGTTAAGTTCTTCTTGACCTAGTGAAGGCTGATAGATATTAATCATTAGTGTCTCCCGAAAAAACTTCTACCATTAAAACATTATTATCATTTATCATTATATAACGACCATCCTTACATTTAAATTTAGTAAATTGTCCTTGTTCTATTGACAATGTGTCTATTCCATGAATGGTTTTTCTATAACCTTCTTTAAAATGAATTATTTGTGTAACATATCTACCTTCGTGTGTAACTGATGATAATAAATTTTTATTTTTGTCTTTATTCATTTTACAACCTTTGTTACTGTTATGTTTTTTTCATCCAAAGTAAAATCAGATGTTGTATATAAATTAAATATCACGTTAGATTTGCTTATTACAAAATTTTTGAAAAAGTTCTGCATGATATCAGTCGGTTCACCATTACGAATTGCAATATCAGTTGGTGATTCTCCATGTACCCTTCCATGAGAATTTGTAAAGTATCCTGTTTTATCATAGAAATCTAAACCAATAATATTAACTTCATCGGGTTCTAGTTCGTTAACAATATATAGTAATGCATCCATTCCACTAGTGGGTGCAGTGTATTTATATCTAGGTGTGGATATCATATCTTTTTTATTTACATCACTTAAATTCTCAACTGGTAAAATATCTGATAATACCGTTGGTATTGGTGGTGAAACTTCTTCTATATATGGTAAAACTATTTTATCAAAGTTATACTTAGTGTATAATTCACGTGCTCCAGATTGGGGGAAGTATGCACCTAAACTCAATATATGAGTTACTTTAGAACATGATGTTAAATATTCATGAACGTCTTTATTTTCAACCTCATAATGGAATGCATTAACTATAACACTATGTTTTACTTTAGGAAGTTTACCTATATGACCTAGTGATGTTCCGCGACATAGTAACGTTACAGACTTCATTAACTTCCTCTCATTATTTTTTTTATTAGGTTTAAATCTTCATATGTATCTACACCAAAACTTCTTTCTAATGGTAATTCAACTGCTCCAATATTTCCACTATATCTCAATTTAGACTTTAATAGGTTTTCTTTAGTAGTTATGTAAAATGCACCATTCTCAACATATCTTTCTGATACTTCTTGTCTCATAGGTCGTTTTGGCCAATTATCCATTCCCCAACCAGTTGGTTTACAATCAAATGTCCACCTTGGGAGCCAATGTTCTCTATGTACAGTAAAAACGGAATCATACTTATCCATCATCTTTAAACCTTTGTTTACGTCTTCTGATTGTATTAATGGTGAACTTGCTTGAATAAACACCATAATATCGAAATCGATGTCATGAGCAAAGTGTAACAATGCTTCCTCACTAGGTGATGTATCTGTTGATATCTCACTAGGTCTATCAACAACCTTTGCGCCATACGATTTTGATACTGATGATATGTCACTCGAATCAGTAGACACCCATGTCTCATCTACGTTAGACTGTAATGATGCTTCTATACTATAAGATATTAATGGTCTATCATTAAGGTCTACTATATTTTTAGATGGTATACCTTTACTACCACCTCTTGCTAATATCAATGATATAGTTTTCATAAATCCTTATAAGTACTTTGCAAAGTTATCTTCTAAACAACATATACCATCATAT
>Ga0098060_1000541_pt1 | contig 16915 bp, 7 predicted proteins | sample 21_taG_FD_77063 | JGI IMG/M metagenome (GOLD analysis project Ga0098060, IMG submission 77063) | Marine viral communities from the Subarctic Pacific Ocean - 21_ETSP_OMZ_AT15319 metaG | ecosystem: Environmental > Aquatic > Marine > Oceanic | place: Pacific Ocean | collected 2015-01-19 | reverse complement strand
AGGATTATCTGATTTAGACAAATCTTTATTACCTGTATTTTCTAAAATATCTTTAGATTGTTTTTTAGTAAATCTTCTTTTTATTTTAGAGTAAAATCTTTTGACTATATTATCTCTTGTCTTATCATCCTTTTTAAGTATATCTCCATTAGTTTCTTGAAGCTGTGTTTTAGACATAAGGTCCACTATACATTCTTCAAGAATAATTCTTTGTTGTGAATTAGGAAGTAGAGTATGTCCTAACTTTTTAGCCTCTCTTTTAATGTGTTGCTTATATCCATTTATCGTTTTATCTTTAGCATTGGTTTTCTTTTTCCAAGTCTTAAACGATTGAATTTCTCCAGATTTAATTAAATCATTAAGAACAAATATCTTACCATCAGCATTCTTAAATAAAATTTGATTAATATAAACAGGGCTAGATAACTTTTTATTAAATATAGGTTGTGTAATAACAAATTTAATAGCAGCTTTTATAAGAGGGCTAACAATACGATTTCCATTTTTATCAAGCTTAAATGTGCCATCTTTATTTGTTTCATACCATATATCATTTACATATATATGATTAAACTCATGGAAGAATGTTTCTTGTGTTGCAGAATTAGCATTTAAAAATACACTTAATCCTTGTGCCATTCCATAATATCTTTTACTACCATCTGTTCTAAACATATAATCAGCAACTACCATATTAACTCCATTCTTTCTAAGAATAGCTATAGCAATCTTTTCTTGCACTATATCTCTTTTTGCTGGCCTTTTAGATAACTTATCTGTTATTTTACCAGTAGAGCCATGAAATAGTTTTTGTTGTCCACTAGACTTTGATTCTGTTCCAGTTTGACTTTCTTTCCAAACATTATATTCTTGAATAGTTTGAGCAGATTTATCTCTAATACCAGAGTGAGTTCCATCCAAAACTGCTTCAATTACTTGTACTGGTTGAAAATTATTTGTATATAATAAACTAAATGCAGAAATTAATTCAGCTTCTGTTTTTCCTTCTGGATTTGATAATGTGTCTTCAGCTTTATATCTTTCTAATAATTGATTGCCTTTTGCAGTATTACCAGCTTTTTGCTTTATTGTTTGGTTAATTATTTCTTGACTCCTTCCTTTTCTTTTTCGCATTAAATCTACAAAGGCTCTATCTTCTTTATTTAATGTTTTATCTAACGCTGCCACCCTATCAGATTCTGAAGTTACTTCTACAGTTTGTTGACGAGTGGATATTTTTTCTTTAGCCTCTTTAACTTTTTGTTCTTTCTTTTTAGCAACCTTTTTAGCAACTTTTTTATTAACACCTAAATCAGCTAATCTTTTTTCTGACATTTTATCTAACTGCTGATTAACTTTATCTATTTCTTTTTGCTTTCTTGCTTCAAAATCGCTAATACTTTCATTTTTTCTTTTACCCTTAAGAGTATTTTTTTCAACTTTAAGTTTATTTAATTTACTCATTAAAGGTTTTTCTGCTTCTTGAATTTCCTTAAGAGCTTGTTCTCTAGTTAATTTTTTTTTCTTAGGAGCAGTTTTAGTTTCTGTAACTACAGGTGGCGCTTGAGTCTCTTCTTTCAATTCTTTTTCAGCCTTCATTTTAGCGTGCTTTGCATTTTTATCAACCTGAGTTTTAAATACTCTCTCTGCTTCTAAATTATATATCTCATCTATAGCCTCAGTAACACCATTAATGTCTCCTTGAAAAGCTTGATTAGCAGCATCTTGTTCTTTTCTTATTTGGTTTATTTGAAAATCAATAGAGCTTTGTCTATTTTTATATTCAGGAAGGCTTCTTTTGTTTTCCCAATTTTGTATTTGACCCTCATAAAATTCATTACTAGAAGATTGAGAATCCTTAGTGTGTCTTAATATATTAGATACTCTAACTAATTCAGCTTTTGCATCTGGAGATAATTTTTGCAAAGCAGAAGCAGAAAATCCCATTTTAGTAAAGGACTCTTGTAAGATATCCATTGTTTCTATAAAGTGGTCTCCTTCTTTTTGAGTTATTCTTCCAAGTTCAACTTGTTTTTTTACGTTTTCTTTTGCAAGATTAACTTCTCCATTTCCAATAATTCTAGAAGCAAGCCCTAAAAGATGTTCTTCACGTTTATGAATTTCTTGCTCAGCTTTACTACTTATTCCATTTTTAAAACCATACTTTTTAATTATTTCAGCGGCTTTAGCAAATACCATTGGTCCACTTGATTCTTTACTTAACCCAGTGCTTTCTATTTTTTCATCTAAAAGATTATTTCTTTCAGCAATCATATTAACGCCATCTTTAAAAGCGTTATTAATAATACCAGCTCCAGCTCCACCAGCACCCATTGCAAAAGAAACTACTCTTGTTTCTGCAACCTCAGGGCTATTATAATAATCCCAATAAGAAACATTATACTCTTCATCAGTTGCCTCAGCTACATTTTTATTTACCCTCCAATCTTGATATACTTCTTGAAACTCTTCTAATTTACCATCCGTCATAGCAACACCACTGCCTATCATGAAATCTGACATAGCATTTTTAAAATTAACACCTGACCTTAATTTTAATCTACTTCCTATACCCCCAAGTCCTTTTGTTAATAAACTATATTGAAGACCATCTGCTAGTATCCACATAGCATTATCTTTCATCATTGACCAACCAGCCATTGCTGCCTGGTCCCTTGTTGCTCCGCCCTCTAAAGCTTCTCTATGAACCTGACCTGCAAGCATAGCTCCTTCTGCAAAGTTACCCCCTAATGCGCCACCAAACCATTGTGCAACATCTTCTCCCTTTACTATAAGTGAAGAAGCGTTACCACCACCTTTACTACCAAAAATTTTAATGCTTTTAGTTAATTTACTAGAATTAATTATTGTAGCCTTTCCAAATCTAGTTCCTTTAACTAAAGCTTGAGCGCCTTTTGCTCCAGCAGTACCTGGTATTAAAAAGGTTAATAGATTTGGAATTTGCTTAACTACTTTAGTATACCAAAATTTTGCATTAAGCATTTGTCCATATTTAACATCAAAGCTTCCATCTTCATTACGGCTAACAAATTGACCGTCTATACCACTCATATCAATCCTGTCATCCCAACTTTCCATTTCTTCACCAAGGGCTCTAAGGCCACTTGTAAGAGAAATGTTCATATCTGTACCTAACATTGGTCCAAAGTCAATAGAGGCCGCAGAAAGAGGGTTGAGGGTATTAGCTCCACTAAGTTCTTTTGATGCGTAATTTGCCGCATCACCTTCATACCCAGCGCTTTCAAGACCTTTTTGATAACCCCAATTTGTTAAACTTGTCGCTGAATCATTAAACCAATCTACAGTATCCGCAAGTCCAATAAATACCTGTCCAACACCAGCAGCAAAACTTCTAATCATTTCTCCAGCAGCAGTATAGTCTCTAACATGTATACTAGAATTATACGCAGCAGTTTTCGCTCTATCAGAAGCTTCTTCAGGAAGGTCCATAAAATCTAATATACTAGTTCTATCTTCATAAGCCTCTCTAAAAGCTTGGTCCTCAGAATAGCCCATAAAAGGAAGTTCTGGGGTTTCTGGTTTTCCAAAAGCGGCTTCATGGACAAATCCATAATGTTCATCTTCTTGTTGGGTTGCTATTTGAGAAGTTGGTGCTTGTGAAGGTATAGATGATACATTCACATTAGGAGAAGGCGTTTCATTTTGAATTCCTTTATCATATAAATTAGCCCCCTCTACTGGCGTATCAATACCCTGAACTTTTGATTCTTTAAATATTTTTTTTAATACAGACATAAATTATTTTTAACCCTCCATAGACCTTCTTTCTCCAGTCCCATGATAACCATACTTTATTCTTGTGGCCCCATCAATTATTCTTCTTATTTCTCTTTCAGTGGCCCCAAAAGAACTTTTTAATAAATCGTAATAACCATCATAATCACCCGACTTTAAAGCATCTATAAGGCCTAACTCATTTTCGTCTTGAGTTTTAGCTAATTCTTGTAACACAAGATACGGATTTTCTGTTTCATTATCTATCATTGAGGTGGACATTAATACAGAAATTGCATCTAAATCATATTCACTATGATTATGTCGCTTAAATACTTCGCTAGCATAAGGGTCTAAAGAGTAAACTAATCCATTTACATTATCTGGAGTCCAATTAAATTGCTCTCCTTTTGTCCATTTATAGTTAGGGGAGCCATTTTTAACTTTCATTTTAGAGGTATAATCTAAACCACCTAATACCTTATCAAATTTTTGAGCCACTCTAGGAGATTCAAGATTTAATTCCATATATCTAAAATCATCTGGATTTTGACCAAGTTGGTATCCATCATTCTCACTAAAAGACATTACCATAACTGCTGTTTTTTCTTTATCCCTCATATACGGCCTGTCACTCATATCGTCTTTATTTAATAATTTTGTTTTTCCATCATCCATAGTGACTCTAAACATTAGCTCAATACCATGAACACTCCAATCGTCATTTGGATTCCAAAAACCCCATTCATTTCTTTGACTTTCTCCAGGCCCTATAAGGAACCCATCTTCATCATAAACAGAAGTCTGACCAATATTTACTTGATAAGCCTCAAGGTCATCAAAATCTACTTTACCATTTTTTATATTAGGGAAGAACTCTTTAGCTAAAGCTAATTCGTCTCCAACAAACATTCTTTGTCCATATAACCTTTTATTTCTTCCGCCCTCTTCATAATGATATGGCTGTATCCATGCTACTTGCTCAAGATTTTTAAGAGCAGTATCATTTGTTTGTGTAAACCAGAATCCTGATACAAGCTGTCCTTCTTCATTAACAGTAGGGTCAAATTCTCCTTTATAAGTTCCATCTATAGAATTAAGTATAGAACTAATTGTAGTGGAATACTTTGCTTTTCCAGCATTTACATCACTTAATTTATCTTTAGCCGCCTCCATTTGTGATGGGCCTATTTTATTAGACTGATAGATTAATAAATCTTGATAATAGTCTTGTGGATTTCTACCATCTGCCCCATAATCTATTCCTGTATCTTTTAAATAATTATGAAGTATTTTATCATAGTTTTTATGTAAATAAGCTGTAGCAACATCTCCGTCTGCATTTGTTAATTCTTTTGTAGTGGGGTCGTCTAACTTATGATATGCACCAGTATACATAAAGGCATCAACCTCTGAGTTTTTCCATTTATGATAATTCTCTAAATCCCTATCAGATATTAAGGTAGGGTCGTCATCCATCTGGTCCATATATTTAAGTAAAGACTGATGGTTGTTTCTTATTATCTGAGCCTCATCACTATTTAAAACAGCATCTCTATATTCATTAATAGCCTGTCTACCACCGCCTCTCATAAAAGCATTAATGTCATCATTATACATATTAAGCTGTTCTTGTAATTTAGACTTAGCTTCTTCTGCAACAATTTTCATTTTTTCCGAATCACCAGGTCTATAAAATTTAGCTAAAGCTTCTGATTGTTGAGATATTTTAGAAATTCTATCTTCAGCAGATTGCTCAATTTCTTTTTGTACTTTATGGTTCTTCATCTGAAGGTCTAAGGTTTTAATCTTAGTCTCCATTGCAGCATTAGCCCTCTCTCTACCCTGCTGAGCATTAGAGCTCCAATTCCCTATAATACTTAAATAATCTTGCGCCATTTTGTTTTTTATAATTTATTCTGTTGTGTCATCATCATTATCATTTGAAAAGACTCCTTGTAACATCACGGCCATATCGTCTCTAGCATCTTGTGTTTGTTCCATATATGTTTTTGATAATCCCATTTGCTTTGCCATTTCTTCTAAATAAGGTCCCATTTTTTTTGTCTGCTCATTAGCCGCTATATCATCAATTGCGGAGCCTATTAATGAAGCTCCTATACCTCCATGTAAACTAGACTTTCGTGTTGCTTCTTTATAAGCCATTTCCCTACCTATAAGACCTTCTTGTTGATTATATTTTTCCTGAAAGGTAAGCAATTTTCCGTAAGCATCCATATTTTTTCTTTGCATTTCTGAATCTATTTGACCCATTTTAATTAAGGCGCTTACCCTATTTGCGTTTAACATTCCCATATTAGCCAAGAAAGTCCCTCTACTACCAGCAGAAGCTCTTAAAACATTTTTAGCACCTAAATTGTAAGAATTAGATAAATCATTTCTTATAGATGCTTTTTCTTTTGCAGTTAATCCGCTTTCAGCTAATTCTTTTGATTGTCGCATATAGGATTTAAAAGATTCAGAAAGCTCTGTTTCGTCATCTAAAGGTATGTCTTCCATTGCTTTACCTAAACTAACCAATCCAGCCGCAGCTTTTAATCCTGTAACTACATTTCCAATTTCATTATTTACCTCCTCATCTTTACTTGCATCTGAAGGTGGAGGGGTAACAACATTACCATCTGCAGTATAGGTTGTTCTTTGCCTCTCTTTTTCTTGGTCGTATAAAGAATCTAATAAAGTTGTTTCATCTTCATCAAAATAAGGAGAAGTATAAGGTTTTATTTGAACTTGTTTGTTTCCTCTATCAAGAATATGTTTATCAAGCTCATCTTTAGAGGCAAAAAGTGTATATTCACCATCATCACCTTTGTAATAAGTGGTAGCCCACTTACCTTCCTCCTCTCCCTCTGGGCCATATCTTTTGAAGTACTCACCAATTTTAGGGCCACCTTCTTTATATTGAGCACTTTTTGCATCATCATAAATATTATCAAGATTTGATAAATCAGATGTGTTAAAAGAAGAATCAGGAAAAGCTGTAAAGTCATAATCCTCACTGCCCTCAATAGGTTTAATATTGGGGTGGTTTTCAGATATATGATTATTAAGCTCATCTAAAGAAGAAAATAATACAAGATTATCATCTTTATCTTTATAATAAGTAGTTGCCCATTTACCCTCCTCTTCACCATCTGGACCAAGTCTTTTAAAATAAGTTCCTTTTTGAGGGCCTTCTGCTATATCAGTATTTTTTTGTGCAGATGATTTAATATCATACATTTGTTGTTTAGTCTCGTCTCCATATGTTAGAGACGGGTAATCTTCTCGAAAAGCCTTAAAATCTACTTTTCCGATAACAAGGTCCCTTGATAAATCTGATAATTCCCAAGATGTTTTTTCTAAGTTTTCAATAAATTTTAAACCATCTTCACTAAACATTCCCTTTCCACGGTCCGAGCTCCCAATCTTATGTATAAACCCAGCTATAGGAATTATATCTGCACTTGTATTAGCAATCTCTTTAATCCTAGCCTTTTCAGCGTCTGTTGCGCCTTTATTGACATCTAAAAGAGTCCTGCCCTCATCAGGGACAGATTGAAGTTTTTGTAAAAGCTCATTTATTGAATCACTCATTTCTTGAGGAGAATAACCCCCTTCTATAAACTCTTTAAGCCTTTGTGACTCAGGATGTTTACTACTAATAAAGCTGCTAATAGAGTCGGTTATACTTATTATAGTCTCGGCTAAAGCCGTTGGAGTCATTTTATCAAGTGGGGTATTTTTATCTTCAGGCATATTATCTATTTTTATACATTAATCTTTGTATCATTTTATTTACACTAGGATTAACTAATCCACCTCTAGCAAAACTTGTTCCACCTCCAGCTTGATTTAATTTAGAAAGAAGTGGTTTGAACATTTCTGTAGACTTTTTATTTATAACAGCCTCTCCACCTTCTAGCTCTACAACTTCTCCACCAACTTTATATTTAACACCACCTTTTTCATGACTAGGACCTTTGACCATTCCTCCTGAGGCATATTGATATTTTAAATGCTCAGGTCTTTTTGTTCTAACTCTACCACCCATATCATATTGTTCAGATAAATATCTTTTATAAGAATCAGATAAAAAAGGCATAACATCAGGATTTATCATACCTCCTTTTCTCATAAAGTTTGAAGCATAATTTACAGGCTCATTTTCAACGTCACTAAGTTCTGAGTCCAACATATCTGGCTGCAAAGATTTATTGTATTGAGATTGAATATCTGAAGTAAACGCATTTCCTGAAAGTCCTAAATCTTCTTTTTTTTCTAATTTATTAAGTTGTTTTTCAGCTTTCTTTTTTTGTTTTTTTCTTCCAAACATATCTAGATATGTTTTACCAACATCAAGTATTGCGCCAGGTATATTGCCACTAGCAGCCTTACCAGCTGCACTTGCATAATTAACAACGTCTGAGCCTTGAATTGATTTTTGATTTGCAATAGCCTCTAATCTTTCCTTTTCTGTTTCATATACTTTTTCTGGTTTTTTTAAAGAATCAGCAAAAGACTGCATACCTTCTTGTCCCTCTTCTGAGCCCATCCATTCTCCTAAATCAGTTTCTCCAAATCCTCCATCTCCTGATAGGTTAGTAAAGAAGTCTCCAAATATACCACCATCATCATATTTCTGTATTAAACCACCTCCTCTTTTTTTAGAAATAGAATCAAGAAGAGGAGTTTCTTCTGTGCTTAAAAATCTACCAACTCCAGTTTCCTTAAAAGGCTTTCCTCCGCCTAAAACTTTTCCAAGAGTAGTGTCTGTAAAAGGCTTATCTAGTCCTAAAGCTTGACCAACTTTAGTTTCCCCAATAGGTTTTCCTCCTCCAACTAATTTTCCGACGCCTGTTTCTTTAAATTTTTTACCACCTCCTAAAAGTTCTCCAACTAAAGTTTCCTTAAATTTCTTATCACCCTCAATACCAAGTTTTTCTCTTAATTTATCATGCAATAAACTAAAAGCTTTTTTTACTGGTTTAACTTTTTTAACATTTAAAGTGTCTCCTTCATATATAGTCCCTCCTGTTGGGTCTTTTACAAAACCTTTATAATCAGGGTTTAACTTTATTAAGTCCTCAACGGTCATTCCATGTTGGTCTGCAATTTTTTGAGAATAATCGTTTTCTAATATCTCATATATTTCATCCATTTTTTATATTTTTTTTAAATTCTTGAGGCCCTAAAAAAAGGAACTGCAGAAAATATATTAAATTTTTCGTTTTTAATTTTACCATATCCACTAGGGTGTTTATCATCCCTTGCCCAACCCATTGTCAATTTTGCTGTAGCATACGTCCCTCTTGTTTTACCTTGGTTCACAGTTTCTTTACCTAATAAACTTCTCATTGGAATAAAGTGTAAACCATCTTTTACAGAATACCAAGTTCTTTGTGCGCCAGGGTCTAAAGTATCTATATTAGAATAATTTTGACCTAATATATTTGTATCAACCTGCTCAATTGGGGCTGTATTTGCAGAGCCCTTAAATGCAAATTTACGAAAATAAATATACTTGCTTCCTTCAGGTGTATCTGAGTTTACAGATAATTGTATTCTATCAAAAATTTTACTTTCAACAGGGTTATCATTTGCAACAAATTCAAATTCAAAAGGTTCTTTATATATAGGTTCTACATTAGCGCCTGGCGTTCCTTCAGCTTGAACTTCTTCTTCCCATATATAATAATCTATACCTCCAAAATTTAAATATCTTGCTGGGGAACTAGGTAATTCCATATTGCTAATTTCCTCCCATCCATTAGATAAATATATTTCATCTAACCCATGATTTAAGGAGCCAATATCGTTGCTATCTGAAGAGTATGTATTATAAATACAATATAACCTTCCGTCATAATTAAAATAATTAGCAGCTGTTTTAGACACAAAACTAGAAAATGATTCTATACTCTCGTTATAAACAATAGTTTCTGGGGCAAAATATCTTTTACCCTTAGTCATTAAAGTAAATAATACTTCTTTGTACTCAGGGTCATAACCAATAGATAATCCACCAAGACCTTCTTCTGTCATACCCGAATATTTAAACATTTTATTTATATCATAATTTTGAGATGGAGGTAAAGAATCTGCCGTAATTGTTCGGATTGTTAATGGGCTGTCATTAATTGTATTATTTTTATTTTTATTAAAATAACTTTGCATTAAAGCAGAGTCACCAAGAGAAGACACTCCAATCCCCCCTTTTTTACCAGTCTTTCCTAATCTTAAAAACTTACAATGATTATCATCATAGTAGTAAGCACCAGCATCAGAAACAGCTAATCCATGAAAATGTTGAGAACCATATTTACCACTTATATAATCATATCTTTCTAACGCTTTACCGCTTCCAGTACTTGCCTGAATAGCTGTTCCATCCTCAGAAGGAATTAATACTCTAGGATTAATACTAAGCCTACAAGTTCCTGAATATTGAAGAGCAAACATTTCATTAGAAAGTAAAAACATTTGTGTAATCGGTCCTTTAGTATAATCTAAATCTTCTATTTGATTAACAGGAAAGATACTGTAATTATCATCAACTTCTCCTGGTGTTTTTTGTTCTGACCAAGCAACCATACAAGGCCAATGATTAACGTCTACAAAATCAACAGGTTTTGTTTGAAAAGACAAAGCGTTATTTGGAGAGTCAAAAGTTGTATTATAATTATATTCATCTTGTATAAATCTAGGTATATTATCAGAGCTATTAGAAAAATTCCACCCATGTCTTAAATCTATATTAAAATCAGCTTCTAAAGGAATCATGCTAGCAAAACAAACAGCTTTATCACCCGACTCTTTAAATGTTTTTTTATATTTATGATAACTAATATATGTGTCTCCACCAAATACAGCATTACCATTTTCACCAACATCTTTTTGTACTGTTTCTTCACCAGGATTTAAAATATTTAAAAATACTGGTTTAAACTGACCTGTAGATTGAAATATATTTCTAGAAAAATCTCCTTCTGAAAAACCACCATACATAGTATCTTTATTTTGTTTCCTTACTATAGATGCTATTGTTACTTCTGGAGAATAATCCCCACCAGGAGCGCTGTCATTATTTAAACCTAATTTTCTCTGAACCCCTTCATAATAATTATTTGTATATAAAGACTGTCTAACTACAGGAACCCCTCCTGCCTCATTTAATACAATACCTATTGTTTTTGAGTTTTGATTATATTTTGCTCTATTAAACACATCATTATCTTCAACATCCTTTTTTTGTTGTTTATCAAAATCATTTGACTTTTGACCATATAATTCATGAAAAATATTAGCATTTTTATAATTCTCAGAATCACCTGGTATATTTGAAGCAGGTATTTCATCATCAGGATTTAAAACTTTAGCGAAATGTATTTCAGTACTAAAGTACGTATTTAAGCTATCTGCAGCATCTTGAGACCATGCCGTATTAGGGTTGTTCATAAAAAAATTACTATCTTCTGGGGAATTAAGTTTTGAAAAAGGTGTTCTTAAATTAAATTGCGAAGTTGAAATATTAAATTGCTGACCTGAACCAACGTGATTATTATTCTCCCCTCCATCACCTTTTGTTGCATTTCTTAATGCATATTGAGGATAACATGATATCCTTTTGTTATAATACTTTGTAAAATACCCTAAAGGCTTTGGGTCCTCAAGACTCACTAAATCATCATTACCACCAAAACCAAACAAACTAGGACTAAGTACAATATTACTTAAGTCACCAGAAAGAGCGGCGTAGTTTTGACTTTCATCAGAAAATTTATACTGCCAAGTACCCGTTTCGTAATCCACTCCATTAAAGTTAACAGCTACAGACTCCAAGATATCTCTTTTAATAACAGAAGCAAACATATTAATAGAGCTATTTCTTATTTGATATCCATCTTCATCATATGGGGCCCCAAGTGGATTGTAAGTTTGGTCTGACAACTCTATATTTAAGAACTTCCATATACCACCCCCATCTGTGACTCCTTCAGAATCTTCTAAACGAACATTTTGTTTTTGACAAAATCCAGATTCTATTAATTTAATTCTATCTGTACTAGAGTGATTATAAATAAAATCCCCATCACACATAGCATCAGGAGAGTCTAATGTATATACTCTAGACGCTCTATCTTCTGGCCCACCAAATCTAGCTATAGCATTTCCTGATACACCCTTTTGTCTTAATTCTGTAAAAAAAGGAAAACTTCCATTTCCAAATTTACCCTCTAAAGGAGTTTCACCTCCAGAGCTGTCTTCGTGATATTTAATAGCTCTTGAAAAAATACCTGAAGTTACAATAGTTCTGTTAACATGGTCTCTAGGCACTCTAACTATAGCATATCCTCCAATCTTTGATGTGGTTTTAGAAGAAAGTTTTACTTCAAAATAAGGATATAAAACACATGCTTTAGACTCATTTTTATTATCATAAGAGCCCACTTTTTCAAATCCATGGTCTTTAGGGTCCCTACTAGTCTGGTAATAATATGGCCAATCATGGTTAAAGCCTGTTATATCACCCTCTTCGCTTGTAGAGTCATAAACGGGTGCAATATATTCAGCGCTATGTTCAGGCATTCTTATGTCCCCTATTGGCTTTATAAACATAGGGCTTCCTACTTTGTCATAAAATAATAATCCAAACCTATATATTTCACCCCTTCTGTATCCTACATAATTAGAGTTATATAAAGGATTTGCATAATTATTATAAAATCCATTTTGACCAGAAGGTAATTTATAATAAGGCGCGTTTACCTTAAATCCTTGTTGTTGAAGTAACTTAGCATCTCTGTCTAAGTCCACTGGAAAGGTTCCCCCTGAAGAGTCTTCACTTAAAATTCTAAAAGTTACCCTTACACCTTCAGTTTCCCCATCTAAATTAGGTTGATTAAAACCCTTACTTTCAGCTCCAAATATTCCTCTTCTTTGTGTTTCACCTAAAATTTCTCCTTCATATCCTATTGGGTTATACCCCTGACTAGCGGGCCCTCTAATATATCTATATAACAAATCATTACCATCTGTTTCGTTATAGTCATCCATATAACTTCCGTCCCCATAACAATCTTGGGCAGTCCAAAGATTATTATCATTACCAATACTAGATTTAAAAAGACCAGATGTTGAATATAGTAAATCATTGTATAAATTAGGATTTCCTGTAGCGACATCATGAGATTGCCCAGCGCTATTAAAAGAAACAACTCTAAAGTCTGTATCTACGGTTTCTATACTATTACTTAAGTTACCAACAAATAACCTATTATCTTTAGTCTCCATTGCTTGACAGGTGTCCCAAGTAACATAGTTATTGCTTAACTCAGCAATTGTTACTTCTTCAATAGTCTTTTCTGTACCCGTGTGTTTCCAATTAATTACACTTTCCCCGTCAACATCAGAAGGTACAGGATATTCACTAAAAACAATACCAGGGCCAGAGGGAGAGCCATCTATATATGGAACATATATTAATTGAATTTTAGAATACCTAGAATCAAGATTTCTTATTTCCCCAATCATTGTTTTTCCTGTTAAATCGCTCTCATTTCCTCCTTTAACATATGCGCCATCAATATTTGCAGCTGTTATTGGTAAGCTAGCAGGATTGCTTAATGGAGAAAGCCTACTTGTTCTACCATCAACAGTCTTGTATCTAAAGCAATAAGAATAAGCAATAGATTCTAAATTACCTCCTTCTAAAAATCCAGTAACTTTTGTTGATGAAAATACCGCAGGAGTAAATACATTAAAATACTCAGGTATATACATATATGGGCTATATAAGATTGGGTCTAGACCAACGTTCATAGTTTTTAAAGGAAAGGTTCCGTCAGTAAAATATATTCTTCTAGTTTTACCAGACTCTTCAGAGCCTGTTATTTTAATTTTTTTATTTAAAGAAAACTCTAAATCTCCAACATAATATATAGTATATAAAGACCCTAATTCTTCAAATGGTATAAAGTCTCCAAATCCCTCTAAACCCTCTCCATTTAAAGTTCCGTCAGGAGCAGACTTTACTTTGATAACTAAATCACAAGCAACAGGGCTCCCGCCTTCTGCCTGAAGAACCCCCATTAAAGGCCATTTTGCTAATATAATAAGTTGGTCAGAAAAACTATATGTTCCTAATATTTGTATACCAGGCTGGTCTGGAGAAAATCCAAGGTTTTCTGCAGCCTGTTCAAATAATGTTAATCCAGCTGGAAAAACCTCTTCATTGTTAATTAAAGTTGTATTAATTTGTGTAACCTCTTGACTATTATAATAAGTTGATATAGCATCAAATATTGCACTTACAAATGCTTCCTGAACAGCTAAAGCTAAATTATAAGCAATAATAGCCCCAATATCATTACCTTGAGGAGGCTCTATTGGAGGTAAGGTACTTATTAAATATTGCTCTATTAAACTTTGATTTGTTATAGAAAAACTTCCCGTACCCTGAATAGATACAGAAAAAGAAGAAACATAATCTGAAGTATCTTCTGTGTTTATAAACATCCAATTGGTTGTGGACGAACAATTACCAATATTACCATTAATTGATGAAGTTGCTAATATTCCATTATCAGATTGACTTATTATACCAGCAACTACATTATCAACATCAAAAGGAAGATTCCAAACTTGTGTTGCTAAATACGCCGTAGTTATATCTTCACTCATAGTAAACGAGTTTCCATTTACGGTTTCAACCTGTATTGTTAAAGAAACGGGATTATCAGTATTTGCCGTAAAAGAAGTATATTCACCAGGCAACTCAATTGGACCCCAGGTTTCTTCAAGGCTTGCTATTTCAGGGGGCCAATCAAATCCAGCGTTTTCTAAAGCATCTGATATAGTAACAACCATTCCTTCTGCGACCCAAGAATTTGTACAAGAAAGTGTTTGTAATCCATTTACATAACTAGACTCACCCCTAAACGTTAAAGCTAATTTGTCACTTGGATATGGTTGTATACTTATATTATCCCCATCATGACTACTTATTCTAGCGTTTTTTGCATATCTATAAGAATCTTTTAGCTGCAGAGATTCCTCCATGTCAGCTTTCATGCCTTTAAAAAATGTATTTGGTTTTCCTCCTTTTGACATTATACATTAAGTAATCCATTGTTAGACTTGATAGGAATTAAATTATTCCATATTTGAGCTGCTTTTTTCATTTCAGTTGGTGATGGCATATTATCATTTCCTCTAGCTTGACCACACAACCTAGACCAATTTTGATATAAGTCCATATAAATATGTCTAGGTAATTTACCATTCCAATAATCTCTTGCTTTATACTTATACATTAAATAAGCAGATACAGCATCTTCGTGATTATTTGCAATAGTAGGATATCCCTCATCATCTGTATCTATAGCATAATAAGAAATGGTTACAGAGCCAATATCGTTAGTGGATACATTTATAGTATTCTCTGTAAAATAAAACATATTTTGCTTATCTACGTCTGAAGGAAAAGTAGCAGAACTTTGTTCTAAATAATCATTATTATTACTACCACCTTTTTTAACATCTATAATACTTAAAAAATCATCAGGTAACGCAGCTTGTTTATTGGCCACACTTAATGTTTCTGTTTTTTTTACAAACGTTTTATAACTACCTATTTTTTTTTCTGCTTCAAAAGCCCATTCCGCAAAAGCATTAAAATTTCTAGAGGCATCAGGAATTTCCATATTCCTAATAACATTAGCAACAACTCGCTTTACACTTACACGCTGTCCAGATTGTCCATTCATATTAATATTCTCTTATTTCTTTAATAACATTTTTAAATCTAGATAAAGGAAGTACTTTACATTTTTTAAATTTACCTGGCCTTAACCAAACTAATTTATTATAATAATCATTAAGTATAGGAACTTTATATTTAACTACCTCTCCCGTTCTTTCGCTTTCTGCAATATCAAGTCTAATATGAAAAGCTCTTTTATTTTTACACTTTTTCATATAAACAGTTCCAAAGCGATTGGGTAGCCTTACCTTGTCTCTATTCCTAGCAACATCCTCTATCAAAACATCAAAGAACTTGCTTATAACACCTCTATATTCGGTATAAGAAAGCTGTCTGTTTTTTCTTTCTCCCTTTACTTTTATTTCTTTTTTTATACTATTAAATACATCCTTTAAAAGAACATATTTATCTTTGTATTTTCTTAGCTCCATACTATCTTGTTCGCGCTTTTCTTGACCTAGCATTAGCTGAAGGTGCTGCGCTTGTTTTTATATTTGCTGCCGCCATCCCTGGTATATTGTCATCTACAGTGTTATCTGTATAATCTTTACCTACAGTTAACATTACATTAAATTCTTTTGTTAATACAGTTTCAACTAAAGTAGGTATTAACTCATCTGGTATAGGGTATCCATTAGCCCCATCTTCTGGTTGTGATAAAACTGCCCTTACCCTTACAAACCCATCAGTTACAGGTTCATTTTGTCCTGAATAAAAATATATACGTCTTTCATCAAACTCATCACCATCATCTTCTATAACAGCTATAACCCTTTCTTCAGAAGGGCCAAATCTAGATTCAAAGAAAAATTCTTTATCTGGACCATAACATATTGGAACAGATTGTTTTTCTCCTTGTATTTCTATTTCAATAGAAACTATTGCTCTATTGTTTGAAAAACCTAACAATGGAGGAATGTTAATATTACCAAACGTATCGTCTACAGCATCATTTATTTTTGAAGTTATAGCGCTAGATATATGCCTGCCACCATCTGTATATTTTAAAAGTAATTGCGCTCTATGATAATGTATCATAGCCTGTATTTGTCTAAGAGATATATTAGAATCTGCTGTAGAAACCCCTCCCTCTATTATGTTTTTTATATTATATGCTATTTCGTTTAATGTCATATTTTTTATTTTTTCTTGCTTTAGACAAGAGGCAGGGCGAACACTAACCTCTCATCACAAAGCAGGGAGCAAATTTATCTATTAAGCTGATTAATTTCAGCATCCCCTACGGGATACCTTTCATCAGCTGTTGTTCCAAGTATTTTTCTAGCAGCAATTTGACAAATTTCTTCTACACTACTCTTAGGCATATAATTAACTATATTACTAGAAGTACAACTTCCAGACACATAATCAAATACAATAAAACCATATTCATCT
>Ga0098060_1000540_pt1 | contig 16941 bp, 26 predicted proteins | sample 21_taG_FD_77063 | JGI IMG/M metagenome (GOLD analysis project Ga0098060, IMG submission 77063) | Marine viral communities from the Subarctic Pacific Ocean - 21_ETSP_OMZ_AT15319 metaG | ecosystem: Environmental > Aquatic > Marine > Oceanic | place: Pacific Ocean | collected 2015-01-19 | reverse complement strand
TAGGCTTGACATCAGATTGCTTAGTAGGGGGTGGCACATCTTCTCGCCATATCTTACCCTCAACAAGAAAATAATTCTCATTCATCCCACCTTTTTTCACAAACCTTTTCCATACCCAGTCATGCCCCGCAGGGTTAGCAGTCGCAAATGAACGCCTAGATGCATTCTTACGCCTTAGCTGACCAATACAAGCTATCCATGTATTCTCCGAAATTTCCTCAATCTGGTCAACAAAGACAGCACCGATATTCATAGACTTCACCTTTTGCACCGCTTCACGGCTCTCATCTAATTGCATATAAAAGACCTTAGAGTTATTTATAAAAGTTATACATTGGTCTTGCTTATCATGTTTAAGAATTAATCTATGGTCAATTATATCAAACAAGGAAATCAATGTTGATTTCTTCAACGCTGCTAGCGTTTTTCTGCCTAGCACTATAAGATTATTCTTAAATGACATAGCCTCAATAATAACTTGGACTACAAGCCAGTCAGTTTTACCCCAACCCAATGAACCAGCGGCTAAAACATGTTTCTGTCTGCTTTTAAGCAGAGTTTCCTGAGCTGGCAATGCTGGGGATGGGTCGCTGTCGGCGTTTCTAAAGCCGATATATATATCACTTCCTTGCTCTATCATAGAGGTTCTCCTTGATTTCTATAGTACATCGCTATATAACGTAGTGTGGGCGGGTCGGGTCGCATACCCCCGCCCTATTTATCGGCTCGAGCATTAATATTGTTGATGGTGCTAGCTATGGAGTTACTGAATTTCTTGCTCCTATGTCTGCTCTGCTTGCTTTGCTTGCTTGGCTTGGCGGTGCTAGCTTTGATAGTTGATTTTATTTCTTTACTTGGTGGCGGTGTATCATTGCTAGCGTAGCCCACAACGCCCAAACCAAATGAAATGTTTATTTCTCCGCTGTGGTTTACCTGTTTTTTGTCGCTGTATCGGCTAGCATCCAAGGATTTTAATCTAAATATACGCTCTGTAACGCTCTTAGGGTTCTCAGCGTTGGCGGTGCTAACTTGCTCTAGCTTAGCTAGCTCGACTGAGTCCGCATACTTTCTCAGCTTTGTCAGCACTGCTGAAAATTCCTTGTGTTTCGCCCTAAGTTGTTGTATCCTAAGTAAGTTATAGCCGTAATCGTTGCAAGCGGTGCTAATTGCCGTAACACCCTTAGCAATGCTTGCAGAGTAATCATTTAGGAACATTTGAGCGTCACTAGGTAGCTTAGCAATACTTTCTTGGTTAATATCCGTAATCAATGAATATAAATTTTGACTCATAAAATGCCTGTATTTAGTTATTATTAGCACTTGAAATTTAAATAATTTAATTTATACTTTCCTAGCTATGCCGTCAGTGCTAGCCAAGTTTAAAATATTAACATCATAGAGAATATAATTTTAATAAATAATAACAATAATTTATTATCATAGAGTAATTATTTAATTTTTTTTTAACATTTTTAGCCAATTTATCGATTTTCATTTTAAGCTATCTAGCACGCCGTTTAACAAACTTTTATTTTTCTTAGCACGTTCTATCATAAATATCATAATCTCAATTTTCCCTTCGGTGAACTGCTCAAAATTACACTAAATATTTATCTAATATATTTTACTAGCTAGCACTAATATCATAGAGAATAAAAAAAGTATTAGGTTTATATCATAGAGAACATATTATATTAAGCATCGGTCACGATGACTGAATTTAACTTAATTAATAAATAGGAAATGTTATGAAATACGACAGACAAACTTTAAATAATAAATCGGTTCGGGGAACGAACTCATTAAGAGAATTAGCAATGGAAATTTGCAGAGTACGGGGCAATAAATCTAGTTGGGTTCAAACAACGGGCAAAGCTGATTTAATAGAATGGATTTTAATCAATCAAAATGTTGATGGTGACGATGGCAGAGTAAAAACCGAAGAGCTAGGTTCTGAAGGTGAGGGCGGTGCTAAGGTAAAAGGCATTGATGGTGACGATGACGGCGGTGCTGATGGTAATGGTAATGATGGTGACGGCGGTGGCGGTGAAAGTGCTGATGGTGATAATGGCTCTGATGGTGATGGTGACTCTGACTCTGATGCTGATGGTAATTCTGATAATAATGATGGTGACGATGGTTCTGCTGATGTTCCGCCGATGGTAGAACTACCCGAGGATAGCGAAACTCAATTTGTAACGAATAGCGGATTAATGCATATTGAAGAGGTTCATAACGCTCTAGGTATTAATAGTGTTGCTGATGCCGTCAATACTTTGAATAGTGCTAGCGTTGGTACATTCAATACATTGAATAAAGAAATTGGCAAACTGAAAACCGCCGTTAAAAATGCTAGCGGTGCAAGCGGTGCAGTAGAGATGAACATCACCATAAATGGTGCTGAGATTACTAAAATTAAAGAGCATACTCATCCAAAATTCAAGCATGTATTAACTGATTTAACATTATTCAATAAAGCATTAATGATTGGCGAAGCGGGTACAGGAAAAACGTTTATGGGTGGTCAATTAGCCAAGGCTCTAGGCGTTCAATTTAAACATATTTCATGTTCTGAAGGTATGGCTGAGGCTCATGTCTCGGGTAGAATGTTATTCGATGGCTCTTATGTTCAAGCTGATTTTGTTGATTGCTATGAAAACGGCGGATTATTTCTGATGGATGAGATGGATGCTTGTGATGCTAATGTGCTAGTAAGTTTAAACTCAGCACTTGCCAACGGCTTTGCATCAGTGCCAAACCGCAAAGACAATCCGACTGCCAAGCAACATGAAAATTTCTACTTTCTTGGTGCTATGAACACTTACGGAACAGATAACGGCTCTTTTAAATATGTAGGTAGAAATAAAATGGACTCAGCGACTTTAGACAGATTTGTTTGCTCTAGGCATGAGGTCGGATATGATACAAAATTAGAAAAATCATTCTGTATGAGTAGCTACAATTATAATGATTCTAAGGTTGAATTGGCAGAGCATGGCGGTGATGCTATATTTAAGATATTAACTGCCGTTAGAAAACGAGTACAGGCTCATAAAATGGATAAAGTTATTTCTACTAGGCTCTTTAGAGATGCTTGTATAAAATATGTTGCTCTTGGTGGCGGTGATAGAATGCTAAAAGACATTTTAAATCAAATCTGCATCGGATGGTCAAAACAGGATGTAAACCGATTAGAAATTTCTGATTTGCTTGGCGAGTTTTCTTCTGAACTAGTTAAGATTGGAGCGTAAATAATGGATATTAAAACTAAATATTTATCAGCACCACTTAGCACCATGAAGGCTAATGTAAGTGCGGTTACGGCTCAAGCTGACGAGCGTTTCGATGTTCATGCTTATGCTATCTCTTCTTGGGATGATGAAATTTCTGAGTTACATGATGCTAAGTTATACGATGAGTACAGGACATGTATGGATAAAAATAGGCAAGACAGAGAAAAATTTGTGCTAGCAAATCCAATGTCATCAGAGTATGAGAAAAATGAGTATTATTATTATGAAACCATGAATAAAAACTTAGAGTATGCTTGCCGAGATGAGAAATATCCTGATATTTTTGATAATGATGATTTGCGGTGGGCATTCGGTAAAACTGACGAGTTTGGCTCATGGAAAAAAACTCAAAAAGCTATTGAGCAAGGTTTAGCAGATAAGCGGACTCTAAAACAAGTTGAGGAATATGAGAATAATTTTAGCCAAAGCTTTGCCAACACTGAGAGCGAATTGCAGAGCATTAAGCGTAAGCGAGTTTATTCCGATAATGGTGCTGAGTTGGATATCGACAGAGTTATGAGCGGTGATGAAAATTATTGGTCTAGTCGTAAGAAAACAGGCAAAGCACAAGTTATCCGCCTAGGGATTGATGTTGGTGTAAGTTGGGATAACAAAACTAGCACCTTTGCAAAAATAACAGGCATCGGCATTGCACTTGCTAGGGAGATACAGAAAAAAGGATATTCTCTTGAAATATACAAGGTTGGCAGAACTAGAGGTTCTCAAACTAGCTTTGTTTTCAATCAGCGAACAGAAAGTAAATTTGAGAGACCTGAGCGAGCAATTTTAGCCAAGCATGATGACGATGTGACAATCGGTTTTAAAACATGCTTAAAAGGTTCTCAGCAAGCTATCGACCTAGAACGAATTTCAAATGTAGGCTTGGAAGGTGTTTTCAGAGGTTGCACATTTCGTTCACAGGGAATGGCGTTAGGCGGTTTCAATGGTTATGCTAGAGGTGAATGGACTGAGATGGATTTAGAGGTTTTTGGCTTAGATTGTGTAGTGAGTAAGCGTTGGGTCGATGGTGACCAAAAAACCATGATTTCAAATCTCAAGAAAAAGCTAGGCATTTAAGCCTAGCTACTTGGTTGGCATGGTGCTAGGTTTCTGTCGTAACCTAGAGAGCGGTTCGAGTCCGCTCCCGACCACTCGTTTTTAAATAAAAAAAAGGAAAGTAAATGAAAGTAAATGCAGTAAATAAAATAGATGATTACTATAAAAATCATAAATTCATAGCAATCCCTATTTGTGGGTTTAATAGTAGGATTGATGGTAAGTATATATACGACCTAATCGCAATGCAAGATGAGGTAGATAATGCCTTTGAGTCGTTAGGTGTAAATGTGCTTTGTACTTTATCAGAAATACAGGAAGATGAATAATGAAAGTAATATTTAATTTTTTATCAAAAGCACTTTATGTGCTAATTTGGCTAGCATCGTTCGTGATGTTCACGCTCTGCATGGTTGGCTATAATTTGCTGATAATTCAATCGACTCATATTTTTTGGACGATTGGATTTGTTGCTAGCATCGTTGGCATAATTGCAATGTATTTTCACACCATGCAAAAGGAGTTTGAATAATGGAAATGATTTCAAATATTGGTAGTGAGGTTATCTGCGATTTCTGTAATGGTGATGGGCGTTTTACAATGGGTGGCGTGCTAGTTGGTTCATACGCCGTTTGCGGTGAATGCTCATTGAATCATGATTGGATGGAGATTGCTCAATTTAATAAAAATCTAGGCGGATTTCATAAGATTGTTAAAGATGTTTATATGCCTGTATTTTTAGAAATTATAAATGAGTTAGATTCTCTTGAAATATCTAAGGCTAATAAAGGTTATGATATTGTTATTAAGACAGAGAACAATAAGTATTTGTTGAGATATACAGATAAAGGCTTAGAAGAGTTTTCTAAGGACGAAATAAGTAAACTTTGGGACTTGGATAAGACGTTTCAAGATAATGTCTTAGCACATCGAAAAGAACAAACAGGAACATCGGACGGCATCAGCTATTTTATGTCGTTTGATGAATTTTTTAAATCAAATAAGGAAAGTAAATAACATGGCAAAAAATAAATCAGCATCAATTTCAAAATTATCTGAAATAAAAGATATTCATAGTTTTAAAGCTAAGGAAATAAAAAGTGCTAGCTTTTGGAAAAAACCAAATAATAAAGTAATGTCTTGGGCATCGTTTAAGGATTCAGCAATGGGTAATGTCTTTGATGGGTATAATGAAACAAAAGATGAAACTTTAATTTGCACATCGCCGATTGGATTAGAAACTCAAATTGTTTGGAGTGATTCTCGTAAAGATTCTGTATTTCTCCTATCAGTAACGGAAGAGATAGGAGCGGATGAAGAGCATTCCGTTTGCAGAGTCCAACCGATAGCACGAATTGAAATACCTGAAGAGGTGCTAGATAAAAACCAAATGAGTAAAGAAACGCTCAGAGTTTTCACTTTTAATTTCATGGACTTGCTAAGGATTGATATTTCTAATGGGAATACAAGTGCTATGGATTTTGTTAGGGAATGGGGAAATGATAATAAACATAGTAACCGATTTATAAAAATGGCGATTAAAGGCAGAGTGCCAAGCGGTGAAGAGTCTTTAAAGGGGATTATGGAACTTATCAGCGATGAAGAGAAATTTAAGGAAATTTTCCCCGATGTGATGACATTCTCAGAGTGGAAAAAATCCGAAGGGATTGAGTCTAACGATGAAATTCTGCATCCAGAGAAGAGAATCACAAAAGAAATGCGGGATTTAGGTGTTGATGTCGATAAAATGGGAGAGGCGTAATGCGATTTCTAGCACTTGGCTACGCTATCCCTGTTTTAATCTGTTGGTCGCTATGGGTTGATTTACTTTTCAACCCTAGCACCTCGAACGGATTTTTGTGGACATTGGTTGTGAGTGGTGGAGTTTTTCTCGTCACTCACTTACTGCTAGGAATTTTAGATTGGAGAAAAAATGACAATAGATAATTCAGCGGTTTGCATTGTCTGCAATACTGAGTATTGGTATCAGCACGATTTAAGAAGAGATGAGGTTAGTGTAATTTCTCAGTGTAAATGTGCTAAGGATGCAGACAGGTATGAAAAAGCCTATCATATATTGATGAAACATTTCGAGTCAATATCTGATGAGGAAAAGCCGAAGGTTCACAAACAATTAAAGGAGTTAGGACTTTGAAAAAAATTAAATGTAGTATTTGTAGCACCAAAATAGAGGATATTCAATCTCACAACGCTCAGCCTGTAAACAATGGCAGATGTTGCGAAGATTGCAATTTCAAAGTTGTGCTACCTAAACGATTTACTGAATATATTAAGGAGATACACAATGCCGAGAACAAATGAACAACAAACCAAGCACGACCCGAAAACACAGGGTTATTATTATCTGCATTACGACAGAGCGTTGTGGCGGAGATTTAAAGCCTGTTGTGCTAAGCAAGATATGACAATGCGGTCAGTATTAATGGCTCTTATTGAAAGTTGGGTTGAGGAGATGACTAAAAAGTAACTTTAGTTACCTAGCACCGATTAACAAAAAACCCCCCGTAGGGGGGTTTTTTGTTATATTAAATTTTCCTCGATTAATCTTTCCTCAACTTCTCTAACACTTGTAGCAACGAAACAAATAGCACCACATTTAGTCTTGGTCTCTAGCCAATGTTTCTGTAATGCCGTTGCGTATTTCTTGGGGCGTTTGACTTCGATAGCAACATATCGACCGCATAGCACGCCGACAATGTCCGCCGTTCCTTTGTTTCCATACATTCCGATTGTCGTAACATCAAAGCTAGCATTGTCAAGCGATTTCAAGAACTTCATAATCTTTTTTTGGATGTCTTTTTCTAGCATAGCGTGAACGCATCAAACATGTTGATTAAATAAAGCCTGTTCCTAGCATTCTTAACATCAGATTTCCCGAAGATTCTCTTGGCATAGTTAGCATTAAGCCTAATAAATCCCTCCTTATCCCGTTCAGTGCTACCTCCCCAAACGCCAACTTTTTTTATTCCGTCCACCATCGGATTAAACCATAGAATACCACAGTCCTCACCAATTTCGTCAAAAGGTAAATCAGAATCAGGGTTCTCCATAAACAACGCTTCGGGGAATACCACATCTTCATCGTAAGAAACACTCAACTGCTCCATGTGCTTCCGACCTTTCAACCAATTACCAATATGCCTTGTCAACTCAGCATCTGACATATTCTTATAGGTGGTGTTAAGCTTTTCAGTATATGCAATAAACTTAACATAATCCTTATCCTCTATGATATTAATACTAGAGTCTTTTTCTTTGTAACCTCTTGTAACCTCTTTTTTACCCATTGTAACCTCCTAAGTTGTTGTTTTTATTGAATGTACCCATGTAACTGCGGTTACACACCCTAATCTGCTCGCAAGTAGTCTCTCAGTGTAGGTGTATGAAAACATCCGACACATCGGTTACATCGGTTACAACCGAAGAGAAATAGCAAGGATAAAGAGGTTACAAAAACCAAGAAATCGGTTACATGTAACCCCTTTTTGCTACTCATCATTGCGAACTACCGCACTTTCATCCGTTTGGCTCAACGAATTTTTTCTTTTTCATCATTTTCTGAAGAATCACTTTTTTCACTTTTCTCTGTATTTTTGGCTAAGTTATCTTCTTTTTTAGCTACCTTTTCAATGATGTCAATTAATCTAACTGATTCAGGTAATAGTAATAATACACTAGCATTGCACCACTCTGTTGGGCAACTCATATTACTAACAATACCATTTCCTTCGTAACCATAATCTTCGTAATCATGGTCACCTCCCCAAATAAAATCTGCTCCGCAGCGAGGACATTTCATAACTCAGCACGCTTTCTTACCTGCTGCGTAGTGCTAGAACCTTTCACTGGGGGCTGGGATTTTTTTTCTGGCAGCAACCTGCTGCGTGTGCTAGCATCGTCTCAGTCCATAGCGAAACCACAATTCATACACATAACATCACATCCTACATACATATCAATACCACAATTAAGACACTTTGCTTTTTTCATCTCTCCTCCTCTTATCCTCACAAGGTTTGCAATAACCTGTCGCTTTTTTATATTCAGTATTATAGAGATTGACGCATTCTATTGTCAAGCAATCTGCATACTTAGTCCCTATCATATCTCTTTTTATTACATGTCTGCTTGCCATTATTCAACCAACTCCATTTCTTTAAGTTTACCTAGATTTAAAACCCTACACTTTTTAACATCCTCACTGCTAGTGAGTCGAACACTCCTGTAGTCCTCGTAATAAGACATGTGCTTTAACTGCTTAACAAATTCATTATGAGATAAAACTTCACCCTCATAATCAAATTCCCTCGCCCACTTCTTAAACATTGGATATATTGTAGGTGTATGAATCTTAGCATCATCCACTCCTAGTTCAATCATACTGCCATTAACATAACCGCTATCTTTCATAACAAATATAGCTTCGACAATATTATCAACAACGCTACGAGTTTGTCCTGACACAGTTTGAGCCTTTATCTGAGAATCATATATGGCATTCTTTATCAAATCTGCCTTTAATCCTAGACCAAAACTTTCAAAAAACTGCTTTAGAAGGTCAATTCCGCACTGCAAAACTGCGATATTACTGTAAATTCTGCCGTTTTCCTTGATATTCTTACGATAAGTATCAAAAATGAAATCAGTTTGGAGCGTTAGAGACCAATTTAAGAAGGCGTTGCCAAACTTTGTCAGCGGTGCTTTCGATAATTCAACGAAATTGTCTACAAACTTGGTACTAATATCTTTAGCGAAGAATACATCAATACTTCTTTCTTTAAGTGCTGGCTCTTCAAATCCTTGTTCACCAATTATTACTGCGGGAGAGAATATCTTGAACTCCTTAACACTAAGGTCTTTAGTGCCACGAAGAGATGTCTCGTTATCGTATAACCCACGAATCATTCTTGATATTAATTTAATCTTACTTCTATCAAACAGTGCGGGTTTGTATTCATCATACACCAAAGGAAACATATTAGTGCTAGAGCCTTGAGCGGTGAAAGCAAAGCTAGTAATATCATCAACCCTCATCATGCTAGCAATGTCTCCGAATGTAGGCTGAATTAAATGCCTCGCTGTTTCTGACTTCCCTGACCCCGCTTGCCCGTGAATCATTAGCACAGGGAATCTAACACTATGAGCTTCATACAGTCTCTGTTTTACAAATAAAGAGAAACACCACCCTATAATAGTAGAACATATCTCAAAGTCATTGAACTGAAATAGCAACTTCTTAATGTTAGCAACCTCTGCTTTAGAGATTTTCTGCTCAGGAGTGAATACAATTTCTTTTTTGCATGCGGGATTAAAATAAATAAAATCAGACTTAGAAGAATCCTTATCCCAACAATGTAGCTGAGTCAGCACTGACCACTTCTTAGAAACAGGGTCTCTAAACATACCAACACTCTCCCTCCCTTTAACCATAGGGATATTAGGGTAATGCTGATTAATATAATCTAGCACATGGATTAATTCTAGGTCATTGCCATACCACAACAGCTTATGATACAATCCCATAATCTTACGCTTGAAAGTTTGAGTACCACTTAGCTCATCACTGCTAAGATGCACATCTTTTAGCACACAATCTTCAGCTATGATATTCCAAACTCTAGTAATCTTATCTTCTATTCGGACAACTTTAGTCGGCTCTATTGAAAAATTAGAAAGCCTTTTAACATCTCTTTTCTGTTTTAAAAAGTAATTACCATTGTGCTCATAAACAGGACTCTCAGTGTGCGATGTTTTGATTCCCGCCACTGCGGGCGACTTATAAGTTACATTAACTTTCTCATCAAAATTAGTATTCTTAGTAATCCAATTATATGTAATAGGTTTCATACCCTCACAAGAGAGTATCTTCATGTCAGTCAACTTCTTATCATATTTTTCAGGTACTAACCTTGAAATCATGTGAATAGATTCTCGCCCCTCATCACCATAAGGAATAAGGTTTGTTATCATTGCTACCCAAGCATGGTAGTCAACTCTGTCAGGATATTTCATACACCACTGAATAAATGGGTCTTGAATTACTTGTTGTAATCCATCGGCAGAATATTCATATTCAATCTTATCTTCCTCATACTCAACACCACTCTCAACCTTATCTAGCAAGTCCCACTTCTTTAGCATTGTATCAACATACTCAACCGTAAGTGGTTCTACCTCATCTAAGAATAATTCTATATCATCCTCATTATTCTTTAAAAAGGCATTGTTCATATCAAAGAATGTACCCTTTTCAATATGAAATGCAGAGAAAGGTAAGTGTATCAGATTTCCAAAACCCTTGCTAGTTTGATACAATCTATCCTGAGAGGGAAAAAACCTGTCCATGCTAGACAAATCATTAGCACCGCTAGCCATGAGAAACCCACCCATAAATCTACGAGCTTTCCAAGAATCAATAGGTTTATCAAAAAATATCCAAACATGAACGCCATTGCCAGATTTAGAAAATTCAATATAATGATGCAATCTTAAATCATCACCAATCATTCGCATCCTAGTAATGGCTTCATACATTTCACTCTTATCTTTTTCAGAATGAAAATCAAAATCGGCACTTATCCACTTTGTAATATTACCTTCCAATAATGGATAAACACCGATACCGTAGTTCTTCTTATTAAAAATATGTTCTTTTATTATTTTATCACTTAGGGATTTCTTTACAGATTTATAGGCATATCTCTTAGACTTTTTACTATACCAACACTCAGCATAAACATCTGTTCTGCATTGAAATAGTTCTTTAAATCTTTTTAATTTCATTTGTATTCCTTATTAAAAAAGACAGGGGGTGCTGAGAAGCAAGCGAGGTTTGGTGTGGGTCTCTTGCAACTCTATTAGGACACCCCCTATTTTTCTATATTGGTTTATTCATAAACAGGGTCATCATCCATCACTGCATTGCTAGCCGTGCTAGATTGATAAAATCCATAACACATATCAGCTTCTTCAGAAGATAAAGCTCTCTTAGGTTGAGGTTGTGCTTTAAGTACATAATACTTATTGCCATTAGACTCTTCCATTACAGCAGATATTTTAAACCAAGTTCTCCAAGAAGGCTTAATATACATCAAGTTTGCATTCAAACCTTTTGCATGTTTCGCACTTGCACCCCTGAATACTAAAACACATGGCATAATAGAATCTTTAGGCAGAACAACATAGTGATATGCTTTCATTGCATAGTCACCTTTTTCATTCCACTTAAATTCATTTGGATGTATTCTAGCACCATCATCATCCCAATGTATTCCATCCTTAGAATATTTCTCAATAGCTTTACGACCTGTCAAAGGGTCTTTAGCACCATATTTTCTAGCAGTTATAAAGCATCGGATTACAGCACATTCTACACTTGTGCCTAAAATTTCTCCCGTAACAGGATTTACTAAATCACCCGCTTTAACCCCTGTTCCCTCGAACTCAGGCATATCACTCATTTTCTGCCATAAAAGTATCTGAGGAACTTTTACATCATCGGTATTAAAACCCATGTCGTAATCTTGAGGTATTTCGATTTCATTGTTTGTTTTTTGCATTGTTTTTGCATCAGCCATTATTAGCTTCTCCTTATGTATAGTTTGTTAAATGTTGTAAACTCAACGCCTTTAGGCTGAGGTAATTCACCGTTCATTATTTGTTCGTGAATCTCCTCAATAGCACTCAAGTTTACTTGTTTTCGCATTGCATATTGAAGTTCGTTTCTAACTAAGTATCTTTGGAATATTTCCCAATCGTGAACCTTAGCACTGATTTTTTTCTGTTTGTATGCACTAGCACACTGATGAACAGAAATAGTCTCACTTCGCTCCTCGTTCTCAGGGACATCCAGCATAGTAGAAATCTCTTTCTCCAATTCTTTTTTCACATCCTCGAAAGGTTTTAACGCTTGCATCTTTAGCGTATCAATCTTATCAGCCATTGCACGCCATTTCTGAATAGCTTTAGCCACGCTATCACCCTCGTTGAATTTAAAATTGTCAGCCTCTCTGACATTAATTGTTATTTCCATTGTTTTCCTTTGTTTTATATGTTGTCAGAGTCATCAATGAGTTCCATCATGAAATCATTTAAGCTCTGCTTTTTCATCACTGCATTATATATACGAGTATCTATTGATTTTTCAGATAACAGATATATGTAATTGCATGTCTTTGTCTGCCCGATACGATGCACTCTCTCTTGGCTTTGATATAAATCATCAAGAGAATAGTTTAATGTATAATATATAACATTAGAGCAGTTCGTAAATGTCAAGCCATATTTACTAGCTTTCATATTGGCAAATAAATACCGACATTCATTTTTTTGAAATCTTTCTATATTGTCCTTTAAAGCTAAATCACTCATCCCACCATGAATATACGCATGGTTAGGGAAAAAGTGCTTAAACGCTTCCATTTCAGCCTTGTAAGAGCAAAACACAATCACTTGCTGAGAGGATAGCTCTCCGTCAAATAGATTCCTAAGTTCTTTCATCTTAGCAGATTCTAAAAAATGTGTATTCTTCTCCTCATCGTAAAGAAATCCACTAGATATTTGAGATAGTTTATTTAAATGGGTAGATGCAGTAAGAGCAGTAACAGAGCCTACTTCCTTGATATGCACAATAAATTGTTTTTTCATATCATTATATAGCTTACGCTGAGATTCTGTCATCTTCACAACACGCTTAGTATGTATTTTGTCAGGCAAGTCCAAGCACTTATCTTTATCATGTCTAATTATCATACCATTAATAAGGTTGGATATATCTCTATGTGCATTCTTTTTTGGTAGCCACGCCTTATTCATATAAGAATAAGGGTCGGGATTGAAATACCTTGACCGAAATTGCCAGAAGCTTCTCCCCAATAAGCTTGGCTCTAATATATTAAAAGGAGAATAAATCTCCATTAGATTATTCGGCGTAATCAATCCCGATATTATTACCCTATAAGGTATAGACTGAGAAAGCTTTGTTATAACCTTAGTCCATTTAGCTTTGTGATTCTTTAACCTTACTGCTTCATCACAAATAAGGAAATGAAATCTCATAGACTCTAGCTGAGCAAATATCTTAGGATTATTAACACTTTCATAGTTGGTTATATAAAGGTCTGAGTCTTCCTGTAACGATGAAAGCTTGTTATTTGTAGAACCTATAATGGAGGAAGTTCTTATATTGTCAAACTGCTTACAGTCTTCCGCCCAAGAAGACTCAATTATGGATTTCGGTGCTAACACTAAACCTTTAGGTTTTAGCATTCCACCTGAATTTTTTCGATACGCCTGACAGTATTTGTCAAACACATTTATAGTGCTAATAGTTTTCCCTGTGCCACAATCAGAAAGGTCTGCGTAAACACAATTTCTACCCTTAGCAAAAGAATAAGTCTCTTCTTGATGCTTATATAACTTCATTTGTTATACCATTTTTTAGCATTAGAGATATTCTTAGATGTCAGCCTCTTTACATTATTGGTGTGGCATTTATCAATTACAAGCTCTAGTTCATGTTGCATAATTCCTTGAACGAGCTCTACAGCATCAGGGGACAGCTGTATTTTATTTTTACTGAAATATTTTTTTAAATAAGATGCCGATACGGCAAAAGGGGTCGCCTCACTATTCATTGCATTGTCTCCATTGTTTTTACGAAAAGAAAACAGAGGCAAGCCTAATACTGCCTCTGTATCTACATTCCGTCTTTTAAATAAGGAAAGTAAAACTAAATATCGTTTTACCTACCCCCTATTTTAAAAACAACTTACAATGGTGTACAATAGTTATTTTTTATCTAAAGCCTCTGACATACCCTCAAAAGTAGCATCAACAACTGCCTCTATAAGCTCAGCCTCAAGCTTTTCATTGAGCATAGGGAAATTCATTTTCTTGTTTAAAGACTTCACTATATCTTTTTTCAAAGTTTCGCTCATCAACATATCTATCAGTATTTTTTTCAATACTGCAACTAACTTATTCATTACTATCCTTTATTATTGATTCTATTGCATCTATTTTTAATTCAAGGTCTTTAACCTTCTTTTCTAAAACCTGTTGCTCTTGAAATAAATCCGTAAGCTTATCTATCATTGGAAATTTCTTCCCAATAGTGTTATCTATTAAATCTAAAACTATCTTTGCTATCTTTTTTTCAAAACCTAATGATACCATATATTCTCCATGCAGTAAGGGTAGGACTTGAACCTACACGAACATCTCTCCCATTAGATGTTCACTACCTAAACAGGGTAGCGTGTCTGCCAATTCCACCACCTTACTAATCATTTTTCTTATTATGCTTAAACCAAAAATCTACAACCTTACCAAAGGAAGCTAAGAATGTACCTACTATAATATTAAGCAAGTCTCTAAAGTTGTCTTCAAGCTGTAATACTGGATGGAATAATAAGTATATTATCCAAAAAAAACACCCGAAAATAAGCAGAGTAATACTAAATTGCATCCAATCAGGCAACCCGTCTCCACCATTCATCACATCTAAGTCGAACTTATTAACCTTTTTAACTGTGCTAGCTTTGCTTTTAGTCGTTTTCCTTGCCAATAATTCCCTCTAACTGCATAGCTCTAAGCATCCTTGTCATGCCGATACCACCGCCATACCTAGGAAAAAAATCATGTTCTAAAAACTCATCAAGCTCCTTCATAACTCTTTCTTTTGTAAACTTACTAAACAATAAGTTAGCATAAGCTCCATCAGTTTGATTTAGAAAGTTATATCTCATTTCTTCTTTATCACAACTTCTTTCAGCTGAACCAATAGTTTCTTGTCCATGAAGAATAACATCAACTTTATTAAATACTCCTTTAGTCGTGTTTTCTTTCATATTCCAAAAAGGATGAGTTCTTCTTGGAAATTCTTTGAGGAATATCTTGTTACCAATCTGTTCATTCATCAATTCTTCATGCTCAGCCTCAAGGATTTCAGTGCTATATCTCTCACAGAGAGCATCGTAAGTACAATGAATACCGTGCTTTTCAAAACCTAAAAATTCTAAAAGTTCAGACTCTAGCACCAGCATATCTTGCATGCTTCCTTTAGTCTCAAACTCGAACATTGGAAATATCTTCTGATGCCTACCGTCTATTGGATTAGGCTCATTCCTGTAACTTGTCGAGATACAAAAAAACCCTTCAGCCGAGGGGTTTTTTAAAAGTTCATGTTCAAGCCACATTTGTCCAGTTTGAGGGAGAGGATATTCAACTCCATCAAAGTTAAACTGTGCTATAGTATTAGGGTCTTCACAAGCTGCTAATATGCTAAGCCTGCTTTGTGTCGGTACTTCAATAAAGTTCTTTGCATCCTTGAAATACCGCCTCATTTTATCGACTACTTTATGGTAGTCAAATGTTTCATACATTTATATTCCTGCTTTTTCTAACTCTTCATTTAAAACATTATAGAAGCTTTCATCACCTCTATCTTTCATCTTTTGTACTGTATCTTTGTATCCCATAACCATTGTCTGAGAAGATATAGCAAAACCTATTATCTGAGCTTTATAACCCTGTATGGTAGTAATTATATATTCAAAATCAATATCCGAGCCTAGCATACCATTTAAGTTATTAAGCATATCAAGAGTATCAGGATTGGCAAGCAGACTGTCAAGATAGAAAAGAGCACCAATAATGGTGCTTCCATTAAGTGCGAATCCTGTTGCATTAATTCCCTTCGCCTTGCGAAGTTTAGCATTGAGTCTCTCAGTTTTCGCCAGTTCTTCTGGACTAAGTTTTGGTTCTTCAACTTCTTCTTCAATCTTGTCTTCAGGCTTTCGAGAGAACATCCCTTCAGGAATATCAGATTTTTTCTTAGTCTCGAAATTCCTTTTTCTCTCAAAGTTAATACCACCATCTTTATTAAGTCCACCTCTTTTAGCCACATTACTTATCTGCCTTAATATATTTAAGCAGAGTATCTAAGCTACTTTCTATAGCATTTATATCTTCTTGAATTTGTCTTTGATTAGATATGAGCTTTTCAGTAATACCATATAGCTTATTGTTGCTTTCTAAGACTTCTGTTTTTATTTCTACAATTTCTCTATTAAGCTCTGAAAACTGAGTGGTAAGCTTATGAGTATAGATATTAAGAAACCATTTGCCAAAATAAGAAATACCAACAAACAGGGCAAATATTATTACAACTGCAAGTCCATGTTCTGTTAATAAAGCACTAACATCCATTAGTCTATAATATCAAACTTATCTAAAAGTTTGTTAATCTTAACTTCCATACGCTCATTGGATTCTTTAATATACTCTACATCTCTTTCAAGAGTAAGCTGTTTCTTTTCAAGTTTTACTATTTTCTCTGCATTATCTTTAATATCTTCAGATTGCACGATAACAGTTTCTTTAACAGACCTTACCTCTTGAGATGTAATGCCAAATTGAGTAAACATACTACCCATTAATACTAATAAAGTTATAGCATTGCCTATTGACCAAGACTTTTCAAACTTCATACTTCACAACTCCTTTTAAACCAACCTACCCAAAATCTTTCTTGCTCAGGCTTCTTCATTACTAATTCAGCATAAAACAT
>Ga0098060_1000535_pt1 | contig 16962 bp, 21 predicted proteins | sample 21_taG_FD_77063 | JGI IMG/M metagenome (GOLD analysis project Ga0098060, IMG submission 77063) | Marine viral communities from the Subarctic Pacific Ocean - 21_ETSP_OMZ_AT15319 metaG | ecosystem: Environmental > Aquatic > Marine > Oceanic | place: Pacific Ocean | collected 2015-01-19 | reverse complement strand
CGCCGGCATATACCAAATTACGTGATCCGTACTTGCTGGCCCTGTGCCATAGATCTGCAAGGCATTCTTCTGTGACTGCTTGTATGCTGGCCGCAAGGTCCATTGGGTCTGCTTCAGGGTGCCATTCGCTCAGTCCTCTGTGTAAATTTTTCTTTAGTTTAAAAGGTGACTGGTGCACAAAATCATTGTATATGTCATCTTTGTATTTGGGTTCGCCATATGCGGCCATGCCCATTAGAATATATTCTTCTTCTGCAGGTTTAAGTCCGCAACGATGTGTGAATGCTGAATAAAGTATTCCTATGCTGTGTGGATACTTAATTGTTTCTTTTCTTTCTATCCAAATTTTGTCCGCAGTTGATATAGACACAGTATCCCATTCACCTATTGCGTCCACTGTGAGTATTGTTGCTCCTGTGTCTTTAAACGGTGATGTAAAATAACCTGCCGCGGCGTGTGAGTCATGGTGTTTCACATACTCATCTATTTTAATATTAAAGTGATCCAGGTGCCACTGTGGCATTTCTGTATAACTGAAAGCATCTGCCCACTGTCCTGCGTACAGTTGTCTTGTCTTTTTTAATAAAGGCTTTTCATAATACACAACTTTGTCAAAAGGCCCAAATGTGTTTGCTTCATTTACTATCGCCCAATTCAGATAATGATCGTTCTTTACTTTAGAATAACGTTCTGCGTGTGCGGCCCATAACACTTCACCAATGCCTGAACTGTAATCCACAACTGCCATTGCGGCATCGTGATTCATACAATTAATTCCTAATATCTTCATAGTGCTTCCACATACCTTTTTAGTTCTTTGTCCTGCACGTCTACAGGTATTTCATTTTTATAAAATATTTTGTAACTGTCACTGCCATATTTGCCAATACCATGTAGTACTGTGGCATCTTGTCCATTCCAATTTTCTATTTGGATGCTCATTTTATAGATACGACTTGCTCTTACATTCTGCATACCCAAAGGCTTTAGCATTTCTGCCAACATGGGTATTGTGCAACCTCTTAACAAACTGTGTGCAGTTGGATACTTTGCAAACAGTTCTGTTAACACAGGTTTTGTTTGACGTCTATCAACTTGATTCAAACATATAACACCAACCATGTGTTGCCATACATTCTCTACCTGTTGCTGTACCATTAAATCTTCTCTCATCTGTGTGGTCCTAAGTTTCCATGTGTGTCTAATATGTCTTGTTTGATTAAGAATGCCCACATATCTGCTTCAAAATGTTTTACTATAAAGTTTGGGTTTTTAGGTTCTTCAAACATTTTATTTGTGTCAGCAAACCTACCTTCTTTGATTGTGTCCATCCATATTGTGTAATCTGCTCCAAAGTCTTGTCTAGTGCTTTCAGTAGGACAAATAAAATCTGCTACAACAACTCTATTTGCATCAACGGCTTCTTGTGCGAGTGTTTTCATTCTGTTCGCTTGTCTTATTCTTCCTTCTGAAGTAAAATCCCAATCGTCTGCTTCTTTTCTAACTTCGTCTGCATTAAGCCATACAGCATTAAACATCGGCACTAATAATTTTGCGAGAGTTGTTTTGCCTGATCCTGGCAATCCCATTATTAATATTTTCATTTTCCTATTTCCCAACCTATTACAACACCGTAGTTTTCTTCGCCGTTGTGTTTTTCATATGCTGGGGCGATAAACAACCCTCCTGCTTTGTATCTAATCATCGGTAGTATGTCATTTGATTTATAACCTGTTACAAGTCCTAATTCAATGTTCCAATATTCGTCTAATTCAAACTCTTTGCCAACGTATGCACTAATCCTGTCCTCAGAATTGTAATACACCCCTGCAATTGAATTATCTACTGTGCACCTTGCGTGTGGATGTATATTGTTGTAATTGGCTTCTAGACCCACGTGCATGGAAACTGCTAAAAATAATCCTATACAACTCATCTTATTTTCAAAAAGTTTTTTGCTTTATCAAGTGCAGTTTCCCATTCCTCAAGTGTGATGTCGTATTCAAAATTTTGTGTTTTCTCATTCACTTGTAATTCTTTTGCACCATTTTTAATATGAAAGTTCCTTGCCATTTCAGTCAGAGGCGACAATGTAACAAGTCGATTCAAATGATTAGATTTTTTAACCATTTTGTAAACTTCGTTGACTATTGCTCTTCCACCACCTTTTTTCTTTGCCCATACAGTGTATGCTATTGCAATAGATCCTTGTACTCCTGCCCTATGAACTGACTGTAGAGCCGCATCATAACTTAAGGTGTCCATTTCTTCCACTGTTTTAGGTACCTCATTTGTAAATGCAAAACACATTATTGCCGATATTTCGCCTACATCATCTTTTAATCCAAGAATTTTCCTTCCGTAAGTCTGTCTAAACTTCAAATCCAATTCAGGACGTACCGGATCTTCCTTTACATCTATATACGGTAATTCTACCAATTCATATTTTGATTCTTTTATCTTTTGTTTGGTATAAGATTGTAAGTTTTTGTAATTTTTATTTGTGTATGATTGCAACTGAGAAAATTTTTCCATAAGTCCTGTTATCGATGGATGTCCTTTCCAACGTTCCAAAACTTCTTTCAGTTTCTCTTTATTAAGTATGTCCATGTTTTACTTGTATATAAATGGGTCTTTTTTCTTTAATTCTTTTAGCCTTTTACGATATGCAAGTTCTTGTTTGATCTTTGCAATTATCGACTTTATCCAATTGATCATTCTACTCCTCCTATTAATTTTTTAAACGTAGGTAACATTAACATTGTAGCATCTTTATGTGCTTTGTCTAGCGGATGTGTGGTGCCTTTTTGGTATTCATTAATTGTAGCCCATTGGTTAAATCCCATATTTCGTTCACCAAAGAAATACCATTTGGTAAAATCTATTTCTTTGTGTAGTGCAGTCATAAAAGGATCCTGATCTTTGTGATGTTCCATTTCTTTATAAAACAAACTGTTGTCTGCCAGTGTGAACATGAATGGTATTTTCTTTTTTTCCAATATGTTCTGCAACCAAATTATGCTTTTCCAACTTTGGTAAGTTTCGTGATATTCATTTGCACCATATCTGTATATGGCTTCCGCAAAAGGTTTAACTCCAGTTTCTACCATAAGGTCTGCTCTTTGTTTCCATTGTTCTTGTTGTCCCTCTGATCCTGCAAGTGCTTGATGTCTTTCGTCACTGGACATGGATGTATCCCAAGGAGATATTGTGGCCCAACGTGTGTCTTCTAGATCCCTGTGTCTGGGCATGGCCCAATCATATCGTGAATTAAAACTCCACATCACTACAACACCTTTGATATCTTTGATGTTCGCTACTGAATTAAACACCCTACGTGCTATGCCTGAATTTCCAGACCCTGGTTTAGCACGGCAAACATAATCGCCTGTGGCTTTGCTGTGTTTGTATAATTCATATGCCCATGAATGCTGACTGGGTTTTTTACCTTTATCATCATCTGACAATTCTGAACCATAGGTGAAACTGCAACCGCCTGCTATGAATCTAGGTTTGCTCATAGTTCTTTGAATCCTTTTTCTCTGTCTAAATATTTGTGTTCAACTTTTGTGGGTTTAAGTTCTTGTAAAATGTCTAAAACTTTTTTAGGTTCAAAATCACTGCAACTGTATACGTCTAGTTGTACTAATGCAGGATTTACTTCATCCCATATGTGTAGAGCAATATGACTTGTTTCTATTATGGCAAACGCAGTAACTCCTCTATTGCCTGGCATTTTGCAGTATGTGGCTGTCGGTCCGTACATGGCTTTCATATCAATTGCTTTGATAATTCTGTTGAGAAACTTAATCGCCTTGTTACGGTTAGTAATTGGTTCAGAAACTTCTGCTCGAATAATGATATGTTTATGTTCTAAAATTTTATTCATATATTTTAAGTATGTTATTTAAAAGTGGAAACATATCTCCAAAATTTTCTTTTCTATACTGATCCGTTTGTAGTATTCTTCTTTTTCTTTCTGCTCGTATCTCTGGCGAATCTCTGTCAGCGGCATTCATAAATCTTATGCTGGGTTGATAATCTGTAAGCATGTGGTATCTATCCACCACTATGTCCTTGACCTGTCGTGGCAGTGTTTGAATGTTGAACACATCCGGGTCAAAGCAAGTGTTCACGTAAAAAAACTTGGGTTGAAACTGTGCTACCCATAGTGCCATCTTGGCCCAGTTGAACACATTGAATATATTTACTGTTGAACATATTTGGAAGTCCATATTAGGTGTTTTCATTTCTTTGAACTTAACAAGATTTTGATTTACTTCTCTCCATTTGGCAGGATGTCTCTGATACTCGAAAGGTTCTCCCACATCATCAATACTAAATGCTACTTCCACGTGTTTGAAATAACTCCATAGGTCAAATATTTCCTGTGGCGGTAATTGTGTGCCATTTGTGTTATAGTGTATGTCTATATTCTTTGCATATCCTTTTTCAACACAATGCATCAATATCTTAAAGTGGTCTTTGATCATAAACGGTTCGCCGCCTGTGAATTCAAAGTACTCCACATATTTTAGATCCTCCTGCAACTCCTCAAAAAATTGTGGGTTACGTTTTGGCCATCCACCTTCTTTAAGTTGTTTTCTTGCCACAGGATTGTCTCCACCTTTGGCTGTTTCATAATCAATTTCTTCCTGAGCCCATTTTGAGGAACTCCACGATCCGCATATCCTACATTTTAAATTACACACGTTGCCCAACTTAAAGTCAATAAATTTTAACGTTGGCTCGCTATTAGGTGTCCAGTTTTGTAAACTGCTACGCATTTTGTAAATTGAGTTTTGTCTTTTGGATGTCTTGCCTGCGTCTTCTTCTTGCCAACAACTCTGACAACCTTTAGGACGTTCACCGTCTCTAAATTTCTTTCTTAAAACTTCCATGTATTCTGTTTGCTGTATGGATTTTAAACTTTGTTCATACACTTTGACCCCAGGAATACTGCCCTTGTACAAACAGCAAGGAGATGCTCCACCATTTACATCAACTTCTAAATGGTTCCACGGCAATGGGCATATGTTTGAATCTATATACTTGTCCACCACTCTAACGCCTTTTTGTTTTTTGCTAATATTTTTTTAATATCTGTTCCCCTAATTCTATCCAATCGTTCAACTTCTGCTTTGCCTCGTTTTTGTCCTTCTTTGTATGTCTCTTCATCATACACTAGTTCGTTGTTTCTTTTTTGCTTTTGCATTTCATCCAACTGTCCAAAAAAATTGTTTAGATTTGCACTTTTGTATTTGATTGTTTTTTCTCTAGCATCATCTATTATCTCACTCATTATGTCATAGGGCATGAACAACGGTGCCATGGCGTTATCATGCGAAAAATTAAACACTTGTTTTGTTAGCAATTGAATACTCAATTCGTTGCTTAGATGTACCATATTTTCTAAGTCAAATAACCCAGGCAGTGTAATTGTTAGATCCAACTGCATTCTTTGATGTGGTTGTGTTACAAATTTTAATCCGTATTTCATGTTTGCTAACCATTCATCATATTTTAAACCTGTTCTTATGTATTCTCCCACTTCACCTGTGCCATCTATAGAAGCACATATTTGAAAGTTAGGAAAATGTTTTAGAATATCATCAAACAAATTATATTTGAAAAAATTAATTCTACTCATGTTAGAATTATACCTTGCTAATACTTGATCTTGATATCCAAGTTCTACAATCCTTTTCATCGCTTCCCAATGTATTTTCCACATCAGAGGTTCTCCACCACACCAATACAATTCAGTGATCCGTTTTTCTTCAATGGCCTGTGTAAATTCTTTCACTATCTGTTGATCATGAAACTGTGCTAGTTGTTCTTTGATATCTTTTCTACCCCAAATTCTGTAATTCTCATAATCGCCTTTGCCGTGTTTTCTGTTTTCTGTTTCCCAAGTACTGCTGAGCATGTCTCCACACATCCTACAACTAAAATTACATAGATTAGAAAATCTATAATCAAAACTTTCCACCTGCATTGTTGTTGCTCCTGTTTCGTCTGTGCTGTTGTATGCCTCTTCTACTTTGTTTTTGTATAGCCAATTAAAATGTTGTCTGTATACCTGTTCGTTTAATAGTTTGTGATTACACACAGCACACTGTGGAATTTCTTCACCTGCTAATAGTTTTAATCTAACACTTTTCATGTAGTCAGAATTCCAATGCTCTTTCAATGTTGTGAGATGAAGTTTATCAGTTTTTCCTGTTTGATCCACCGAGTCTATGTACTGTTCAAAGTTCTCTGGTGTTTCACGTGAACTACAACACAAACGTCTTTCCATCTGAGGTGAAAGATATGTGTGCGTCCATGGCGCCATACAAAATGTTTTGTTGCCTTCGCTAGGTTTAATTCTTTTCATACTGTGCAAATAAATCTTTCCATTCAGGGAACACATCAGTAAAATTTTCATCTCTAATTTTATCGTACTTCCTTGTTTCCCCAACAAAAGTTGGTAACATACGAGTCATGTCTTTTTTGTTCATCCAGTCTAGTGCAGATTCATATCCTTTAGATGCCCGTGTTAAATGATCCTGTGATTTTAACCATGCTATATGTTCTTTGTATTTTGCAGTAACTCTATCTTTTTCATTCTGAGGCAATAGATCCATACGTTGCCACATAGGATATTGCAATAGGTTAAAATTAAAGTCTTGGGGTTTGATCAATCCTTGCTCTACCCAACTTTTGTGGAAGTCAGTAACGTGTAAACAATTGGATAAACCGACTGTTGCACTTATATAAAAATCTACTTGTGGACATACTTCCAACATACGTTTCCTATTTGCTAATGTTTCTTCCCAAACAGTACCTTTACGCATAAGTTCTGCTCTTGGTCCTTCTGCGTCCAAACTTGCACCTATCGAAACTGAATCAAATTTGTTCCATAATTCAAATATGTCTGTGCCTTTGAATTTAGATTTACTAAAGTTTGTATTGTAAATTAATCTCACATGATACATTTTACGTTTATCTAATTCTTTTAAGATACGCAAATGCTCTTCCATAATGATTGGTTCACCGCCTGCAAAATAAAACTGTTCAACGTGATCAAACTGTTTTAACAACTGATCCCATATGTCGTTACCGCTTCTGCCGGCTTTCATTATTTTTGCGTGATTGGGTGGTGCACCTGTAAGTTTTTTATGGTCCTCATACCAGTTTGAGCTGAACCAAGTACCACAACTTCTACAAGCCATATTACATAAGTTTGAGAAACGTATATCCCAATACTTTATTATAAAATCTGCTGTGCCGTCTGGTTTTGTGTTCTCTGTCATGCTTATGTTGTGTCCAAAATGTTTGTTTGAACTTAAACGCAGTGAAAAGAATCCCGAATCTTCTTGATCATAACATTTTGCACATTCTCTAGATTTTTTATTGGCTAACATATTCAAACGCATCTGTTTCATTTTTTCACCGTTGAATACTTCCTCCATCGAATTTTCATTTACATTTCCTACGTGTAGTTTGTCCAATGCAAAACAACAAGGATATGCTCTACCATCTGGAAACGCATGAAGGTGCATCCATGGTAGCATACAGAAATTTTCACTATCTATCAACAACTCCTTTTCTCTTGGAGTCATGTCTTTAATTTTCAGTTTCTCGGGCTCTTTCGCCCCGTACTCATATGCCACGGTACCATTCTCCTATAATTGGAAAAGTCTTTTCAAAGTCTTTTCCGGATCGTTTGTCGTATTGACTGTAAAATGCTTTAAAGTCTTTTTGTAGTTTACTCTGTTCGGCCGCCCCTGCGTGTGGCGTTTTAACAACATCTAGATAATCAATTAATCGCTGTGTTTGATTTATTTCCATGTGTTCCAAATATTTCTCATTACTATTTAAAAACTTTACCAAGTCCAGTTTAAATTTATTTCTTAGGTCATCGGGTAGTACAAGCGGTGATTGGAAACTTGGAAACCTCAATATATTCAATGTAAAGTTAACTTCTGGACCATAAACTTTACTTGCACTTTTGAACCATATCATTTTCTCTAGTAGTTGAGGCAATGACTCCAAACATAATGCATTTATGGTGCACATATTATGAATTGCACGTGGAACTTTATCCACCATCATGTGCAAGAAATTAGAATGCCAATCTCCGTATACCAATCCATCTCTGATATATTCTGCTTGTCCAAATGTTGCTTCACAACTTGTATACAGTTCAAAGTTATCAAACTGTTTCAATTTTGTTTTAAATCTATCAATAATACTTTGCTTTGCACCCAAATTAGAATTAATAGCAAGTGTCATATTAGGGTTCATTTTATCACCTTGTGTTTCTATCCAATCCAACAGTCTCCACAAGTTAGGTGACATCATTGGTTCTCCACCTGTTATTCTTAATTCATCTAAACTTTTGTGTAAATCTGTTTCCCACCATTTATAAAATGCTTCCACATAAGGATTTGTTTCGTCTTTTTTATAAGGCTCTGCACTTTCATGACTGTGGGTAAAGTGGTTACGTCCGTCGGTGGTCATGTCTGTGTATGGTCCTTGCCTCTTTATATTATTTGCCCATGTAGAACTAAATGCGGGATTACAGTATGTACAAGCAAAATTACAAGTTCTATCAAATGCTATTTCTAAAGTTTTTAAATTCCAATCTGTATTTGAATCTGCCTTGTGTGCTTCATCTAATGCTTCATTTGAGAATATTTTTGACTTGTATACTCTATCGCTGATGTTATCTCTTTTGATATCTTCTATCTTCCAACAATATTCACAACCTTTAGGTCTATCACCACACTGCATCTGTTTACGTTCTAGTTTCTTTTGTGCTGTGTTGTGTATTGCACTTGGATTTGTTTTAATTTCTTCTAGATCAATTTTATGCGGAAGAGGGTGATGACAACTTGTGGTCATACCACTGCCTAACCATATAGTTGCATTGTACCATTTGGCTCCGCAGAAACTTGCAGACTTAGGATCTAGTATTTGCTTTTTATATTCTAAATCATTCATGCGTTTCTGCACTCCTTCCAGAATTCTTCCATTTCTGGAAATGTGTTTAAAAATCTAGTAGTACGTCTTCGATCGTGTTCGTTAAAGAAGGCGTAAAAGTTTTTTTTATTTTGCGTACTTGCGTCCGCGTTTTCTTTCCAATATGCGAGATTACGTTGCATCTTTTGAATTTCAAAGTCCTTGAATATGTGTAGCCCGTTATCCTCTCCGGAATTCGCCTGCATATACTTTATATTATCTTCATGTATTGACTGATACGACTCTGGTAGCAGTGTTATCTGTTGCCATGCAGGTTGACGTAGCAGTGGCACATCAAACCATACCCTCTGGTAGGTTTTCGAATACTTGGATCTCAGTTCTAGTATTTTCTCTAACAACTTGTCCATACTTGTTATGCTGAGATTGTTGTATGTGCATATGAAAGTTATTGAATTACGCACAGGAATACGATCCAAAAATTCTTCCACATTATCCATCATATAATCAAAATCTAAGCCATTGCGTATGTACTCTGCACGTTTGCCGTATGCATCAACACTTACAAACTGCATCATGTGTTCAACTTTCTCTTCCATACATATATTTTGTGCCATATTGTAGTATTTGGCCTTAAGTTTTTTGTCAGGTGGACACATATTGCTGGTCACGTTCAAGTGTAAATCTTTTTTGGGATGATCCATTATGTATTGAAACACTTTGTATGTGTTGACATCCATCATGGGTTCTCCGCCCGTCATACGAAAGTGTTTTAAATTCTTATACAGAGTGGGCCACCACTTCCAAAATGCAGTCACATAAGGATTTTCTTCTCTGTTGGGTATTGGACGTCTTCTTCCCTGAAAATGTTCAGGAGCATTGTGCGGAATGGCAGTGGGATATGCTCCATACATTTCCGTTTCTTTGCCCCAGGCAGTGGAAAACTGTGGCGAACAGTAACTACACTTGAAATTACAAGCATTGTTAAAATTAACTTCCACATACCTGGGTGTCCAACGTTCGTCCATTGGATTCTGTCGTATTGCTTCAAAGTCTTGCATGGCCCATGGCTCACCGGATCTGTACTGTCTATCTGACATCTCTCCTGTGTCCTCCATTTTCCAGCAGTATGAACAACCCGCAGGTCGCTCACCTTTGAGCATTTGTGATCTTTGATTCATTTTTTCTGCGGTGTTGTGCAGTGCCGCAGGATTGTCTACTAATTTTTCGGGGTCAATGTTGTGTAGTGGTGGGTGATAACATGAGTTGGTCATGCCTGTGGGCAAGTGTAGTGAAACTTGATTCCATTTGGCCAAACACATGGTAGGCGAAACACTGTCTAACTTTTCTCTGGCTTCTAGTGCATCTGATTTATAATCACTTGTACTCACGATCTTGCACTCCTGTATTCTTGTGTGGTGGATAAATGTATTTGATAAACTTGCTCTGATACTCGTCTAGTTCTGCCACAGGTAAATCAATTCTCTGTCTTATGCTCTCACCATACAATTTTAAATCCTCGTCAATTTTTTCAGGTATCACAGCATTCTCATATAAGTCTACCATTTTGTCTAAATCTCTAACCTGTATCCATTCGTTGGTATCTATTGTTGTGGAATAGCAACCCATTCTTGCACCCAACATGGCATACTTGCCATTGTGTATGTCAGCACCCACGGTCATCCATGTGCTGAGAATTCTTAAATTTGGTCCCCATATGGTTTTCATAAAATCTTCTGGCTTAATATGTTCCCCTTGATTCAAACTCATCTTAACACCTTCCCTATATCCTGCTATCCATGCCTGAAAAGGTTCACTGTTTATCACACTTGTTGAATAGCAGTTGTGTAAGTTTTCATGTTTTACTGTCCAACAAAAATCTATTTCTGCTTTTTTGTCCTTTGCGTTTTCATGTGTGTGCATGTTGAGACAAGTTTCTTTGTCCCATCCAACCAAACCACCATTGCCATACACAAGACCGTTGATGCTGTTTTTTGCTCTCCATCTGTGTACTGCTTTTCTATCTGTTTTTTCAAAATCCAGTGTTTGTAATAGGAATGTTTCATCTATGATGTTATCACCATCCACACTTATGAAGAAATCTGTTTCTGCTGTCTCGGCCGCGGCTTTGTGTGCTGAATCGAATCCTTTAACACCATCCACACGTTTGGCCCATGGTACTTTATTTTTGAGATCTGCCCAATTTTCTTCTTTGTTAGGCTCCATGTAACTGATGTATACAAAATCTAAATCACTTATTCTGTATCTATTTGCCATGTGTAGCCTCCTTCCACTATGTCTTTGGGATAATATGGATCATTGTCATAAAAATTGTATCCTTTGTCTGCTTTTCGTAAATTCGGATAAACCACGCCAACTTTGGGCCTTGGTTTTAACACAAACTCTGTTGCGGACTTCCATTTGTAAGCATCTTCTCCATGTAGCATTACTTCTAATTTTTTTTCTAGTGTTACAACTATGCTTTGCCCTTGTATGGTAACTGTGTGAACCTTCTCTTTAGGAGGTTCTATATTTTTCATAGCCTCAAAAAATCCTGGCATCTAATTCCTCCGGTATATTTTTATCCAAATAGTGCCAAACTCTGTGCATTCTTTGGCTTCCAACTATAATTTTTTCGTTAATTTTAAAAGGTGACAAGTATTCTGTTGTTCTGCCCTGTATGTCTGGCTTGTTGTGTATGAATTTAAACCATGGATAATTGATCAATTGCTGTTGTGTTGGATCAATTATTCTATATGCAAGTGCATAAACAACATCTGTGCTTGGATACTCATCATGACAAGCAACCAACATTGTTTCTTTTACTGCTTTCCAGTTCAATGTTATTTGTTCACACAATCTAAAGAACTCTTGTGCGTGTGTACTTCTTCTAAAATAACTTAAACCGTTATAAATGTTGGGCAAATTGTTTCTAATGAATAGTTTTCTATAGGATATATTTTTAATAGTGTTATCTTTGTAGTCTTTACAGTCTACTGCAAAAACTAAATCGTGTTGCCATAGATAATTCCACCACCAATCTGTGTTTGCTGTCCACAGCATATCACTTTCTAGTTTTATTGTGTGCGTGAAAGGGGTCAATTGAAATGCTTTGTATTCGTTGGCCCATTTAATTTTATGCTCTGCACTTTCATCTGTGTGCATGACTTTAACAACATCCACATATTCGCTCTCAAATTTACTTTTTTCATCTGTTATAACACAGATTGCATTTTCTTTGTTGTGTTGTTTGATAGATTTTGCAAGTGCTATACTGCATTTTACATAATCAGTAGTATCATTGTTCTGTGCAAACCAAAGAAATCCTTTAGACATTGAATATCTCCTTGCTTATTAAATGCACATCTTGATTCTCTATTTCATTTATTTTGTCATCATATTCAAACACAATGCCTGTATCTTTTACTTCAAGTATTTTTGCAAGTGCAGGCAATGTGGGTATCTTGCCAGGCAAAAATGTTTGCTGTGTGTTTCCGTTGACTTGGTTCATTGCCATACTAAATGCATAATCGTTTCTGAAGTTTGGAAAACTTATTCTATAAAGTTTACAAAAATATTGATAATGCTGTTTGATATATTTGACCATATCAAATATACGTTTTGCTCTTTCCGTTTTTTTAAAAACAATCACAGTTGCCCACAGCATGGGTATTATTGAATCTTTTCTAAAATTATACACATCCTTGCCTGTGAGGTCATGGATTTTATCATGTATTAGAAAATCATTATCAATGTTTGTGTAAGTTAGTAGGTTATCTGTGTAGCAAAAATAATCACAGTCCATAAGAATTGTAGTATCATAAGGCGAGTAATCATATGCGTAACATCTTTCTAATTGATTCCATTGTTCTCCATTTCTTTTGTTGCCCAACTCTGGTTCTATCAACTTGTAATTGATCATTCCTAAAGGTTTAAACTTTTTGTAAGTTTCTGCATCTGTGACTATGGTTATTTCTAAGTTGAGATTCTTTTTGATCAGTTCAACACAACGTTCTGCCACTCTGTGATAGTCGTAGGTAGGCGTATTTGAACAATACAACAACACACCTGTAGACATACTATCTCCTTTTAAAAGTTTCGTGTATCTGACTGTATGCGTTAAGTGTTTCTTGATTTCTCTCTATTAGTTTGTTTAGAAAACTTGTTGGGTCTTTGATTTCGCAAGGATTGTCATTTGTGTCCAACACAAAAAATTTGTCCTTTTGTTCGCTCAAAGTTTTTACCAAACAAATTGTTTGGGCATCTGCTTTGAATAGATGCTCGTTGTGTGCAATTATCTGTCTCGATTCTGCTCTTTCAAGTGCGTTCTTTTTCGCAACTGAAATATCATAAGATAGATCTGCTTTTTGTTTTAGTTCGCCTACGGTCATACTGCAATTATACAGTAATTATGGCCAAAAGCCAACCAATAAAAAGTTTTGGTTAAGTTATTATGATGTCGAGTTAGACTCAACCGCAGTTGAACTTTCAGCAATCGCTGATGCAAGTCCTTGTGCGTCTGTTACACTTGTTACCGTGATTGTTGCTCTGTGTGTTCCGTTTCTGTCTGGAGTAGCATCAACACCTGAGGTATTACCTGATGTGTAAGTGTTATCTGCCGCACCATCAACCGCTGTCGTCTTAACAGTTATTTTTACCGATGATCCAACTGCCGCGTCCAATTTTGCATGAACGTCAATGTAGTTGCCAGTGTATGGTGATGTTGCTTCAGTTAATCTAATAATGTGTGTGTAACCTGTTCCTAAATCATGGAAACCATTTGCTAGACCATTTGTTGTTAATGTCTCGCCTGATCCTGATCTTGTAGAAGCCTGTGATCCAATTGATATCGTACCTAGTGCCGCATACAAGTTAGTCCAGTTGGAGTCTTTAGTATTTGCTGAACCGCCTGTTCCACCGTTACCTGTTCTTGATTTGGCTACGTTAATTCTTCCACCTGCGTTAAAAAAGTGTCTCATTGTGTCTGCACTTCCAAATGTTACTGAGTGCTCAACTGTGTGTGTACCGTACCATCCAGAACTTGAATCTGAAGTTTGTTTTGCACTTGAAGTTGTCACTGCTGTGGCATTTGGACATCCTGCCGCTACTGAAGCCGCCAGTGTTGCTAAGTCTGCCGCAATCGCCGCCTTAATAGCAATGGTGTCACCTGCTGACACAGCCGATCTAGAAGTCATAGTATCGTTAGTGTGATTTGCGATATTATCTATTCCTGTCATTAGTGCGTTCCATTGTGATGCATTTACTGTGCCACCCGCTGAAACTGTTGAAATTGCTGATTGTCCTAATCCGTATGCCGCCGACCCTGTTCCTGCAAAGTGGTTGTATCCGAATGGACTTGATGAATTGTTAACGAATACGTTATATTCGTCATCTAAAATTGTATCGCCTGCTTGGTATGCCATTTGTTAATTAACTCCTATCACACATTCTGTTAATGTTGTTTCTTTGTTGTATTTATGTTTGATCAGCCGTCCTATGGTGTTAAAAGCGGTACATTCGTCGATTTCAGCCACCCTTGCTTCGCCGTTTCCAGCACTTACAACACGGTCACCCGCTTTGCCAGTACCAACTAATTTTACCATAACACGTCCTTTGAGTGCTATCATAGGATGTGTGTCATTGTTGCCTGCTGATGCATTCATTAAAAACGCAGGGCTCTCACTCACGACCCCAAAAACTTGATCACACAACTCTTTATTACACTTTGTAATCTCTGCGTGACCGCCTAGCATCACAACATCTCCCACTTCAGTCTCACAGTCTGCTTCGTATCTCTCTGCCAAGTCTGCGTACATGGCTGTTGTTGATGTTGCGTGTACTACGTTTGCTCTTATATCCACCAATGTTGCCGCTGATGGAAATAAATCTTGATCTGATGCAGATTTAAATGCTGTCCAGGCACCGCCCGCATTTCCGTACGTGGTTGATCCGTCATCTGCAAAAGTTTCGTCCCATACCCAGTATAGATTCTGTTCTGTTGCTGTTGATGCCTCGCCTCTGTTTACTTTTAAACCTGAATAGTTTGGCATGCCTGCATTGTTCGATATGTTTCTGTTTAATTCTATAATGTTGTCTTCAACTGATAGTGTGGTTGTGTTCATCACAGTGTTCGTTCCGTCTACTGTAAGGTTACCTACTCTAAGGTCTTCAATTTTTCCTGTTGAACCTTTTATTCTCAATGCTTCTTTTGTTGTACCACCATCATTGACAGTAAAAATAATATCTTTGTCTTGTGTTGTCTGTGCTATTGTAAAATCATCACTGCTCATAGACATTGTTACGTCTGAACCTGCACCAATTGTTAATCCTGTGTCGTTTAAAATACCCAATGATCCAGTTGAGGTGTCATTTGAATCTGATCTCAAATAGTTTGCCGCCGCAACTCCACCCATTCCATCTGCATCTGTGGCTGTTCCTCTAAATTTTGCTGATGCTACGCTTGATGAAAGTGTAATACCTTGTGCAACAGTACTGTAACCTGCTGTTACTAATGCCGCTCCTGAAGTGGCTGTTGGACTTGGCGTAAATGCTATATTTGACACAATGCCTACTACCGCATCGTTGGATATCATTTTTAAAATTGATCTAAGTTGGCCTGTATCGTCCTCAACAGAATCTGTTGTGAAAACTGTTTGACCTGTTCCTGCAACTGTTGTTGGTCCAATCAGTGTCCATGACGCACCGTTGTATATGTAAAACTGCGAGTTGTTAGTGTCAAACCATTCATCACCCAACACAGCATTTGCTGGCTGTGAAGTTGAGGGAGTTGGAGACCCAACCGGTTTAAATTTTGTTCCATCGTAAACGTTTACTTGCTTATTAGTTTGGTCAAACCAAAGTTGACCTTGAATTTTGTTTGAGGGTGCCGATGTATTATTGAAATTTTCTAAAAGTTTAACAAGATTTTCATTTAGTTTTTCACCAAATCCTGCATAGCCTTTTCCTATAAGTGTAAGGTCAGTAGTTGCAACATCAATTGTTCCGTCTGCTAGAGTTACCAATAATGTTCCAAATGTGTTGTTAATCTTGTATGCCATTATTCGCCGTCCCTTATTGCTGTTAACATGCTAACATCTCCAAAAACGTCGATCAATATATGTGTCAATGCCAATTTATTAGGATGATTTTTTATTGAATCTTCCAAAGTCTTAATTTCTTCAGCGGTCAAAACAGTTTCCATGTTGCTATTAATATAATCTGCTACTTCGTTTCTGCTGATCATTCTTTGTTGCTCCCATTTTGAGATATTGGTGTTACCATTAGGGCGTCACCTACTAGTTTTCGCAATATTCTTGCTATCTCCGGAGACATCCAATTTTGCATAAGTCCTAATCTAGAGCCATTGTTACCTTCCCAATATTCCACATGGGCATCATTACCGCCTTTTTCAAATTGGTTGTCTATATATTCTGTTACTTGTTCTTTGGTTGCCATAATCTTTATGTATATTTAACGTATTAAATTTACGTCTTTGTTGTACTCCTCTAAAAACTTTAGATATTTGTCTGCAATAAACGGTTTTAATATTGATCCTACAATGTAACAACCGCCTTCTCCAACTAATCTAACCATTTTGCCGATCATACTGCCTTTTGTTCTTGTTCCCATTTTGTACGAGAGCTCAATTGCTCTAGTTGTTGCAAACATTCTTGTTGCATTTATAACCAATTTTGGCCACCAATGGTTTGATTGTTCATGTTTTTTCATCCAGTCAACCAAAGGTATTGCCCATACCCAATAACCTATTTTAACATTATTACCTAGGTTTTGTCTAGAAAATTCTGTGTCATTTTGTAGGTCTTGTAGATCAAACTCACCTCTACCATAGAAGTATGTGCATATCACACGTGGATTTGAACCTTGACCTGCACTGCATGATCCTACAACAGTTGAGGACGGAAATGCATCAAAGCCAATCTCGTGTGCGTGCCAATCAGACTTTTTGCATTGTACAGAAACTGTTCTGCCATCGTT
>Ga0098060_1000534_pt1 | contig 16967 bp, 7 predicted proteins | sample 21_taG_FD_77063 | JGI IMG/M metagenome (GOLD analysis project Ga0098060, IMG submission 77063) | Marine viral communities from the Subarctic Pacific Ocean - 21_ETSP_OMZ_AT15319 metaG | ecosystem: Environmental > Aquatic > Marine > Oceanic | place: Pacific Ocean | collected 2015-01-19 | reverse complement strand
TTGCTGGTCGTAATTGAGAGCAGAAGGATCCGTGCAGCCATATATAAAAGGAACGCAAGGAATACTATTGTTGGTTGCATTTGCAAGTGGGTTATAATTAAATTGTGTTGAGTCCATACAGCCATAAACAAAAGGTATACATGAACCGTTGTCTACATTTGCAAGTTGATTATAGTTAAACATTGTTGGGTCTGTACAACCATAAACAACAGGTACACAGCTACCATCATCAACATTTGCTTGTGGCATAAAGTTAAAAGCCATAGGATCAGTACAACCAAATACTATTGCAATACAACTACCATCGTCTGTATTAGCTAAGCTATCATAGTTTAACGCTGTTATGTTTGTACAGCCAAAAACAACTGGTATGCAAGTATCAGGTGTATTAGCTAGTGGGTTGTAATTAAATGCTACCGGCTGCATACAACCTACAACTACAGGTAAACAACCACCATTATCTACGTTTGCCAAACTGTCATAGTTAAATGACAAACTGTCAGTGCAACCAAACACAGCTAATGTTTCACAACTATCTTGTATATTTATATCTGTGTAGTAAGCATTAGCTGTATCAACATGATACTCTAAGTATGCTGGAGATATACAACCAGGATAATAAAAGCAGTCATCAGCTGTGTTAGCGCTGTCAACATAATTAAATGCTAAGCTGTCTAAACAGCCGTATATTTTTTCTTCACATATATCACCACAGTAAGTATTTCCTTCGTATGTAAAAAATGTTTGTATAAAAGGTGGTTGAACAGATAATGCTGTATCACCATCAGGGTTTATTAAAGTAAACCCACACTGTACAGCGGTGAATTGTGCTTGTTGACTAATAATAAGTCTAGCATTAACTTGTGTTGGTGCGTATAAGTCTATAGTAAACGATTGGTTAAAACCACCATTTGCCATAGAAAAAGCAGTGGTATCAGCGTCTTGGTAAACTTCTAATACAGTTCCAAAAACCCAACCATCACCTATTAAATCGTGTAATATAAGATCGTAAGTGCATTGGTCGATGTACTCCATTGAGTTTGCTAGCGAGTCATAATTATACATTGTACTATCAGTACAACCATAAACTACTAACGTGCTACAACTACTATCACTAACGTTGGCTAGTGGATTATATTCTAGGTAATCATCGTCCATGCAACCAAGGACTGTTGGCGGTGGAGGACATGGTGCAGACATAAACACATGTGTAGTATCATAACCAAAAGCAGCAGAGTCACCATACACTAAAGTGTCGCCACACTGCATAACATAATAAGAACCATCTTGTCCACCCCATATACTACCTTCTAGACCATCTCCGTACAAGTCATATATAGTAAATGATAGCTCACCAGGCGGTAAACAGTTGGTAATAAATTGTGGTTGATAGTTTGGTACATTACTATATGGACCTCCTGATATAAGAACATTACCTAGTGAATCTTGAATATCCCAAGTAGTTTCAGATGGGTATTGATCTAAGTTTATATTAATTAATGTAGGCGTGCAAGGTCCTTGCGCAAACAAAAATATTGGTAATAAAAATATAAGTAGTAGTAGTTTCTTCATTCTTTTATCTTAATTGTAATGTCGTGCGGTGCATACTCGTTTCCGCCAAAGTATGGGTATAAATAATACCTTTTAATTAAACCCCAGTTTCCTTCTGGTCTTCTTCTAACTAAAGTTGTGTCACCATTTATAGTTATAATATAGTAAAACGTTTTAATATCTATTGTAGCGTTGTAAGATACATCTGGTTCTATAGTTCTTATAGTGGCAGCTGTATGTCTACCTTCTTCGTGTCTCAGCCAACAAAGCTCTATCTCATTGTTTAAATACCTCCAACCTAATCTTATGGAGTACTTCTGATGCCTAACACCAAAATCACTAAAGCCGTAAATTTTGTTTACGTCGTGTTGGTTTTCTGGTATTTCACTAGTATAAATAGCAGACTCATCTAACATAAAGTCAAAGTTTATTCTTGAGTTTGTAGGGTGGTTAAAATAACTACCAGAACTATGCTCGCCTTCAGGTATTACATACGTTCTAAAACCAAGATCATCAGTTTCTTTAGCGCAAGACGATAATATAAGTATTAATACTATTTTGTACACATACCTAGGCATACTTTACCAAAGGTTAGTTTTTTAATTAATAGGCACAGTTTTGCTTTCATATTAAAAGTCACTCATTATTTGTTCGTTAATAAATTCTTGTATCTCTTTCCTCGTTGCAAGCATTTTAAAACTCAAGTCTGCTTGGTATCGTTTTATTTCTTCACCATCTTTAAATATAACTATAGTAGGCACTATAACTATTTTGTGTTTGTCTTGTAGTTTTGGCTCTGCTACTATATCTACTTTAGTTAAATCACAATCGTTTAGTTTTTTAAACCACTCAACGTCATTAGCAGAGTTCCAGTTAGCATTAAACTGAGTTACAACAACTTGTGAAAAAGCGTTGTTACATACCAGCATTAATGTTACTAAAAAATATTTCATATTATCTTAGGTCGTCTATTTTGTCTTCTATTCTAATCATTCGTTCTTCTAGCTTTTTAACGTCATCTCTTGTTTCCATAATAGTATTTCTAACGTTAATATCTTTCATGTTAAACTCCATGCGAGTTACATCAGGTTTTGGTAGTTCTTTTGCCTCAGCAATATCTGCTTGTAAAGCAAACCACATACCTATAATACCAGACAGCGCAAAGCCCACAGCTATGAGTGTTTTAATACTTATGTTGAAGCCTGTATTCTCGTTTAATTCTTTTGCCATTTTTATAGTATAGTTATAATTAAAAGATTACGTAATTTACTCCAAATTTAAAGTCATACCACTCACGATTCCAATATTTATTGTATTTACCTTCTACAAACGTACCTAGCGACTTATTTACTTTATAACCAAGTATAATTCCACCGTTATAATCAAGCCATTGATTACCCTCGTATTTATGATAAGAGTAATCGTTACCGTCGTCATAATGGTATGGCATTAAGTTTGCCCAAGCATGTGACCAAAACGATTTAGTATAGTGGTAATAATCAAATCCAACAACAACAGAGTGTTGTATTATTTGGTCTAACTCATTACGTTTTCTTTCAGTATAATCTGCTAACACTGTAGGTATTACAACCTCTTCCCAAACCTCTTTGCTTGTAGCAACGAGCTCTCCACTAGGAGAAAAATACTCACTAGCAGCTACATTGACATTATAGCCTTCTTGTAGTGCTAGGTAAGTGTAATGTATATTGCCATTGCTGAGCATCCACTCTGCCAAAGGGTCATATCCATAAGGTTCAGATAGTCTTTGTGCGAGTCCAGCGTTAAAGGACAATTTGTCATTAGCTTTATACCTGTATCTTTGTGATGTTTCAAAGTATTTAATATCAGCAAAACCATCTTCTAGGTATTCGCCTTTTAATATATACTTGTTATCTACAAATCTTATAAAGTGATGTTGGTCTAAATATTCATTACCTTGTTGTCTTTTGTAATCTACTTCAAATAAAAATTCTAAGCCACGTACTTTACCCACATTAGCACCATCTGACCATGATTCTTCTGTACCATCATAAAATGTACTAGCTCTGTTTTCATAACCAAACCTAGCAATTTTACGTATGCCTAAAGCTAAGTTGTAATCGTATGGTGTTTCTACTGTTACAGTTTCTAACCCATTAGTTACAGAAAACACATCTACATCTGATATAGAGTTACCACCGTTGGCCGCAGCATAAAACGTAGCAAATTTAAAATACTTTTTAAAGTTTTGTGAACAACACTCTTTTGGCGCTGCGCAAGCAACCAGTGCTACGCATATTATTATTATTAGTTTTTTCATTTAGGTCTTCTTTTTGCAAAGTTTTTACTTACGTTTGTTTTGTTTTTACTTGATTTTGGATTTTTTATTCCCTTGGAAGCTTCTCTCATTCTGTCAGGAACATAAAGCCCCCATCTATCCCAACCCATAAACAAGAAAAATCTTTGCCAAGCAGAGTTGTTATTATCTAAAACTTCTTGCATGTTTTTAGTCTTGTTTAAAATTCTGTCTGTCGGTATATTTGTACCTACTTGTATATATTTAGCTGAAATATCCCAAAGAGGGTGATTTATATTCATGTAAGAAACCTCACCAAATTGTTTTTTATTAAACTTCCACGTTCTTTGTGCTTTAACTAACAGCCTAGCTTTACTACCAGCAGGTGGAGATAAGTTTAAGGCTTCTACCAATGGATTCGCCTCTGTCATGCTAAAACCTTTTTTATCTTCAGCGGCTAAAGCTAGCATATAGTTTTTTAACATTGAAACTAAAGCTCCGTAAATACCAGTACCTCTAAGCATGGTGTCAAGCATTCCGTTTATTAACCTCTCTGTTTTAAACTTATTAGTTTCTTTTATATCTTCATCTTCATCATCGTTAAATATTAAAGCAAACATAGCTGTTTGTAAGCCGTAAAATATTATATTTTGAACAAGGCCATAATACAAAATGCTTGATATGTTAGCCATATCGCTTTTCATAAGACTATCATAACCTTCAGACCTTCTTCTTTTTATTACATCTAAAGCAGCTTTTTTCTGAAGCCTAGTGTATTGCATAGGTGTGTTACCAAAAGCTAGTACAAAGTGACCAAGCAAAGAAGCTTGTTGTTGCGATATAAAATCTGGTCTAGAAGACTGTTGCGTTGCCTCTGCTATTTTTCTAAAATCTTTCATAGCTTGTTCTTCAGCTTGTTTTTTAGTCATCTTTTTTCTTTTCATCAAAGAATTTACTCTGTTTCTGTAAAAAGCAGCGCCACCTAAAGCTATAGCAAAACTATCAGCCATTTTTGTAGGTAAAAATCCTTTTTCTAAAATGTAAGCTATCATTGCCGAAACTTTGTTTTTAGATTTTCTTACAGACTCAAGCATTTCTGCAGCGTTTAAATCTTGCTTCATTCCAGCACGTCTTTGTTTTAAATAATCAGAGTTAAATAAATCAGAAAAATCTTTAATAAACTGAGGAAGATTAGCGTAAGCTCTACCAAACTTAAATAAATTGTTGTCCGTCATATTTATAAAGTTAACAAAAGATATTGTTTGTAAAACAGCTGATCTACCGTTAAAAAACATTATAGTACCAACACCTTTGTTTATAAAATTAAGAGCTAAGTTAGTTAACCTGTTTAAACCTCTAGGTCTGCTACTACCGTTTTTCATTCGGTATAACATGTCTTCTAAGGCTTCTCTAAAGTTTAAGCCAAAAGCAGCTTCAATTTTATTTAAATTTTTTTCAGAAAATATTTCATCTACATTCTGCTGCCACTCTTGAAGATATTCAGATCTTTTAACTTCTTGTGTTAATCTATGCAAGTCTGATGCTATGTTTCCAACACTCCAGTTTTCAACAGGTTCTATATAACCCTCTGGTATTTGAGTTATTTTACCTAACGCTAAAGCAAAAGTTTTTAATTTACCATTGTTTTCGATTAGTTTTACTAAAACTTCTTGATCTTTTTTAGACAAACCAGGTATTTCATATCCTGAAGACACCCACAAATAAACTCTAATAGCGTCTCCATTTGTAAAATCTTTAACTTTTGATTTTTTACCTAACATTTTAACAGCTTCTGGATATAACTTTCTTAAAGCTCTGTACTCATTATCAACCCTCTGCCTATCAGTGTTTATTTTTAAGTAAGCTTCATTAAAAACTTTTAACAAAGCATCTTCAAAAAACTTTCTATGGGCCTCTCCTTTTTTACCCTTACCCATAAAATTATATAACAAACCTACAAAATCTTCAGCACCTGGAGGTACAAAAGGTCTAAACTTACCCTTGCTCTTACCTCTTTTAGCGGCTTTAACTTTTCCAAATTGTTTTTTAGACTCTATACCTGTTACATCTTCAAGTATATCATTAAACTTTTTACTCAAGCTAAATCTAAAATCAACCTTAGCTTGTTGAACTTTTGATTTAACATCAAATTGATCTAGCATGTTTTTAACTGCTTGTACATTTTGCAAAGCGTCATCAGCAAAATAAAAGTCATTATAACCTTCGGCTGCTTTTTCAGCTATCCATAACGCTTTTGCTTCTGCTGTAGAGTTTGCTAAGCCAGTTATATTTTTCAAAGGTATGTTCAAACCATTTCCTTTTAAAAACTCATATATAGCTTGAGCAGATTCTGCAGGCCTAGCAGTTAGTACAAACATATTGCTAGGTCCAAATTTCTTTTGTAGTTTTAGTGCTTTTTGAAACAGCGGTGCAATCTTGCCTTCAACAACTAAATTAAACTGTGAAAAATCAAACTTATAACCCAAACCTAACAAATCTTGATAGTTGCTAGCGTACTCTGCTGGTGTTAAAGTACCTTGAGCTCCTTCCGGTGTAGTGTACTCTATTAAAGACTTGCTAGTAGCAAGTGTATCATCAAAGTCTAAAACTGTTATTCCTTTGTTTTTTACGTTTGCTTTTTTAGAAAACCTATAAGCTTTGGCTAAAATATTAAGAGCTTTAGCTGTACGAGGTTTTTCTAACTTTAAAAGCTTAGCGGCTTCAACAAAATCTTTACCCATAAACTCTTTATCAGTACCCTTGTGCTTAGAATCTAAACTAACTAGATAGTCTAAAGTTGGTTCTCCAAAAGTAAACATGTTGTAATATCTATTCCCAAACAAAGGCATTTTTGATCTAAAACCTTTATTTGTTAACGTAGTGTCCATTTTAGAAGGTATAATAGCTACATGGTAATTTTCAAACACTACCTCTCTATTCATTTTACCATCGTTGATATAGCTTGCTAGCATTCTAAGAGTAGCTACAACTTGTGGCACCATGTGTTCGTACTCAAGCTTAGAGCCTCTTTTATCTATAGGTACGTTTAATGCTGTTGAACTTATATAAGCTAAGTTTGCTGCTTTACGCATAATACTAGTCATACCAGACCCCATACTTGTAGCCATCATCGCTAAGTCTAAGTAGTCAAAGCTAGATTTTTTAGATTTAACCTGAGCGTATGTGTAATCCATAAACAACTCTATAGCGTCTCTAACATGTTCAGAAGATTGCTTTCTACCGTTAAATTCACCGTAAGGGTCGTTTAAAGCAGTTTCACTTTTTTCAGAATAGCTTTTTTCTATACCTGGTTTGTAAACTTTATTACCGTTTTTGTCTTCTGTAAAATAATATTTTTCTTTAATTTTACCAATACCTAATGCCTTACCGTTTTTAACAACTTCTACTCCGTTAATTTCGTTAAGCATATTAAATACAAAATCAGGAACGCTAGCAAAGTATTGTTTTCTATTTTTAGCAGTATCTTTACCGTCTTTTTTCCTTTGTTCTTGTGTTTTTTTCCACTCAGCTTGAGGTATCTCTGTAAGTGTGCCGGTTTTATAATCAACTTTAATTCTTCCGTCAGCTATTTTAGTTGCACCAGCCAACATACCTTTAAAAAACTCTTGAGCATAGTAAACAGCTTGATCAACAGTTAGTTGTTTGTTTTTTATAGCTGTGTTAAAAAAGTTTATAACATGCGCCCTTGCTTTGACAATTCTTTTTATATCTAAAAACCCTTCGCCTACGTTTTTAACACCTTTAATTAACCCCATGTTAGTGAAAAACTTAAATATGGCTGTTTCTTCGTTTTGATTTAAATAAAACTCGTTAATATATTGCTCTAAATCTAAAGGAACAACAACTTTTTTAGAGCCAACTCCTTTGTGTTTTTGTAGTATAACACTGTAACTTTTGATTACACTATGAATTTGTTTGGCTATACTATTTTTTTCTTTTTTACTTAACGTGTTGCTATACACGTCATCAAGTGCATATAAAATAGACTCAATTTCACCATTGTAGCTTTTAACAACTTTTTTTGCAAGTTCTGGTCTTTTTTCCTCAAACACTACTTGAGACTTTTCGTTTATACCTTTTGAAAATCTAAACGGTGCTTTACCATCGTTTAAAGCTTGAGATATTAAGCTACTAGGATTATTTTCCACCTCAACAACAGCTTGGTTAACAAACAAAACAACGTGCTCCATTACAACTGCCCTAATTCTTGAGCTAGTATTGTCTTCTTTTTTATAAAGATTGTCAGCTGATCCTTTTGTTTCTGTTATTCCAAAAACTCCTAGTATAACTTCTTTGCCAGGGTTTTTAATTTTTCTTTGTATTTTTAAGTTAGTAGGTCTTTTTGCTTTTGTTTTAACCTCTACTATTTCTCCTTTTTCATCTTTAATAATATCAGGGGTTTCTAACTCTTCGTAAAAAACATTTTTAGGTTTTTTTAATTTGTTTTTCTTTGTTGGCCTTTCGGTCATTAAAACATTAGTAGTACCAGTAGATTTATTTTCGCTGTTATATCCTTGTGGAAAATTGCCAAATATAAAGTTATAATTAAACTCTATTTTTAACTGAGCGTTTTTAATATCACTTTTTGTTAAATTACCCGGCTTTGGTTTTATACCAAAAAACTTAAACACCATGTCAAGTATTTCTTGAGGTATAGCGCTTCTTACGTCTTTATAACTGTTTAAAGAGCTTATATCAATTTTGCCTTGCTTTATTAGTTCTAATATAGCTAGATGAATTTCTTTAGCTGTTACAGGGTATTTTGTTTTATCGTTAAAAGGTACAACCCAAGGGTATTCATATAGCTTTATGTCTTCTCCTTTTGACTCTTCTTTCTTTTTAGTTTTAGCAACAGGCTGTTTGTCGCCTTTTTCTTCAGAGACTTTTATAGAAAAGAAACCAGGTATTTGTCTAGCAGCAGCTGGTATTCTTAAAGGTATTAACCCGTACAGGTGTGTTGTTAACTTTGCTTTAAGCGGGTTCCAAGTGTTAACCATAAATGGAACTCCATTTTCATTTTCAATACCTAAGGTTAAATTTGTTATTAAATCATTTCTTAAAGTATAGTCTTTCACGCCATCTTCATTTGTTCTTACACCAGCGTCTTCGGTTAACTTTAGCTTAATATGTTTTAAAGTGTACAATTGCCACTCTAAACCTACCTGATAACCTATTATAAGCTTATCATCTTTGCTTAACTTATTCCACTCTACAGCTTGATCCTCTGGTGTCATTTTAGAAAAATCTTTTATACCGTGTGAAAGCTCCATAGCTTCATCTAAAGCTCTATTTGAATTAGCAAACAACTCGTCTTTGTTTTCAGACTTGTCTTCAATTGGTTTTGAATATTTAAAGCCAAGACCCTGCTTGTTAGCTTTTTTAATAAGTCTGTTAAACTTGTTAGCTTGTTTTAACATAGCGCCTTCTGGCTTAACACCTTTTCTAGCAACTTCAGCTGTAGCAGCGCTTAGCTTTCCATTTACAACCTCACTATTAAAGTCTTTAAGAAAGTTATAAACATCTCTACCGTTTCTAAATCTAACAGACCTCAAGCCCATGTGATTTAAAACTCTTCTTATTATATCACCTATTTTTGTAAAAACGTTTTCGTTAAACTGTATGTCTCCAGATCTTATAGCATCTGTAAACAAAGCTAAGGCCTCTTCAGATTGTTCTGACTGAGATTTTTCTCTATAACTTTTTAATCTTTGCATCATTTCGCTTGACTGAACCATAGCAAAATCAATAGAGTTTATATAACCTTTTAAAGCGTTACCCATAGCAATTGCCATCTGAGGATTTGTATTTAAGCTTTCAGCTAAAACACTGTGCAAAAGCTCGTGAGCAGCAACACTAACCCTACCGTTTCCAGCAGCAACATCAACATTAATATATAAGTTACCATCACTTCTTGAAATAAAACCTTCGGAAGATTCCATTTCTTTTATCATTTCGTTTATTTGCTCATTTTGCAATAAACCCTCATTTTCAGCAATTTTCCCATTTAAAAGAATTTTACCATCTTCAAGTGTATATATTTCGTTTATTTTGTCTTTTTTATTTTGCTTATTTACACCAGCTAAAATATCCATTATAGCTATTTTTCTAACGTCATTTTTATCTATAGCCTTTATAGTTCTAGGGTTTTTCTTGTATATTTCGTCTAATATTTTTTGTACTTTTTTTGTCTCTGCTTCAATTATTTCTTTAGCAACGTCAAAAGTAATTTCACCTTTTTGGTTATAAAGTCCTTGTATTTCGTTTTCTAATTGTTTTTTCTGTTTTTCCTGACCTTTTGTAAAACTAGTACCACTAGTCATTTCGTTTTTTAGATCTTCTAGCTGTGACTCTTTGTCTTGTATTTTTTCTTCAATATCTAAAACTTCTTTTCTTTCTGTAGAGCTTAGCTTGTTTAATATTTCTATCTCTTTTCTTCTAGCTCTATCAGCTCTAGCCTTGTCAAACTCTGCTCTATCAAAATTACTATTTTTATCCGCAGCTTTTAAAGCGTCTTCTGTTTCAAAAAAAGCAATAGGATTTCCGGTAACCTTTACTTTTTGATCTCCAAGAGTTCCGTTTTTTATAGCAGTGTCAAGATCTTCTTTAAACTCTGTGTAAGAATCGTATCTTTGATAACCTATCATAAGTGTAGGTGGTTTTTTACCTGTGATAAGCTGATGACCCATGCTTATACCTCCAAATGCAACTTGAGCAACACCAGTAACAGTAAACATGTCTTTGACAAAATCAGTGTCTAAGCCTTCATCCCAAGGTCTACCCATTATAACACTAGATATTGGTTGGTTTATTACTTCTTCAAAAACCTCTCCTAATATACCATTCCAACCTACATTGTTTTTCATGAAATGGCTTTTAGCTTGTAAACTTGAAAGTCCTTTTTTATGCAAGTAATAGCCTAAAGAAGCTCTTTTTAACCATTCAGGATTTTTTAAAACATTCTTTTTAAAATACTTACCAAACATAGGTATTAACTCACCCATACGTTCCGTGGTAAACTCAGCGTAAGTAACTCCCATCGCTCTCCACGCCGCTGTAAAAGTACTGTTGTCTCCTGTTGGGTCTTTAAAACTTGTTGTAAACTCTACATTACCAAAATCAAGATCACCACTTTCTACCCTGTCAAGTAAATCTACAATTTCATCGCCATCGCTTGTGTATACAAATTGCATTTCAGGCGTTAAGTTTTCAATAAAATGCTTAACGTATTGTTGTGGGTTTGCAGATGTTTGCGCTGCAGTACCAATAAGCCAAGAACTAGCGTTTATTGCTCTTTCAGAAACTCTTTTTTTTATAGCACTTCTACTAGTTCCTTTAACGCTAGCGTATTTTGCTTTGGTTAAAATATATTTATTAACACCTTGCTTTATTGCGGTTTTTGTAGCGGCTCTAGTAGCTGTAAAAGTACCACTAGTTCCTATAAACTCAAAAACATAAGGTATCATGTCGGCTAACATGCTTCCTCTTCTGTATGACGGTGATAAGTCTTTTGTTCTCGCGTTTGACTGTTCTCTTAGAGCGTAAATGTTTAAAGCTTCTTTTTCAGCTTCTGAAAGAGTTTTAGGATCTTTTTTAGACAGTTGGTATATATCGTATATATCCATAATACCTGGAAGAGCACCAATAAAAGGAATATAAGTGTGTCCTCTTTTACCAGAAAAACCTTTCCAGAAATTATAAATAGCGTCGTCAGAAAAACTTTCTGGATTGTTTAGTATGTCTTCAGAAAACTTTTTTAACTTTTCTAATGATTTTACATCGCTAAAAGTTCTATCCATTTCAGGAGTTTCTACAATAAGCTCTTCATATTCACCTAGGTTGTCTGGGTTTTTATAAGCCTCTTCAATGGATTTGTTATAAGCGTTATTTGCCTTTCCAATTTTTTCGTCTATATTTTGCAAAGCGTTAGTCGCAAAATCTCTTATTGAAAAAGGACTTAAATTACCAGCTTCATCAAAAGCTATCCTTTGATAGTAATGAGCATAAAACTCTTGTTTTAATTCTTCAACTTTTTCAGGGGCCATGTGCGCTAGCAAGCCAGAAAATTGATCACCTCTTCCTTTTACCCATATATTGTCTATAGCGTTTCTTTTCTGATCAGCTGGTAGTGCAAAAAACCCAATACTATCTAAAAGCTCGTCAACATGATCGTAAACTCTTTGATCTATTTGGTTAGGTATTTTGTAACTTTCCTCCCACTCCTTCATCGCTTCCTCAACGTTTTTTTGGTACTTAGCGGCTACGTTTTCCTGAACATCTCTCATTTCTTTGTTAGCCATTGAATAAAATTCGTCTGAAATCTCTTTTGCGGTATAACCTTCAAACTCACCTAAAAATTGTCTTCTTCTAAACAGGTATAAAAGCTCTTTTTCTAAACCTTCGTTTTTCTGGTTAATCTCATTGTTCATTTCTTTTTCAATGTCAACCATTACAGAAGATAACTTAGCTTCAAAGTCTTTGTTTCTTTTTTTAGCGTCAATATCTATTTTATTAACAACATAAGCTTGGTAATCAAAAACATCATAATCTATACCATCGTTGTTGTCTACAATTAAAGCTTCATTATCAACAAGTTCTACATAGCCAGTGTTACGTCTATTTAGTAATTGTTGTTGTCTTGTAACGTAAGAAGTGTAACCCTCTTTTTTAACTTTAGCCAATTCTTTATTGCTGAATATTTTGCTGTAAAGCTTTTGTTTTTTGTTATCAAAGTTTACAAACCAAAGTTTAGCCTCAAAAGACTTGATGTCACTTGGTGACATAAAATTTAATTTTCCTGCAACATATTTTTCGTGATTTGGCCCATAAACATAGTCCTCACGTTTACCACCTTGACCACCAGGATCAATAGAGCCTCCAGAATGAAACTCCATACCGTCTATGCTTATGCTAGCACCTCCTTTAAACTTTGGCTCTAACTGTTTTATTTTAGTTTCACCTTCAACATACTTAACACCCGCCTCAGCTTCTTTTTCTGAAATTGTTACGTTTATTTCCTCAACAGCGCTGTCAACAGTTTCTTGAATTTTTTTATCACTTTTAGGAAAACCTTGAGCTTCGTCGGTAAGTTGATCAACATAAGCCCCTGAGTTTGTTGGAGCACCGGTTGTAACCGCCTCGGCAGTGTTGTCAAATGTACCAAATAAATTGTTTATAGAGCTTGTAGATAATATGTCTTCTGTAGGGTTGTTTTCAAAGTTTTCTCTAGTATCAGTGTCATCTTCTTCTTTAACAACTTTTTCACTTTTATTGCTGTCGACATTAGAATCAGAGTCTATAATACCTGTGGCATCTTGAAAATCAACAATTTGATTTTCGTTATATATTCTTTGAGCTTCTTCCTGCTTCTTTTTTTCTATATACTCTCTAGCTTTTTCACCAAGCTCAGGAGGGTAAGCATCTGGATCATCTTGTTCAACCTCTATAATATCACCTTGGTCGTCATAAGTATCTGTGCTGTTATTGTTTTGTGCGGTTGATATTTGATTTTGATTGTTATTAACTTGATTGTTGTTGTTGCTTTGGTTGTTAGACTCATCGTTATTGTTCATTAGTGAGTTTACAGCTGTGTTATAATTTGCAGGGCCTTGAATAATGTTTCTCTCGTTGTTACCTCCTTGTTTTTTAAAAAAATCGTTTACAAAGTCATCTGAATTATTGTTGATTGTTCTATTCTCCATAAAACCTCTAGAATCTCCACCTTCATTACCACTACCACCAACAGTGTTGTTTGTACGCGTGTTATCTTGACGTATACCATCGTTAAGTGGATTTTCAAATTCTCGCATACCAAATGGGTCAGGATTATAACTACCCTCAAAATTCATAAAATCACCACCACCTTCTGTTGATTGCTCTGTATTTGTTGAATCAAGATTCGGCGCAGCATATCTTTCGTGAGTTGGCGCAACGTGACTCATGCTATCTTCATCTTCCCCAGGATTTATGTCTTTTTTTCTAAGACTTCTTGAATCATGACTATTTAAATACTCTGTCGTCCATTTTCTTTTATTTGACTCATAGCCTAGACCAAAATCCATACCGATCTTCCACCCGTACGTTTCGTTGTCTAAAGCCTTGTCGAACTCTTCATAAGACTTAAACTTCTCCCCAGTTAAAGGGTTTGTCATGTTTAAAACGTGGGTAGTTATATTGTCAACTTCTTTTTGACTTTGTGGTGTTGTTTGAAAAGATCCAACACCTCCACCAAATTTATATCTAATCCTGTTTTTCTCTGTGTTAGAAAGCTTGTTGTATGCTTTTTCGGCTTCTTCTTCAGTTTTGTACTTGTTTTTCTTTTTCCAAGCGTCTAACCTTTTGTTTATTTTTAGCCAGTGAGCCTTTTTTTTTGTAAATACTTGAGCCTCTAACTCTCCTTTTTTTATCGCCTCTGCATTGTCTTTATTATATTTTTTAACTCTTTTTTTCTCCTTCTGATTCCACGCTCTTACTGCTTTTGGACCATGAGATCTATTTCTAGCCCATGTAGGTGCGCCTTCTTTTGTTTTATTAAATTCAGTCTCAATATCTATATTAGCAAGCAGGGCGTTAGCTCCCTGAGGCGTTATGTCAGGATATTTTTCTCTTATTTTAAGAAGAGCGTATTCTTTGAGCTCGGCTCTAGAAGGTTTAGCCATATTATCGTTGTATTATATTTGAAGAATAATTTTGAGAACTTTGCATGCCCAGTTCTTCTGCAAAGACTTGTCTTAAAACCTCTGGGCTTTCATTTTGATCGTAACCACCACCTTCCATTGTTGAAGTTTTATTAACCCAAGCTCCATTAACCCATTTTTGAATTTCTATTTTACCATTAGAATTTATTACAAACTTAGTGTTAGCGTTGTTTAACTTAGCTAAATCATCAGCATATATTTCTCCACCCTGCTGAAGTCTAGTTTCAAAAAAGCCGTCAACGGCTAACATTGTTGCTTGATTTCTTTTTTCAGCATCAGTCATTTCTCCGTAACTAGGAGAGTTTTGGTTGTGGTGGTTTTCAGCGGCTAAAGTTAATTTGTTGTTTGTCCACTCGCGTATTTTTTCTTCGTTTTTCTTATATTCAGAACCACTAGATCTTAACATAGCAAAAGCATCTTTTTTGCTTAAGTTGTTTTCTTCAGCATATATTTCAGCTAAAGTTTTGTTGTCTTGAGAAAAAGAATTGTCAAAAAGAGCTGTTTGAAGTTTGTCAGTAGTATCTATAGTGTCAGTTATAATTCTTTGTGTTTCATTTTTAACAACATTATAATTTTTATTATCATTAGAATTTTTTGCAATTTTATCTAGCTGCTCACCAAAAACATCCGCTTGCCCATCGTCTTTAACTCTTATGTGCTTGTCAAGATCAGAAAGTAACACACCTTCTTTTTGCCAGTCTCTTGAGTAACCTTTACCCGACAGTCTTTCTTTTTCTAACCGCAGCTTTTTCATTTCATTTTCATCGCCATCAGCTTCTGCTTTGTCATATTTTTTTTGCCACAACTCTTTTTGGTTAGGAACCCCAAAAGGCATTGTTTGATTCCAGTTAGATGATTTATCTTCTGTTAAATGAAGATTTTCGTCTTGACTAAAAAACACCCTGTATCTACCATCATTGTCTTTACCAATAGTATATTTTTTTGTTATAAGCATGTTTAACATGTCTTGATCTGCGCTTTTAGAGTAGTTGTTAGAAAGCTTGTTTTCAGCGTGATCTTTTAAAAGACTACCTATCTGTCCTTGCATGGAAATTAAATTAGCGCCTTCCATTTCTAACTCTCTAACTTTCTTTTTATCACCATTAGCCCTTGCTGTTGCTATTTCTGTTCCAAGCCTGTCAAACTCTGTTGTGGTCCACTCCCTAGCTTCGTCTGACATAAGGTCTATTCCAATAGCATCTGCAGAAAGATCTTCAGATGCCGCCATAGCGTCTTCGTTTAACTGAGCTGAAAATACTTCTTGAGCAGCCATTACTTTTCCAAGTTGGTTAGCTATATCCGTACCAGCATCGTAGGAATTAGCATCAACCATAGCTTGATTTGCGACCATTAAATTTTTATTTGCCATATGTGTTTTTTATCTAAAAGGCATGTCCTTATCGAACAATGCGTTTATATTATGTGATCCAACCGCTGTACCGGCGTAACCTGTTAAAGCGCTACCAACTCCGCCTATTAAACTTTTTGTAGCCGCGTTTTTAGCTTGCTGAGCAGCGGCAGCTCTTTGCATTGACATGCCATATAATGTTTCTGTTCTGTCTTGTTCTAACTTTTGAGTCTCTCTATCACCTTTAGCTATTGCCATTTGGTTTTTCATTTCTTGACCTCTAAAAGCAGAGTCTATTTTGAACTGAGCTTGAGATTGTAGCCTTTTATTAGCAGACTCTTGAAGCGCTATACTAGCAGAAGCTTCTTGTCCTTTTTTAACTTTTTGATTGTAAACTGTTTGCGCTAAACCAGCAACACCAGAACCACCAGCAGATCCTTTTAAAGCGTCTAAAACGTTGACATCTCTTTGTGCTTGTTGATCTGCTTTAAACTGTGCTTGCTGAAGATTTACAGTTAAATCCTCCATAGGATTTTCCATGTTTTCATAAGCGTTTGTTAGGTTTTCATAAGGATTACTAAAATCTAAATTCATATACTGCTGCTTCATTTCTCTTCTTTCAGCATTAGCACGTTTAAGCTCTCTTCTTCGTTTTTTACGGCCAAACAAGCTACCTAAAACTTGTACGCCTGTGCTTACTAATAATTTTGTTGTTACTGGATCTAATGGCATATTAATTTCTTTGTATTATAATTACACTTATTTTGTTTTATTTACTACTAGGACCAACCTCAGCACTCACTGAAAATAATTCAGCTTGTGAGTTTGAATCGTTCTTCATTTCAACCTCCGCGTAGTAGCCTCTAACGCCAGAGGTATTTATCTTTGTGTCTTTACCAAAAAATACATAATCGCCAGCAACAGGCAATAACTCTGTTCCAGTTGTTTGTACTCCTATAGTGTATGTTGTTAACTCATCTTCAGCGCTAGGGTTTGCCAATGCTATACACTCACCTAACCTAACTACATCACCTATTTGTTTACCTGTAGAAAAATTTACTTTACAAAAGTATATAAC
>Ga0098060_1000531_pt1 | contig 16995 bp, 26 predicted proteins | sample 21_taG_FD_77063 | JGI IMG/M metagenome (GOLD analysis project Ga0098060, IMG submission 77063) | Marine viral communities from the Subarctic Pacific Ocean - 21_ETSP_OMZ_AT15319 metaG | ecosystem: Environmental > Aquatic > Marine > Oceanic | place: Pacific Ocean | collected 2015-01-19 | reverse complement strand
ATCATCGGCGTATTTGCGTATCTAGGTATTAAAGGAACGAATGAAATTATAGATTATAATGCTAGATATGAATATAACGATAATTGTCATTGTGGATATTGTAAATCGTGGAGAAAAGTAAACAAGGAGACTATATGAAATTAAAACAAAATGATTTAGTTTCTTATAAGTTTAAAAACTCAAATAATGTACATGAAGCTAGAGTTTTAACTGTATGTAGAAAAAAGTATAAAGGTTTTGACATGGTTAAAATTTTGCCGTTGACTGAGTTACGAGGTATTTGTAGAATACCAGTAACGTGCATTCAAAATGTATTAGGGCATAATTTAAAAAATCCTAATTTTATTGTAGAAACTTTAATAAAGGAAAATCAATAATTTATTGTATGTACAATGATACACAAATGAATAAAATAAACTAATAAATAACTTAATGGAAAGGGGTTATAACATGACGGCAATACAATACAAGCTCAATTACAGTAAATCAGGTTCAAATAATGTTTGTTCTCAAATATTCGAAGTAAACGATGTTTTTGAATTGTTTAAAGAAATAAACAAATTTAAAAAATTAGTTAGAATATATGATGACGAAATTTTAGATATACATCTGATAAATTTAAACACATATAAAATCACAAGAACTCAAACTATCATCGATTACCAGACTGTTGTGTCTACATCAGAAGACGCCGCATACTCTTGTTTACAAGATGACGGTTGGGAAGATGATGTCATTGACGCATCAGACTCATCTATTGAACTAATAAATGGAGGTAATTAACATGATAAAACAATTATGGAATTGCATACCGTACAAACTACGATTTGCGTTAGAGATGATCGGAGGTACGGTATTAGCATTAGGATTCATAGCATCGATATACATGTTTTGTGTTGTATTATGTGCGATGAGTGACAATTGTTATTATTATTATTTTCCGATGTAATTGGTACACCTATTAGAACGCAAAGGATTTTATGATAACAACACTATTAAAAATAACAGTAATACTCTTTGGACCGCAAGGTTTGGTATACGTTGATATACCACGCAATCTTACAATGGATTGTTTCGATCAATGTGATGTTCTTAGAGAACAATACGCAACTTACAACGACAAAGCAAATGTTTGGGAAGTTACAGACAAGCAAGGGTTTTCTTTTGTTGGTTGTTATTGTTAACATGGAGATAAACAAATGAAAAAAGCAATAGCAAGTATACATTACGCAATATCAAAAAGTCAATACTCACATCGAGGAAGTTGGCCGAGAATATGGGGTAAACTCACAAACTCAGCTATCATCGGCGCGAATGACGATTGGAAAGATTATGATATGATTTTACTGTATCATGGTATGGAATGGAGTGGTGCTTTAAATATGTTTGGAGGCGCAAAAGATCCATCACCATTTCAAAAGTTTCTTGACGCAAAAAGTGGATTTATGTCATTAGATATACCTTGTCCAGATTTTGGTGCACTTGGTAAAGCAAGATGTTCAAGTGGTTCTAAAGAATGGAATGATTTCGATTGGAATGCACTTACTGAAAAATGTAGAAATATGCCTGTTGTTCGTATGCATAAATTAGGCTTACAAAGTTTAATTGTTGGAGACAGTCATGCTAATTCTGTTTGGATGCCAGATACAATGATTGATCGTAATGATGCAAAGACTTTACATGGCGCATTACAATATAGATTAGTTAATTATGTAAGACCATATATTGCACACTTACATGATGGTAAAAGTAATTTAAAACATATTACATTTTATTTTGGTAACATAGATATTCGTCATCATATTTTAAGACGAAGAATGCCAACAAGAACTTTACACGTATTGTTAAGAGAATATGAAAAACAAATACAAGAAGTTGTGGCTGAGTTTAAAATACCAAGTATAGAAATTGTGTGTCCGTTACCAATTGAGAATGTATCAAGACGTATACCTAAAACAGGTTGGTATAAAAACACACCGTACTATGGTTCACAAGAAGAACGTCAACATCTTGTAGATCACATGACACAACAAATAGAACGCTTTACACACAAACATGGATGGAAGTGTTACAAACACCCGAAAGATTTCTTGAATGATCAAAAAGAATTATCATTCGATGTAATGGAAAAACCTCAGTCAGTGCATATAGCACCTAAGTTTTATAGAGGTCCATTATGTTAAGGACTAATTTTGTAAACGATTTTATGTCCTACTATCATCGAGCAAAAATCCTGCAAGATCGAAACACAGGGTTACTTCCTCCCTCGACTCTATGTAACGATCCTTTGCAGGATAATGTAACAATTTATAATTGTGTAAACCGTCGATACGCAGGGTTTTCAAATGTACTTGAAGACTTAACATATGGTGATGAATCACCTGCACAAAGACGATATAAAAAATATGTATTTCCGTTGAGAGAGTGGTTATACTTATATTTATTCCATAGAATGACCGGGTCAGGTGCGAGCTTCGGACCTAAAGATCATGGTTATCGGAATAGTATAGCCGCCAAAGTTGCCGAACAAGGTACACTTGAAAAAATGGTCGACTATATTAAAGCCTTCGAGGGCGTAATGTTCACGTCATTAGGAAACCAGATTCCTCCCTTTCCAAAGCCGTCGGGATCTGGATATAAAACTGGTGGCAAACTATATTTGTGCGAATATGCACCAAGATTAGTTGATGACGTCCTCGAATGGTTTCAAAATTGGCAACTACGTGGAATAAAAGAAGCCGTAGATTTCTGTTTAAATTGGCATGTAAAGAATGGTCTTAAAAGATACCATTTTGTTTTAACTGCATTTGTAATGGATATTGCAGAGTATCAACCTCAACTCGTGGATCCTGATAGTCATTGTTATTACGGTTCTAATTGTATTCGAGGTTTTGATTTGATGTATGTCAATGATGAAAAAATTAAAAAACAATTTTGGTACGAACAATGCATGCAAGATCTTGTAGATCTAACAGGCAATCAACCATACTCTCTTGAAGATGTAGTTTGTGACGCAGTTAGATATTGGGGCAACTATGTTCCAAAAGGATATGAACACTTACAACCACATCAAATTACAAGATTGTCTAAATTAAAAATACAAGGAAATAAAAATGGGTTATTCAGAACATTTAATTGACGGAATAAATAAAGATATAAATTTACAGTTTCCAAATGCACAATCGTATTTGGATTTGGTTAAGGATTATGAAAGTCCTTATCCAGCACCGAAGATCGTTGAACATGAAGGTATTAACGTGGTTCGTGAAGACTTATTAGAAGTCGGAACAAAAGCACGAGCGATACATTATAGAATGTCGAAGCTCAACGCTACGCACGTTGTTTATGTACAACCGAGATTTGGTTATGCGGGAATCTCTTTGTCGTGGTTGGCAAGAAAATGGGGGAAAACTTGTGTGTTGTTTGTTCCTGAATCTAAAGAAATAACACCACATGTTCAGCGATGTATCGACTACGGAGCTGAGGTTTATTTTAAAAAGATTTATGGTATGAATGGACTACGCAAATCTGCACGTGAATACTGCGAGAACAATCCTTCTTCATATTATTTTCAACCAGGACTTAGAGATGACCCAACTATCATCGCTTGTCTTGTAAAGACTATGTTACAAATGAATATAAAACCAAAAGAGATGTGGTCAGTTGTATCAACCGGTGTTTTACAAAGATCAATGCAAATAGCTTGGCCTGATTGTGAGTTTCATGCAGTTGCAGTAGCAAGGAATATGAAAGCAGGTGAATTAGGAAAAGCAAAAGTTTATTCTCACCCAATGGCGTTTACTACTTATGAGAATAAAAAATTTTTACCACCATTTCCATCGGCTCCAAACTATGACGCTAAAGCTTGGAGATTTATTAAAGAATATGCTTCCGATGGCGCATATTTTTGGAATGTAGCAGGATATTAAAATGACACCAGATGAAATGAAAGTTAAAATAATTCAATTAGAAAAAGAATTAGATAAAGCAATAGATGAAAATATTGATTTGAATAAAAAATTATTAACCGCGCCATATGGAGGAATAAAAAAATCAGATGAAATAAATTATAAAGAAAAATATTTGTCATTAAAAAACAAAATGAAATTGGTAATTTACGATGAATAGAAGAGAAACAATTGCGTTATTAAATAGTCTTGGCTTGGCGTTTTATGGCCAACAAGAGCATTTTGTTAATTTTATTCGAGAAAATCCTAAAGATCCTTTAGTAAAGAAGCTATGTACATTGGGCAAATTAAGATTAAAATTAAAAACATCAGTGTTTCAATTACACAGAGATATACAATGGGGGAGATTATGAGTTTTTGGTCAGACATAGAAGCATTCCATAAAAAGTTTGGTTGGCGACAACAGAAAAAACCAGCAATTCCACAAGTAAGAACTGATTTAATTACATTTAGAATAAAATTTATTGAAGAAGAATTAAACGAATTAAAAGTAGCGATTGCTAAAAACAAAACAGACGATGCGTTAGACGCTTTAGTTGATTTAACTTATGTTATTGTTGGTACAGCTTGGTTATTTAATTTACCATTTAATTCTGCTTGGAAAGCTGTGCATAAAGCTAACATGAAAAAAGTTAGAGGTAGATCTAAACGTAGTTATTATTATGATTGTGTTAAACCAAAAGGTTGGCAATCACCTGATATACAAAAAGTTATAGATCAACATAAAATTAAAATAAAGGAGAGAGACAATGCCAGTAAGACAAAGAGGTAAAGATTCGTACCAAGTTGATGTGACACACGAAGGCAAAAGATTCCGTGAAAGTTTTAATGGAACAAAAAGTAATGCAGATATTATTTCTGCTGTAGTTTTAGATTGTATGAAACATAATAAAGATATTAAAAACGAATTACAAAAATTAGATCCATTAAAATACTCTGTACTATCATTGCAAGATTTGCTAAGAAAAACAACAGATCGTTATTGGTATAACACAGACGTAAAACAATTATATAATGCAAACAATGTTGTAGATTTAATAGGAAAAAATACTGATGTTAATAATGTAGACGAAACTACTATTGATGATTTAGTAAATATTTTAAAAGATCAAGGCAATTCTAATGGAACTATAAATAGAAAATTAGCGTCATTATCTAAAATGTTAACATTTGCACACAAAAGAAAATATATACCTGCTAAACCAGTTATTGAATGGCTTAAAGAAGGTAAAGGTAGAACTAGATTTTTTTCACTTGACGAAGAAAATAAAATATTAGATATATTGTTTAATGCAGAATTCTTTTATTTTTTAGATTTTGTTACTGTATTAATAGACACAGGTTTAAGAAAAACAGAATTATTAAATGCTTGTAAAACTGATATTGTCAATGGTAATTTATCTGTGTATGAAACTAAAAATGAAAAACCTAGAACTATACCTTTAACAAAAAGAGTACAAGAAATATTTTTAAGATACACAACTAAATACCCTTTTGCTAATTTAAAAGATTCAGATATTAGATTTCAATGGAATTATGTGCGTGAAAAAATGGGTTTGTTAAAAGACAAACAATTTGTATTACATGCTTGTAGACACACATGCGCATCTAGACTTGTACAAAGAGGTGTCTCTTTGCAAGTGGTCAAAGAATGGCTTGGCCATAAAAATATAAATCAAACATTGACTTACGCACATCTTGCGCCAAAAAATTTACAAGATGCTGTTAAAGTGTTGGAGGCAGATTATGACATAAATGCATAAACAAATAAGAGTGTGCAGTCCAATAGTTACTGCACATTCTTTTGTTTTAAACTATTTGTATCAATGTATAAAAGGGAGCAATCATGCAACATAACTTAGAGCGCAGACAATTAGAGCTTGAAGAAGAATCGAGACTGAACGGTGGTAAACGTGAAACAGATCGTGTTATCAAACACGCAGAAAAAAAATCAGAATCTTTAACTCCATACGGAAAACGTATTACATCAGCAACAGTTAAAGAAGTAGCAACAGGAATAACAGACAGATTAAGTGTAGTACAATCAGGACCAAAACTTATATCAGATGAATTACTAAAGAAAATAGATCCTTTAGTTGCATCAACTATCACTATACGATTTATAATTGACGCTATTAGTACAAAAGATAGAAAATTTACAGCAACAGCAATTGCGTTAGGTGGTAAAATAGAAGATGAAATATGGTCTACAGGTATGTATGATAAAGAACCATATTTAATAGATAAAGTATTAAAAGATATTGACAGCAGATCAGTGCATTATGGATATAAAAAATATAAGTTAAGTCAACAAAAAGATAAAGTTAATTTTCAATGGACACCTTGGACAACAAGAGAAAAACTTCATGTAGGTGAAGCATTGTTTCAAGTATTTATAGAAAAAACAGGTTTAGTAAGTATTAAATCAAAACCACACAGAGGTAAAACGTACAATGTTATTGTATGTGAACCTAAAACTTTAGAATGGATTAATAATTCTAAAAAGTTCAATGAGTTTTTAAACCCAGAACATTTTCCAATGATTGTTCAACCAACAGACTGGACTAATCCATTTAATGGTGGTTACAGAAACACAAAAGGAATATATTTAGTTAAAGGACATAGAATAACTTCTCATATGAATTACTTGGAAGAGTTAAAACAATATGATATGCCTGAAGTTTATAATTCTATAAATGATTTACAAAAAACAAGATGGAAAGTTAATAGAAATATTTTATTAGTACTTAATACTTGTTATAATTATGGTAATAGAAGTAGAGGTAAATTAATTAATAACGAATTATTAGATTTACCACCTAAACCACACGACATAGCAACAAACAAAGTATCATTAAAAAAATGGAAAGCTAAAGCTGTTGCTGTTTACACAGCCAATGAAAGAACTAAATCAAAACGTTTAGGTTTAGCAAAGACAATACATTTAGCAAACAAATTTGAAAAAGAAGAGGGAATATATTTTGTTTGGACATTAGACTTTAGAGGTAGAGCGTATCCAGTTCCACCATACTTAAACCCACAAGGTCCAGACTTTGCTAAAGCTTTATTATTGTTTGCTGATGGATTACCATTAGGAAAAGATGGTGTAAGATATTTAGCAATACATGTTGCGAACTTATACGGTCAAGATAAATTATCTTTAGATGAACGTGTTAAATGGACTTTTGATCATTCAGAAATAATTAAGAATTGTGGTGATGAACCGTTTAAACATAATTTTTGGGAAGATGCGGAAGAACCATTTCAATTTTTAGCTGCGTGTATTGAATGGGCAGGTTATTTAAAACATGGAGAAAAATTTGTTTCTCATTTACCATTGCACTCAGACGGTTCTTGTAATGGTCTTCAACATTTTAGTGCGATGTTAAGAGACGAAGTAGGTGGAGAAGCTGTTAATTTATTACCAACAGATAAACCAAAAGATATATATGGCATGGTATCTAAAGTTGTAGAAGATAAATTAGAAAAAGATGAATCAGATAAAAAGTGGATTGCCAGTGAATGGAACGAATATGGTATTGACAGGAAAGCTTGTAAAAGATCTGTTATGACTTTGCCATATGGATCTACCAGATACTCTGCAACTGAATTTGTAGACGAATATATACAAAAAAGATTAGACAACAAAGAAGACCTGCAGTTTCAAAATAGACAACAAGCGGCAATTTATTTAGCAGGTAATATATGGGATTCAATTGGTGAAGTAGTTGTAAAAGCTCCTGAAGCAATGGAGTGGTTGCAAAAAGTTGCACGATTATGTGCAGAACAAAAAACACCAGTCTTTTGGGTAACACCATTAGGGTTTCCAGTACGTCAAGCTTATTATTCACAAGCTGAAACTGTATTGAAAACTAGAATGATGGGTAGAATAAGAATCAGATCTACAACAAACAAAGTAGATAAGAGAAGACAAGCAAATGGTATATCACCAAACTTTGTCCATTCTCTTGATGCTACAGTTATGTTGTTGACTGTTGCTTACGCTAAACAAAAAGGCATTGTGGATTTTGCGATGGTCCACGATTCTTTTGGAACTCTTGCGGCAAATCAAAAAAAGTTAAATGATTGTTTACGTCAGGCTTTTGTTGATATGTACACACAAATAGATCCATTAGAAGTTTTTCTGCAACATGCTCATGCATTAATACCAGAAAAATTACATCACAAAATACCTGAATTACCTACAAAAGGTAAGTTAGATATAAACAAAGTGTTAGAAGCTGACTATTTTTTCAGCTAATTACACAAAGTGTATTAATAGGTACACTTATTAGTAACTATAGAACGTAAAGGAAAATAACTATGGACGATAAATATGTAAAGCTTGTAACCCCAAAAGGCACAGCTAAATATCCGTGGCTTACAAAAGCGGATACGAAGTTTAATCCAGATGGAGTATACAAAACAGATCTTCTGCTATCATCGGAAGAAGCAAAACCTTTAGCAACTAAAATAAAAGATATGTTTGCTAAACATTTTCCAAAAGGTAAAGGTAAAATGCCTTACTTTAAGGAACTTGATGATCAAGAAAAAGAAACTGGTAATATTGTATTTAGATTTAAAACTAAAAACAAACCAGCGTTGTTTGATTCAGACGGTAAACCATTGCATAATGTAAATGTATTTGGTGGATCACAAGTAAAAGTTTCTGCTACCGCAGCACCTTACAGTGCGGCAGGTAATAATGGAATAACTTTATACTTAAATGCCGTACAAATAATTGAATTAGTAAGTGGAAGTGGTGGTGATTCTGGAGGTTTTGGATTTACTGCTGAAGAAGGTTACAAACACAGTGGAGAGACTGATCAACCAAAAGATGAAGGCTCTTCAAATGACGTGGACGACTTTTAATTCAAAGACAACAAAGAACGCAAGGAAATTAGGATTTAGATCGGGATTTGAAGTGAGGATTGCATCACAATTGGATAAAATGAAAGTAAATTATCAATATGAAGTATTGAAAGTTTCTTATACACGTCCACAGAAGCAAACTACTTACACTCCCGATTTTGTCCTACCAAATAAAATTATTATTGAGGCAAAAGGTTTGTTTAGTACTAAAGACAGACAAAAACATTTATTAATACAAAAACAAAATCCAAAATTAGATATTAGATTTGTATTTAGTAATTCAAAATTAAAATTAAATAAAAAATCCAAGACAACATATGGCATGTGGTGTGAAACTCATGGATTCAAATATGCAGATGAAAATGTACCAAAGGAGTGGATCGATGCTAAATAAAAATCCTGGTTTAAAAGACAGAGATAAGACTACAATCATAGAAATACATAGAACAAAGACTGGACCAAATGAACATATATCCAGACATGATATTCATAAACAAGAATTAGAAGCAGGCAACTTAGGAATAGGTTACCACTTTGTAATAAAACTTGATGGCACAATAGAAAAAGGAAGAGACATTCATAAAGTTCGAATAGGCAATCCTGAATCAATTTCTGTTTGTGTTGTCGGTGGAATGAGTAATACTGGTCAATTAGAATTACCATTCTTTAACAATCAACAACAAGACGCTGTAGATAAAGTAAAAGCGTTTGTTAAGAAAAACTATAACATAGGAGAGACAAAAATAATAAAATGATTATTGTACTAGAAGGACCTGATTGTTCTGGCAAAACAACTTTAGGTCAAGCTTTGCATAAAGAGTTTAATGGAAAGTTTAAATATATACATAATAGTTTAGATCGTGGTCAGTTAGTGTGGCGTAACGAAGACGGTAAAATTATAAAAAAATATAAAGATCTTTATCACTCACATATTGATTCATTAAGATTGCACAAGAACGCAATTGTAGATCGTTTATGGCCATCTGAATTAATATATGGAAATGTGTTTAGAGGCGGAACACAATATAATGTTGCACAAGTTAAAAAGATTTGTGAAGAATATAAACCATTATATATTGGTTGTTTACCACCAAAACATTTAGTAATGAAATATTTTCAACGTAGATTAGACACAGAAGACTTTTCTAGTGTTGATTCTGTTTATGACCATTATCAAGTAATTTTTGATTTGTGTCCTGAATTTAAAATATTTGATTATGAAGAAAAATCAGTAGAAAAATTTATAGAGGAGTTTAAACATGAACATAAATCAAGTTTGGCAAGATATAGTTCGTAATATCCTTAAACAAGATATGGTACGATTACCAAGAGGTATGGTTACTAAAGAAATACTTAACTATAATTCTACTATTGATATGAATTTTCCATTTTTAAATATATGGCAAAGAGAAATTGGTACAGCATTTAGATACGCAGAAGCTGCGTGGATATTATCAGGAGACAACAGAGTTAGTACTATTGCACCTTATAGTAAAATGATTCCAGAATTTAGTGATGACAATGTAAGATTCTATGGAAGTTATGGACCAAAAATTGTAGATCAAATAAGTTATGTAATAGATACATTAGCTAATGACGATTATTCAAGACAAGCAGTAATTAACATATGGAGAGAAAAGCCAGGTCCTAGTAAAGACATTCCATGTACTTGTAGTTTACAATTTATATTACGAGATGAAAGATTACATTGTATTGCAACAATGCGATCAAGTGATGCTTGGTTAGGTTGGCCTTATGATGCATTTAATTTTACTTGTATTTCAATCTATGTATTATTACAATTAATGCACCAACACAAAAAAACTTATAAATTAGGCAACTTAAGTATTAATGCTGGATCACAACATTTATACGAACGTAATTGGGAACAGGCAAAACTATGTTTAGATAATTTATCTCCATCGATTGGCGAGATACCTTTATGGACATTTGATAATGGTCAACAATTTATAGATTATTTATGGGAACAAGCGCATGGCCAACTTCATCCAGCATGAACCTTGTCCTAATTGTGATTCAAAAGACAATTTAGCAAGATATGATGATGATTCTGCGTATTGTTTTGGTTGTAAATATTTTGAAAATGGAGGGAAAGAAGTAATGCAGACAGGCACTATCATAGGCGAGTTTAAAAAATTAAACGCTAGAAAAATAACAGAAGAAACTTGTAGAAAATTTAATTATAGAGTTGGTACTGTTGATGGCAAACAATGTCATATAATGGATTATGGTTCTGCTACAAAGTTTAGATTTAAAGACAAATCATTTACATGGAAAGGTGATACTAAATTAAGTAAACTATTTGGTGAAAAATTATTTAAAAGTTCTGGTAAAAGAATTGTTATTACTGAAGGCGAAATTGATGCTTTAACTATATCACAAGTCTTTGGAAATAAATGGCCAGTTGTTTCAATAAAAAATGGTGCGGCTGGTGCAGAAAAAGATTTAAAAAATAGTTTAGACTTTTTACATAAATACGAAGATGTAGTTATATGTTTTGATCAAGATACACCAGGAAAAGAAGCGGCAAAAAAATGTGCTGAATTATTTACACCAGGTCAAGCAAGAATAGTTAGTTTACAATTAAAAGATGCTAATGAAATGTTGTTACAAAATAAAGTGCAAGAATTAATTAGTTCAATTTATGATGCACAAGTATATAGGCCAGATGGTATTATAGATGGTAGTACACTATATAAAGAAATATCTACTAAAAATGTAAATGAGTTTGTGCCATATCATTTTAAACAATTAAATTTAAAAACACATGGACTAAGAAGAGGCGAATTAGTAACTATAACTGCTGGAAGTGGTATTGGTAAATCTCTTATATGTAAAGAAATAGCTTTTGATTTAATTACAAATCATAAGAAAAAAATTGGTTATATTGCGTTAGAAGAATCAGTAAAGAAAACTGCATTAGGTTTATTATCGATTGATTTAGATACACCATTACATATAGACAGCTCTGTTAAAGAAGATAAATTAAAACAAAGTTTTGATAAAGTATTATCAGATGGTAATGTTTTATTTTATGATCATTTTGGATCTTTAGATTCTGACAATTTAATAAGTAGAATTAGATACTTAGCAAAAGGTTGTGCTTGCGATTATATTATATTAGATCACATAAGTATTGTTGTATCAGGATTAGAAGGTGGTGATGAACGTCGTGCAATTGATAATGCAATGACAAGACTTAGATCATTAGTAGAAGAAACAGGAATTGGATTAATATTAGTTTCGCATTTAAAAAGACCCGCAGATAAAGGTCACGAAGAAGGAGCACACACATCTTTGTCACAATTAAGAGGATCTGCAGGTATTGGTCAATTATCAGACATAGTAATTGGATTAGAGCGTAACCAACAAAGTGCAAAAAATGCTAATTTAACAACGCTTCGTATTTTAAAAAATCGTTTCAGTGGAGAGACTGGGGTGTGCGGCCAGCTGATTTACAACTCTGTCACAGGAAGATTAATTGAATATGATAAAAGTACTGAAAAATGAATATGATTTGTATTTAACAAACGAATTAATGAAAGCAATAGAGCGTTTAAAAAAGAAAGGTAATTCTAAAGTTCATGTACATAACAAAATTGATGCAGTAAGAATACTGTCGATGATTGACGAACTTTCGTGGGATTACCCAGAAGCAATGTTTATAGAAGTAGAATTATGCCGAATACATTAAAAGTACCAACAAGAAGAGAAACAACAACCATAGAAGTGGGACCGTTTACGGTTTCTATATCTTTTGTTCCGTATAAAGAGGTTCAAGTTCCAGTCGAAGTATTCTTTTTAAAAAGAGGAAATAAAGCTGGTGATACAGAACTTGATAAACATTTATACGAATTAGGAACTAAGATTTCTAAAGAAATGCAAGGAAAAATAAATGACAAATAAATATTGTTTTGATGTTGAAACTGACGGACTATTAGATTCAGTTAGTAAAATACATTGTGTTGTATTTAAAGACATCGACACAAAAGAAGTTTTTAAATATGGACCAGATAAATTAAATGATGCAGTAGATAGATTAAAAAATGCTGAGTTATTAATTGGCCATAATGTCATTGCGTACGATATACCAGTAATAAAAAAATTACTTAAGTTTAAACCTAAAGCAAAGATCTTTGATACTTTAGTTGCTACTAGATTAATATGGGCTGATATAAAAGATAAAGATTTTAAAATGATTAATGCTGGATTTCCTACAAAATTAATTGGTAGACATAGTTTAAAAGCATGGGGATATAGAATTGGAGAATACAAAGAACAAATAGATACTGATTGGCAAGAGTACAGCGAAACAATGTTAGAGTACTGTGTTCAAGACGTAGAGGTTACTAATAAATTATATGATAAAATAATAAAACAAAACTATTCAGAACAATCGTTAGATCTAGAACATAATATACAAACACTTTGTTTCGAAATGTCATCTAATGGTATTGCTTTTAATAAAGATAAAGCTCAAACATTATATTCTAAGTTTTGTCAAAGAAGAACTGAATTAGAAAATGAATTACAAATTGTGTTTCCTCCCTGGACAGTTAGCACACCATTTATTCCTAAGGTGAATAATAAATCTAAGGGTTATGTAAAAGGTGTGCCGACTGCTAAAGTTAAAGAAATAGTTTTTAATCCTGGGTCAAGAGACCATATTACAAATAGATTAGTAACAACAAGAGGTTGGAAACCTAAAAGTTTTACACCGGATGGTAAGCCAAAAATGGATGAAGAAATTTTAAATGACTTAAAATATCCTGAGGCAAAATTATTATCTGAATATTTTATGATACAAAAAAGAATTGGTATGTTAGCAGAAGGAAAACAAGCATGGCTAAAACAAGAAAAGAATGGAAGAATTCACGGAAGTATAAATCCAAATGGTGCCGTTACTGGAAGAGCAACACACTCAAATCCAAATTTAGCACAAGTACCAGCTTTTTATACACCTTTTGGAAAAGAATGCAGAGAATTATTTTGTTCACCAAAAAATAAAGTATTAATTGGTATTGACGTATCAGGTTTAGAATTACGTATGTTAGCGCATTACATGGCTAGATATGATAATGGCGAATATGCAGACATTGTAGTTAATGGTGATATACATACACACAACCAAAAAGCAGCGGGTATAGAAACAAGAGATTTAGCAAAAAGATTTATTTATTCTTTTCTATATGGAGCTGGCGCAGCAAAGATTGGCCAAGTAGTTGGTGGAAATATAAGAGACGGTTCTAAATTAAAAAAGAAATTTTTAGAACAGATGCCAGCATTAGATCAATTAATCCAACATGTACAAACAAAAGCCGAACGAGGATATTTAGTTGGATTAGATAAAAGAAAAATAACAGTAAGATCCTCGTACGCATCACTCAATACGTTACTACAAGGAGCGGGTGCAATCGTATGCAAAGAATGGATATGTAAGCTTAGTTCTATTTTTGATGGAGAGACAAAACTGGTAGCTTGGGTTCATGATGAAATAATCATAGAAACAACAAAGGAAAAATCAGAATATGTCGCAGAAAAAGCAGTTGATGCAATTAGACTTGCTGGTGAAAGCTTGCAACTCCGAGTTAAACTCACAGGAGACGCAAGAACTGGAGAAGATTGGTCAACAATTCATTAAAGAAAAATTACGAAAAAGAATATACAAATTAAAGCAAAGAGCTAAAATAAAAAATCTACCTTTTGATTTAACATCTGATTATTTATTAGATATTTTTCCTAAAGATTTTAAATGTCCCGCTTTAGGGACAAGATTTAATTGGTTTGGTGATCGGTCAGATTTACCAACCATTGATAGAGTAATTCCTGAAAAAGGATACGTTATTGGTAATGTAGTATGGGTAAGTTTTATGGCAAACTTAATAATGACATATGCTCACCCAACTCAGGTTATCAAAGTCGGGCGGTTCGCAGATAAAATATATAAAAAGTTTTATCCAGAACCATACACTAATGCAAACAATAAAGGAGAAGATGATGCAGACAAGTGAAACAACACCAGGCACACCAACAGAAGTGCCTATAAGTAAACCATCTAGGACTTTGTTAATAGATGGAGATATAACGCTATACCAAATAGCGTGTAAAGTCGAAGTAGCGACTGATTGGGGAGAAGGAATGTGGACACTACATTCTGACTTAAAACAAGGTATACCAGCATTTGATACACAAATAGAAAAGTATATCGAAGACCTACAAGCAGATAGTGTTAAAATATGTTTAACTGGAAGAGCTAACTTTAGAAAAGATATATTTCCAGAGTATAAACTTAATAGAGTAGCAAAAAGAAAGCCATTAATATTACAAGCTTTAAGAGAGTACGTACAAGGCAAATATGATTGTCTTTGTGAAAATGCTTTAGAAGCAGACGATATTATGGGTTTATATAGTCAACAATGTACGAACACAGATGAACGTATTATTGTTAGCATAGATAAAGATATGCGGACTATTCCTTGTAAACTATCAGTAGACGGAGAAGAAATTATAAATATATCTTCACAAGAAGCTAATTATAATTTTGCTTTACAATGTTTAACAGGCGATTCAACCGATAACTTTTCTGGTTGCCCTGGTGTCGGTCCAGCAAAAGCTAGACAAATACTAGAAGCAGCAGATAACTTCTATTGGCCTGCGATTGTTAAAGCGTATGAAAAAGTAGACTTAACAGAAGACGACGCAATACAACAAGCACGTATGGCGTATATATTAAGACTACCAAAAGATTATAATTTTGAAACAAAAGAGGTAAGAAAATGGACCCCGTACAAAATAGCGTAGATCCTAAACACTATAAAAAACATAAAATACAGCCAATTAATTTTATATTGGCTTTAGGTTTAGGCTTCTGCGAAGGCAACATTATTAAGTATATTTGTCGTTATAAAGATAAAGGCGGTAAAGAAGACTTATTAAAAGCACGTAAATATATCGACTTCCTAATTGATGGAGGTGTCAAATGAGTAACAGATACCTCTATAGGAAAAACAATGAAAAAAGCGAGATAAAAGATGTTGGTTTACCATCAAATATGGATGATTTAGTCGCACTTTTAGATGAAACTTTTCCATTAGTTAATCCGACACCAACAGCATCAATATCAGATATACAGCGCAAAGCTGGGCAGAGAGATGTTGTTGATTGGTTATTAGAACTTAAAAATAGGAAGGATGATAATGTGCTTAGGAAGTAGTAAAATTTCGGCGCCTGTAAAACAGGACCCGCAGGACTTATATTACAATGGTAATGTATTCGATCCAAAACCTAAAAGTACTACAACAGACAATACGTCCGTTTCTAATAACATTAATAATAACGATAACGACAAACCAAGTACAAATCTTAGCAGTGGGCTAGGAATACCTACGGGTGTTTCAGGAAGTCAAAAGGCATCTTTTACTTCTAATGCAGCTTATAATGCTAGTATGTACACATAATAAAGGAGAAAACAAGTATGTGTGGAAGTAGATCAGTTCAAGCACCACCAGCGCCGGTTGCTCCGCCACCAATAGTTAGATCACAGCCAATGGAAGATATGGCTCCAACTATTGAAATCGCGGGCGAAGACGGAATGGACGCATTAGGTAAGAAAATCAAAAAATCAGCAAAAGGTACTAAAGCATTAAACACAAGTTTAGGCACAGGTTCTATTCAGAATGCTGGTTTAGCAATCCCTCAATAAATAAATTATCATGAATTATTTAGATAAAACGGCGAAACAACGTTATGAAGCTATGAAGGAATATCGTGAACACTTTTTAAATCGTGGTCGTGAATGTTCTGAATTAACTTTACCTGCGTTATTACCGGATGATGGTGTTAATCACACATCAGACTTATATACACCTTATCAATCTGTTGGTGCAAGAGGTGTCAACAATTTAGCATCTAAATTATTATTATTATTGTTACCACCAAATCAACCATTTTTTAGATTAAATGTAGGTGGAAAAACTAAAGATGAAATGGATCAAACTCCAGAAGTAAAAACAGAAATAGAAAAATCTTTAGCTAAAATAGAACGAGAAGTAATGTCGGAAATTGAACAGTTAGCAATTAGAGTTCCGGTATTTGAAGCATTAAAACACTTAATTGTAACAGGTAATACACTTGT
>Ga0098060_1000530_pt1 | contig 16999 bp, 21 predicted proteins | sample 21_taG_FD_77063 | JGI IMG/M metagenome (GOLD analysis project Ga0098060, IMG submission 77063) | Marine viral communities from the Subarctic Pacific Ocean - 21_ETSP_OMZ_AT15319 metaG | ecosystem: Environmental > Aquatic > Marine > Oceanic | place: Pacific Ocean | collected 2015-01-19 | reverse complement strand
TGCTGACGAGGCTTACAGAGACACATGGCTAACTAAATTTGGAGAAGGCGTAGGTTCATTTGCCAGCTTCTTTACCCCAGCAGCGGCTTTAAAGGTTGCTGGGGCCACAGGAAAACTAGCTGGCCTTGCTCAAACAGCAGGAACTGGAGCTTTAGCAGTAGGGATGGGTTCAGGAGAACAAGCCCAGAGAATACAGGCCGCTAGAAAACAAGGCATGGAGATTTCTGAAGAGGACGAAGATTTAGCAATATTTGGAGGATCTGTTGTTGGCCTATCAGAACTCCTCCCTGTTAACAGGTTACTAAGAAGAATATCCGCAGACTTAGATCCTGCTACTAAAATATCAATAAAAGAAAGAATTACTGGCGCATTAGCAACAGGTGGCGCAGAAGGTCTTCAGGAAGTAGTTGCTTCTATTCTTCAAGATGCCGTAGAAAGGGGTGTTTATAACGAAAATCTTCCTGTTACTGGTGGAGATTCTTTGTTTGAAGAGTTTACGATAGGCGGTGCTGTAGGAACATTTGCAGATCTTGCTTTAAATGGAGCAATGGGAAGAAGAAGGGAAATGGCTTCTTCCGCGCAAACAGAGTCACAAGCAAACGCAAGAGAGGCTTTAGAAAGAGCTAGAGAAGCTCAAGCTCAAAGAGTTTCAGATGCTCAACAAGCTCAACAAGAAGCAATAGAGGCTGGTATGCCTCCTCCCCCTCCCCCTGATTTAGAAGATGTTGATGTTTCTCAAATAGATGCCCCGACTCCAAATCAAATTGAAGATGCAGAGGGAAGAAGGCTTTTAGTTCCCGGCAGATATCTTAGTGTCATAGGGCCAGATGGGGAACTTTTTGAGGCTGAAGAAAGAATATCTTTTAGAACTGACAGAAAAAATCCTGACAGAAAAATAGAAGAAAGGTACGTTCAAAAAATTAATAACGATGGGACGAAGTCTAAAGTTGTTTTATCTAGAAATGGACAGCCTGTCGAAGGTTTCAGTATTGAAGGGGTGGCTCCTGCCCCAGAAAGCGTTCCATCAAAAAGAAAAAAAGATCCTTTGCTGCAATATGCTCGACACGTTAGGCGGTTAGTAGGAAACGATCTTCTTAAAGCTGGGAGTTTTACTTACAGGGAAGGGCCAATAGTCAATGGTAATCCTACCTTTGAGACTGTTGATAAGTTTGGTCAAAGGTACGGCAAACCATTTTCTACACAAGAAGAAGCAATTGTTTTTGCTGGAAATATGAATGATCAGTTGATTGAGGCAAATGTTTCTAATTCCATAGAAGAGTCTATAGAAGCATCTAATTTAGATTTGTCTCAAGAAAATCAAAACACTATGTTTCTTTATGGATACAGACTGTTACACCCAGATCAAAATCTAATTACATCAGCAGAATTAGACCAAGCTGGAGAGACAACTGTTGCCACGGGTTTTGAAGAACAAGCAATTCCTGACGGGGATCTAGGCAACTACGCTCCGTCAAAGCTTACAATGTCTCAAAGAATTAATAAAAAACGCTTGGCAAAAGGTCTTCCCTCTACAAATACTTTTACTATAGAAGAGGCAAAATCTGTTCTTGGGAAAAAGTTTGGCAACCTTAGAACAGGTGAAATAGAAACAGAAACCTATCAAGCTAGAACTAAAAAAGGCAAAGACGGAAAAACTTTAAAAGATAAAGACGGAAAACCTACTATTGTTGTTGTTAGCTCGGCAGGAGAAGTAATTACTGGAAGAGCTACTGGACTCAAGAAAAAAGGCTCAAAAGATCAGTATGAAGTTAAACCTTTTAAAAGTATGTTTGATGCCGTTGATTTTGCAAAAACAAGAAATGCAGATAGAAACCTGACAAGTATTAACGAGTCAGTATTTGCTAACAAAAAAATTAGGATTCCTGAGCTAGAAAGGTTACTTGAAAATAAAAACATTGTTACAAAGCTAGGCTCCCCTGAGTTTAGAATAATGTTAGAGGCTTTTACGGGGGTTAAAGCTTCAGGAAGAAAAAGAATAAACGATTTAACAGATGCCGAAATGAAGGTTCTGTATCAAAAAATTCGCTCTATGCCACAGTTTTCAGAACCTACAAGGCTGGTAAATTTTAATTTAAACACAAAAAATAAGATTAATTTTAAAATAAAACAGCAAAAAGAAGGTGAAGCGGAGCAAAAAGAAGTTGTTGCTCCTCCTGTAGCCCCGGAAGGAGAACCGCAAGAGCCTCTTCGTCTAGCCCCTCCTTTAAAAACCCCTGAGTCTAAAACTTTAAATAGCATTCAAAAAAGACTAGATAAAGAGATGAAGGGTGTTGGTCTTGCTGATATTAAGGCAAATATATCTCACAGCCTTAAAAATGTTATGCGTGACGCTAACGGAAATCTTGTTTTTGGCATTAGGGCCAGAAGGGATGGTGAACAGGGTGTAATAGAGTTTGGAAAGCCGGGATCTGGAATTGTTGTTGAAGAAAGCCCTGATGCAGATGCTTTTTATTCTAATGCCGCCAATGAGATATTTTTAGGTTTAGATAAATTAAATAAAAACTTTTCTCCAGAAAAACAGTTAGACCAAGCTTTGGGTCTTCTTTCCCATGAGCAGGTTCATGCAATGAGAGCTATGAATTTGTTTACTGATAAAGAGTGGCAGGTTCTTAGTGATGCAGCAAAAAATAGGAAGTCTAAAGCAGAGCCAGATAAAACTTTTATTCAGATAGCTAAAAGAGATTACAGCAGGGATGGCGAAGAGGCTCAGATAGAGGAAGCTGTAGCTGAGTTGGTTAGAGTATCAAGGACAGACCCAAGCATTGTTTCAGGAAAACCAAAAAATCTTATCCAGAGAATATCTAATTTTTTCTCTAAGATGATTGGTTTTATTGACGGGTCAGGGTTTGTTTCCTTTGAAGAGTTAATCAGAGACATTGATACTGGCGTTGTAGGAGCTAGAGAAAGAGGAGGAAGGATTCCTGTTGAAGCGGCAAGAATAGCTGGAGAAGAAGCTGAAAAAACAAGAACTCCTGACTTTTTGCCAGAAATGGTAGAAGAGGGGTCTGAAGAGGTTGTTCCTTTATCAGATAAGTTTTCAAGAACAAGTCCTACAGAGTCTCTTGGTATAGATTCCTTACTGTCTGGAAGAGAAGAAGTCCTTCCGTTAGACAGAAAAAATACAACTGCGGAATTAGCAGAAGCACTGCAAAGAAGAGCAGAAAACAGCGGCTACAATTTAGAAGCTCAAACAGAAGAAAACAGTGAGGTTATTGCAAGAATAATAGCTGACGAGGTAAAGAGAGCTTATTCTGCTGATGGTAACGCTGCAAACTGGTACAGGGAAAAAATAGATAACCTGTTAGCTATAGCTTCAGAGCTTTATCCAGAGCTTAAAGATAGCGATCATCAAAAATCTGCTTTTGTTGCTTCGGTTGCATTTTATAGCAACGGGCTTGATGTTGCTAAAAATTTAGAACTAGCCGTTGAAGCCTACGAATACTTTAGGACTAATGGAAGACTGCCTGAAGGTCTTGGTATTGGCCCTCAAGGAGATGGGATAGAAAGTGCCGTAAAGACCTACAACGCAATGTTGGACGAGTATGGCCTAGAAGATACATACAAAATTCTTAATACAGAGACAAACCTTACCACGCTAAAGCAATTGGGATATAAAGTCCCTGCTGGTGACGCAGCTTCTTTTGAAACTCCCATTAGTTATATATTTGGGCCAAAAATTGGCGGTGGCTTCTATCAAAATCTTTTAGGCAACTTTTCTCCTATAACGATGGACAGATGGTTCATGCGTACTTGGGGCAGAATTACCGGAACAATTAAAAAAGATAACCTTAAGAAAGACGAAGAGTTGCGGGAAAAGTTTAAGTCACACTTAAAGACCGCAAAGGGAAGAAAGAAAGCTGAATTGCTTGGCATAGACGCGAATCTTGCTCTAGAGTCTAACGAGTATCTTGATAGCTCTGCTAGAATATTTCACAGAAACTACAGCAAGCTAGATAAAAAAACAGGAAAAACTTACAGCGATAGAAGTGAGTTAAACAAAACAGCTAAAAATTTAGACATCCATTTGACTGAAGGGAAAATTGCCCCCGCCAATGGCGCAGAAAGAACCTTTATAAGATCAACAATGGATAAGACTCTTGATATTCTTTCTGAAGAAGGAATTCAGTTAGATACCGCTGCTGTTCAAGCTTTAATCTGGTATCCAGAAAAAGAGCTATATATAATGTATGGAGCAGCTAATGCTAAATCCACGCCAACTGACTACGAGCAAGAGATAAGGAAGATAGCAAATGAGAAAGGAGTTAGCGAACAGCGAATTACAAGAGCGGTTGATGGCCTCCAGCGAGGGAGAAACATCGGCTCTAGAAGAAATGAAGAGCGAGGAGATAGGGAGCTTAGTGAAGAATCTGGGGCAACTGCTTTCACCGGAAAAGCAAAAACTAGATTCGTCAGAAGCAAAATCCTTAATACCATCAGATCTGACTCCAAGCCAAGCGGAGCATCTAGAGGAAATGATGGAGCTATACCCCAATTCTTCCGTAGAAAAGCTGGCACGACAAGTAAGAAGCTTATAGCTGGTGTTCCTGTCAGGGCTACTGAAAGAGCATTAAATAAAGGAATTAAAAACAGGCTTACTTCTTCAGGCATATATGACGGCAAGGTACTAGAGCTTGAGTCTGGTAAACAGTCAGCCAAAGCATTTCATAAAGCAATAACTGAAGCAAAATCAGAAAACGAGTTTGGTGCTGCTGTTTACGTTTACCCTGAATCAGAATACAGGGACATGAAGCTTTTTGTAACTCCTGACGGTAGCGCAGGGTTAGCTTTAAAAGGAGATGACATTGTCTCTTTATTTAGCAAGCAAGAGCATCCTCATGTTTCTTTACCCCTAGCTTCCTTGGCGATACAGGAAGGCGGCAGAAGGCTTGATGCTTTTGATACAGCCCTTCCTGTTTTATATAACAGGCTAGGATTTAAAGTTGTTTCTAGGTTGAAATGGGACGAAGGAGAAGCTCCTCCTGATTGGGAAAAATCTGTTTTTGATGATTTTAACAATGGTGAGCCTGATGTTGTATTTATGGCTTGGGACGCAGATAACTTTACTCCTTACAGCATAAACGAAGGGGTGTTGGCTGAAGATTACGGCGAAGCCCTGTCTTTGCAAAACGAAGCTGTTGAAGAATTAAATCCTCAAGAAGGGGATTTCGTTGAAAGAGAAAGGGCTGACGGGTCTATTGTAGGTGGTGACCCTGACATACAGAAAGTTACTAGAGATGCTGGTGCTGTACAGAAGGTAGTAGATCAGAACGAAAAAGATGCCGTAGAAACAACAGCAACTTTTGTTCCAGAGTTTAATTATAGAGCAGATCCTGAAGCACAATACGTTGCTAAAAACCCTGAAGAAGGAATAGATCCATCTCCCGCTCTTTTGGACAAGTATTCCAGAAGCAGGTCTCCAGAAGTAGACCCCAAGGTTAAAAAGATAATAGACAGGATTGCTCCTCAAGCTCCTGAAAACAAAACTCCCGGTGAAACATATTTAGAAACAACCGACATGGGTGATTTTGAGTATTGGGTAACAAAAGCTAGAGCAGCGGCAATTAACAAATGGGCTAGACTAGAACAGCTATCAAGAATACCTCAGTTTAAAGAAAATTTAGCAGATACAAGCGCAATGGCTGCGGCTATTTTTTCTGACAGGTCAATGGGAATAGTTGGCTCTGTTTTAAAATCAGGATCTGTTGTTTATAGAAATGGTGTTGTCCAAGTTGAAGATTTTTTCCATACCAACAAAAGAGGAGAAAGAAAACAATACCGTGGTCTAGTAGATATCATGGCTCCTCTTTTCCAAAATAAATATAATATTTCTTTAGAAGATCTTGCGAAAACTTACGCTATAGCTAGAAGAGCGGAAGGGATGAGAAGGAGGGGTCTGCCTACTCCAGCAAAAGCTGGTGACTTAGCGGTTATAGAAGCAGAGATAGCCAAATATGTTAACGAGAATGGCGATCCAATTATTGAGGAGTGGTATGACTCATGGCAAGCCTTCAATAACAAGACTGTAGAGTTTATGAAAGCAACAGGTCTTGTTGACGATGCTTTGGCAGAGAAGTGGCTAGAAATGTCAGACTACATACCTTTTTATCGTCAAGGAGAGGCTCCAGAAGGCGAAATCCTGAATCTAGGGAAAGACGTTCCTTCCATGTTTAAGTCTGGGATGACCACGGCTTTTTCTTTTAAAAAGCTAAAAGGTAGTGAGAAAGGGGTTAACGTCCCTATGCTTGACGCGATAACAAGAAACCTGTCAATGGCTATTGATGCAGGAATGAAGAATGTTGCCCAGCAAAGAATAATCAGAGACATGGTAACTATAGGGCAAGCATCAAAAGCAACCGTTGCTCAAACTAAAAACAAAAAACAAAATTTTGTTGTTAGCTTTAAGGTAAAAGGTAAAGATCAAAATTACGTTGTTAATGATCCTCTTTTGTTTGAGTCTCTTCAGCCTGTTGAATCTGGCGGTTTAGCTACCTCTATTGTTGCTCCTTTTAGTAATATTTTAAGAGAGATGATTACAAGAGACCCCGGATTCATGTTAGCTAACATGATGAGAGATACTCTTTCTGCCTACAACACCTCTGGTGCAGATTTTATCCCTGTTATAGATACCATTAAGAACCTTGGTCAAGGCATAGAGGAACTTGAAAGGTTTGGGGTAGTTGGAGGGTATGATTTTGGTAACGATCCTGATGATATGGTTAAGGCTTTTGGTGAATACTCAAAGGAAAGGGGCATTGATATTGAGGGAGGAAATACAGGGCTTAATATGTTCAAAAAGCTTTGGAATGCAGCGGGTAGGGCTACCACTGCTTCTGACGCAGCAACAAGAAGGGCTGTGTACAAGGATGTTTTAGCAAGGACGGGGAATGAAGCTGAAGCAGCTTACCAAGCCTTAGAGGTTATTAACTTTTCAAGAAGAGGAAGAAGCCCTTTAGTCAGATTCTTAACAGCGGGGATACCTTTTCTAAACGCAAGATTGCAGGGCATAGATGTTTTGTATCGCGGATATATGGGATATAACCCAGCTAATAGAGACAAAACAAGGTCTCAAGCAGTAACAACTGCCTTGGCAAGAGGTGGCTTAATCACTGCTACTACTTTAGCGTACTGGCTTTTGGTTTCTGATGACGATCAATACAAAGAAACCCCAGATGAGATAAAAGACCTTAACTGGTTAGTTCCAACGCCAATGGGTGTTCCTTTAAGACTTCCTGTTCCTTTTGAAGTTGGGTTTTTCTTTAAAACTATTCCTGAAAGAATTTTAGACTTTTACCCTGTTGCAGAAGTTTTTGGTAAGCCGGGAGCTACATCCAGCAGAGAGCTAACAGATTCTGTTTTCAGGGGAATCTCTTCAACTTTCGAGGTTAATCCTTTCGGGTTACAGATTATTGCTCCTGTTGCTGAAGCAGCTTTTAATTACAACTTCTTTACGCAAAGAGAGATTGTTCCGCTTTATGCTTCCAAGAAGCCAATGCAGGGTCTTGTTGCCAGAGAGTCCAACTTGGAGCTTTCTAAGTGGCTGGGAGAAGCAACTAACACTAGCCCAATGAAGTGGGATCATGTTTTGTATGGTTATACAGGAACTCTAGGAGCTTACTTGTTAGATACTGTAGACCAGCTTGTTTTAAAAAACCCTGTATTCACAGGCGAAAAAGGCACAGCTTCTCCTAAAAAATCCATAACAGAGCTTCCTGTTATGAAACGATTCTTTGTAAACGAGTTTTCAAGCGACAATCGTGCTGATTTTTACAGGCTACACAATGCTGTTACTGGAATCTCTCAGGCTATTAAAGACCTTGAAGCAACAGAAAGGTTTGATGAAGCGGAGGCATTGATAAACTCTCAAGGACACCTTTTGGATTTAGAAAAAGAAGTAAATTACATATCGGACAGACTGTCTAAACTTAGAAAAGATAGAACTATAATTGAAAGGTCTGATTACTCTCCAGAGGTAAAAAGAGATGTGTTGCTTGATATAAACTCAGAGATGGATCTCCTAACAAGAGATGTTCCTTTTCTTAAAAAATATGCAAAACTTCCTGCTTCCAACAGATTTCAGCTATTAGGTTTATAGACATGCCTTATAAAAACAAGCCCAGACCTTATAAGAAAGAATACCGGCAACAAAAAGAACGCGGGGAACACGCCAACCGTATGGAGCGTCAAAGGGCTAGGCGCAAGATGGACAAGGAAAGCCCCGACAAAAACAAAAACGGTAAAGCTGACAAGAGAGAAGGCAAGGATATTAGTCATAAGAAGGCTCTTAGCAGGGGTGGCAAGAACAAAGATGGTGTCAAGGTAGAGAGCAGGGCAAAGAACAGAAGCCGTAACTATCAAAAGAAAAAGCCCGTTGCAAAGAAAAGAAAAAAGTAGACCCTACAAAAATATTTGTGATATCCCAAAAATATTTGGGAAGCCTTTATTACTGTTAACAAGTCAATAACTAGACCCCTCGGTATAGCTGAGTTTGGCTAGTTTGGCAGATCTGTTTTTATTATTTACTTGTCAGTAACAAGAGATAGGGGTTTGTAGTCACTGGTATCTGCTGGGTAATAAACTTCTACATAGCTGCCGCACTCAGGGCAAGCTAGGTTTGTTATCATCGAAAAAAACTCATTATCTTCTAAGTCGTGATCTCCTCCCCAAATTAATTCAGTCTTACAGTGCCAGCAATTCATTAGTAAATACCTTTCTTGGTCTCAAGTTCTAATAATTCTTCTTCCGTTCTACAAGATGATTCGTCCAAAGCGCAGCACATTGCGTCCAGTTTAGGGTTACCTTCAAGTATGTGAGATTCAGCGGTTTTACATGACTCAAAGCTTGGGTAAGACTGAAACTCCAGCCAGCCAAAATTAGCCATAAATAAGTAAAGCACAACCTTCATAGTTTTTTCTCCGTTGATTTAATTTAGCTATTACAAATTTCTTTCCTTTGACACTACCATTTTTAGTTTATCCAGATACCACTGAGCTTTTCTAAGATCCTCCAAAGGGTTTGTTGATTGCTTGTCTTCATAACGCCAAATGTATTTCATGTTATTGCCTTTCAAGTACCCCTTGAAAGCTTCAGCACTCATTGAAGCTTCAATAGCATCAATACACTCAACATCACCGTCCTTGTAATGCTTTGGATTTATTGCATCGTTCATTTGATACCCGAATTATTATTTGTGGTTGGATAACCGTAGGCGTGTCGTAAAGACTGATCAGGAAAATCTTGTTCAAAAACCTGAACCTTGCCGCCTTTTTCAAGAAAGGCTTTTGTTTGTTCTTCGATCAGAGCAGATTCCTCTCTTTTCCCCAAAGCGGTTTTTTTCTTTGGGCGAACTCCGTCTTGTCTTTTGCCTGATACGCTCCAGTTTTTATAGTTTTCTCTAGAATCTTTTTTTTCCACAAGCTACTCCTTTATTGTAATTAATCCTTTTTCTACAAGAATACCCCAAGTTCTTTCTAAAGCTCTGAACTGATACTCCAATAGATCTTGTTTGGTTAAGTTTGTTTTGACCCTTCCGTCAATAACATTGTGGCAGTCTGAGCATCCGTATACCGCAAAGTAATCTAGGGACTTGAGTGCCATGCCTTTTCTTGACGAGTTAAGATGACACAACACGGTTGTCTGGGTGTCATTGTTGCAGTGAGGGAATATCTGAAGGGTACACATCTCATCCCTTGCCGACTTTCTAATCGCATGTTTTGCCATAATAAGTCCCGCCTTTTGTTTTTTTCTTATTCTTCCTTAGAGTCCAAGGCTTGGCTAACAATTCGGCGGCTCCGTCCAATGATCTATCTGCGGAGGCATCCATATCTCGCCTCTTGTCTGCAAAAACCTTCCACTCTTCCTCTGTGCATTCACTTTTCAGCATTACGCTACCTCCCCCGTTGGGCTGTCTTTATCGACCCGAAGGTGGAAATTAAAAACGTCATAGCAATCGTACTCGCACACATCACTATCATCATTGCTATTGGAGCAATGGAGATGCAAATAAAGTTTTCCGTTAGTCGAGGGCCAAGATACAACATTCTGGTTCATGAGTTGAAGATCACTGCCGCAGTTTGGGCATTTAAATTCTCCAGAATCATTAGTTTTTGGTGTTTTCATCACGCTTCCTTTCTGTGTCTTCAAAAAACTTTTGTAGCTTTTTCTCCCTACAATCAGGGCATACGGTCACCAGTGGCGATCCTCTTAAATCTTTTTCGATCCACCGCTCATCTTTGTGGCAGTAATGACTTTCTAATTGTGCCATTACTTATAAGCCTCGTTGGCTTCAGTCTCAGGGTTATCTGGTAACCACCTTCCTTTGGAATCTCTGGCCCTAACCTTTGGCTCTGCTACTGACTTGTCAACATATGTCTGGGAAGCAGCCTTGGCTAGAGATCTCTCTCGATTTTCGTTTGCTACTGCAAACGAGTCAGCTTCAGCTTGTTTTTTGCTGCGGAAAATACGGGTTAACCAATTAAACATCTTCTTCCTCCTTTAGTTGTTCTCTGACAATATCGTTAAAATCACTTAACTCTGAGTAAATGAGGTCTAGCAGTTGCTTGAAATCGTCAATGTCATCCTGATTCATGACGATTAAAGTCTTCTTATCCATATTCATAGTCCTGCGGTGACATCTCAGGCATGTTCGTAGCGTTCTTGCCTTCTGATGTCTGTTTCCTTGTTCTAAAAAACCCCTCATGTTCAGGGTGCTTCTTCATAAATCGTCTGGCATAGAATGCTGGGTGATTATTTCCTATCTTGAACTGGGTAACTCCATCACCGCCAGCGTCTTTTTCCCAGCGAATTCTTTCAAAGATAGCCTTTGCACTATAATTTTTATAGCCCCTGCTGATCATCTTAAAAGCAAACTCTTCAAACATTTCCCATACTTCTGGGTGTTTAAAATGATAAGCGGTTACCTGATCCCGCATTTCTTCAAGCCTATCCACCGAACTTCTTCCTTGCCCCTCCACCATAGACATGGGCGTGTCCTTCTTTAACCAACCAATCGTTAATTGATTTGCCCCCAGCGTACAATACGCCAAGATATCTGCCGTACTTGCCCTTCTCTTTAGTGCATATTTTTAGAGTTCCCTTCGCAAAGCTCTCTTCGCACATCTCTTTAAGTCGAGCTTTGGCGGCTAGACCCTTCTTTTTCTCAGCGAGGTTGCGAGTTCTCGACTCCCAAGCATTTATTCCCGCCATTCTCACCCTGATCTTTACCGTCAGATCAAAACCAAGATCAATACCAAGATCAACCGTATCTCCGTCAACAATCTTGATGATCTCTTTAACTTTGTAATAATAAAGATGGCTCATTTTTGGCATATTACGCTTACTCCTTATCTATTATTTTGCTATTAATCTTGAATAAAGTTCTGCGTTTTATTTTCGCCAACGCATTTCCAAACTCTAATTTTGTCGCCCTCCTTTCTTGTGACGGCCTTGTATCCTTGCAGAGCATTTATTCTTGAGGCAAGGGAGACTCTTTCACCTGAGTTTGCGACCAGAACTGAGTCACCGGCCTCCATCGCTGCACATATTTTTGCCCATCGACCTTTTACTCCACCCGCCGTGTTAGGGGTAACCTCAATCTTTTTTTCAATAGTGAAACCACATACTACTTTATTTGTTTTTGTAGACATTAATGACCTCCCAAATTTCTTTTCTAAACTGCTCTTCTTTTTGTATCGTTTTTATTCTGTAATCGAACCGCCGGTCTTTCTCCAACTCCTGACCGCTTGGGTACATATAGTCGCAAGGTGCGAGGGAGCGGAAATCTCTGGTGTGCCATCCCATTGGATAACGAATGTACACATCATCTTGCCATGCCATCTAAAAATCCCCGCCAATTGGCGGTGGAACCGCAAAGCCCATCTTCGCGGCTGTTATTATTAGATGGTCAATAAGAAAAGAGTATTCGTCCCGTTTGACCTGACTCGATCTTTTTGCTGGTCTTACCTTTGTCCCAAACTTTGTTTCTGATTCTTCAGACCCAAAAGCTATGCAGAGAATTTCTTCATGCATTTCGTCTGGTGTAAGCCCAGCCCACTCCGCAAACTCTCTGATCCATTTGCGATAATAATTTTCTTGAGGTCTGGTTCTCTCTTTAACAGTTTTTTCCGCTGTCACAGTGATAGAATCAACATCAAGTAAAAGCTTTAGCTCTTCGCTCTGGTCTGGAAAGAGTGAATTCAATCCAGCCAAAGTCGTAAGAACGTCAGTAGTTTCTCTCTTAAAACGGTATTTCAATTTCTTCACCAGATTCTGGGGGATGTTCAAGACTTGACTTATCAAAATCCTCAAGAGTTTCTTGAGCCTGTTTCTCCGCTAAAGCTCCTTGCAATCTTTCAAGATTAGCCTCCATCTGATCTGAAATAAAAACTGATGGACTGCCGCGCATATATTTCTGACCAGAATCTTTTGCCGTTTGCACCCAAAATCCCATATTTATATCAACACAAATTGGTTGGCCGTCCATCTGCTGGCTTCTCGCAACGTCAGTTATAGCCTCCAACATTTCTGCGTTAATTTGCATTTTCCCATCTTGAGTGGGTTGTTTTCCAGTTGCATCTTTTTTGCTAAAAATTGAAAAATACTCTCCCTTAGCTCTTCTGCTCATCTTACTTACCTCCCGTTTTTGAAAGCTCTTCGCTTCTGTTTGTGAATTCTTCAACCAACCTCGCGTGAAGATTGCTGTCTTCAACCGACATCCTTTTAATATTCACAGCGTTATTTTTGTAAAAAGATCTAAGACCATCGACTGTCTCTTCCATCTTCATAAGTTCAATCATGCCATCAAAAACAACTTGGAGATCATCCTCCTTAGCCTCTGGTGCTGGCTCTTCAACCTTGGGTTCTGGCTTTTCGGATTTCACTACCGCTACTGGTTTTGGTGCTGGTGGCTTGGAATTGATAGCGTTGTCCACTTCAAAGCTGCTTGCATATTCCCCTCCTGAGAGACCTGCCGCTGATAAAGCCCTGCCAATCGCGCTGGTGCAGCAATTCTCTAGCGCAGATGTCTTGTTCACTGGCCCTTGTCCTCGATACTCTTCTGCAAAATCGTTTGCAACAAGACTCCAGTTACCATCCCTCCAGACACTTATAGATGCCTTTACCAAAACCCGCTGGTCTGTTTGCTCTATGATTTCTGTCAAGATCTGACCCTCTACCCCTGCTGCACTTCTGAAAGCCTGCACTCTCTGGGCTACCATCGTGTAGCTTTTGCCCTTCAGGTTGACTTTATCTGCATCTGCAAGCGCAGCCACGTTTGCCATTGCTGTTTTTAAAATATCTTCCATGCTTACCTCTTTAGTTTTGTGATGAAAATGGGTTCTTTTTAAACCCTTTGAATTCTTTCCGCAGTGTGTCCGTGTTATTTTTTTTGTCGATCTGTTCTACAATTTCAATTGGCTCGAAAGCCAAAAATATTGTTATTGGCAGGTCAAGGAGAGGAGGCTTTTTATTGGAAAACCTGCTATCCCTGATAACCATTTGTCCTTTTGAGAGTGTGAATGTGAGAGGTTGTGTGCTGATCTCCCAAACACCCATAACCTTTTCTCGTATTTTCGGATCGTTAGCTAACATCTAAAAGATCTCCTTGAAACTGATCGCAGTAAGCCGAAACACCGCACCAATCTTGAGTGCATCGAGTCTTTTCGCCAACTCTTACATCCATGTAGTGGGTGTCATCCATACCATCCAACATGTCTTGAGCCAATTTATCGCTTTGATGCAGTTTCAACGCTGACTTCCTACCCTTCCGCATGACTGCGTAGACGGTAGGTTTTTCCCACATCTCTTCTGCGGAACATTCAATTAATTTTTGACCTGTCATTGCGTCAAAATCGGCATTCACATGCTTTTCCATTTGAGACTCGACATATCTGTCTTGCTCTGACTCGCTCCAAAGAGGGATGTTCAAAACGACAATCGGTGCGCTGGGATAGTTTCTTTCTTGCTCGGCTTTCCTTCTCTGCCAATCTCGTAAGATTGCAACAATCTGCAATTTCTTAACGGTCTGTCCCTTTGCCTTGCGAACAAGATAAGCGTAAGTGTTAAGCTGATTATCCCAAGCTGGTTTTGCGTTGATAACACTCCAGACAGATGTAACCTTAAAATCTGAGATAGTTACACCATCGTCCTCAACCTCTTGGATATCAATTGCACCGCTTAGTTTCCAGCCGTTCCATTGAGCAAATAACCTCTCCTCTGTAATTGCAGGAGAATCAACAGATTTAAGACTTTCTTCAAACATGTTATGTACAGATGTCCCAAACCTGCTCCAAACAAAATCAACAGCATCCTTACTTTGCTTGTCAGCGTGTTGTTTCTGAAGCTGAACCACGCGAGGGCTATCAATCAACTGGGTAACGCTGATTTGGGCATCGCCACGGCTGTAATCGCTAAAGGTTAAAGCGTCAACTACAAAGCTCGGCAACCCAAAATTATTGGTAATTTCCATTTACGAGGATTCTCCACTGGGGATATACTTGAACATCCTTATTCCTGTATTGCCGTCATTATCAAGTTCTTCAAGGAACGTAAACTGGTGAGGATCGTCTTCATTTTTTTGTCGCCACCTATAAGATTTGCTTCGCAACGCATGAAGCTTTCGCTGGACGTTATTTGATTTTATGAAAATTGATTGCCCGTCTTTCATCGTATCCATAACAAACCCAAGATCTTCTGGAAGCTTTTCTTTAGCTACTCTTGCCTTGATTTCATCGGGCATCATAACGTCTTCTATAATCAACATTTCATCTTTTGAATTTTCGTTCTGGATCATTTGCAAATTCTCCTCTAAACTTTTGAACTTTGAATCAAGTAGAGAATAATATATCATGCCTGAAAAAGAAACAAGAGAATATTCGTTCACGATTATGGGAGAGCCAGCTTCCAAAGCAAACTCTAGAAAAATAGTGCTTTTTGGCAAGCGTCCAGCCCTAATCAAATCAGATAAGGCAAGAAGGTATGAAAAGGCGTTTGAGTCGCAGTGTGAGGCTCTTGAGGAGCTATTTGAGGGAGATGTGGGGGTAGAGATGACTATCTACTACGCCAGCCGCAGACCGGATTTAGACGAAGCTGTTATTTTAGACTGTATGCAGAATTACATTTATGCAAATGATCGCCAAGTCAAAGAAAAGATTATCCGGCACGGTCTGGATAAAGAAAACCCTCATGCCGATATTCGAGTGTACAACTTGTGATTGAATTATTTGTGGCAATTTTAAATAGGTCTGCCAAAGACTTGGATAGCGATAGTGCTGATTTAAGAGCGCAGTCGCTTGATTATTTTCTATTAGATAACGAGGCTTTTATAAAAAGTTGCAAGGACTTTGCGATTGATTCAGATTTTATTATGGAGGAGGTAAAGAAGATCGCTGAAGAGAAAGGTTTTAGGAGGAAAAAATTAGTAGAGAACTTAATAATTAAAATAAGAGAGTATTTATAAGTTGCTACTTATATTTTTTAGGGAAGCTGCTTTTTTTTAAGGGGCTACTTATGCAAGAGGTTTTGCAAAAATAACGGAGAAATTAAACTATGTCAAACGTAATGAAAAACTTTTTAAGCACCGTCAACGATAGTGCTAGGTATATTTGTCCACTGTGTTCAGACCAAAGAAAAAAGAAAAACGAAAGAACCTTATCGGTTTCAGTTGAAAATGATGGAATAAAATATACTTGTTGGCATTGTGCTGAGGCTGGGGGTTACACTTTTAAACAACTGAGGAACGAGGTTTCTAGACCTGCATCCCCCCCAGCACCACGCGCCATTTCTGTGCCAAAATCATCTGACTCAATAAATGTTGAAAATTATCTTTCTAGCAGGGGTATTAATTATTCACTAGTCAAAGATAAGTTTAAAGTTGTCGGGGCAAAAAAATATTTTAGCGCGAAAGGAGATATTCCAGCGGGAGAAGTTGATGCCATTGGATTCGTGTATGGTAACGATGAGGCAGTCAAATGGCGACCAACCGGAGACAAGAGGTTCATCCAAGACGGTGCGGCGCGTACTTTCTGGGGGATAGAGCAGATCAAGACAGGGGAGATGCCTGAAACGCTGGTTATTTGCGAGGGCGAGATAGACGCCTTATCTATTGCAACGGTAATGGATGATGTAGCTGTTACCTCTGTGCCAAATGGTGCGCCCAGCAAGATTAGCGATAAGAAGGTATCTCCTAGCGAGGATAAGAAGTTCTCCTACCTCTGGGACGCTAAGGATGTCCTGAAGGGCGTGAAAAAGATTATCTTGATGACCGACAAGGATGAGGCAGGCGAGGCTCTGAAGGAGGAGCTTGCGAGGCGCGTGGGAAGAGCCAAATGCTACGGTGTGAGCCTGTCAGAGGGCGAAAACGATGCCAATGATGTTCTGATGCGGTCTGGCCCAGAGAGGCTTAGAGAGATCATCGAGAACGCTCAGCCGCTGCCGTTGGACGGGGTCTATCAGGCAACTGACTACGCGGATCAAGTGCGGCACTTATACGATCATGGGATGATGAAAGGGGAATCAACGGGCATTGATTCTGTCGATAAGCTCTTTACGATAGCTCCGGGGCAGCTCTCCGTTGTCACCGGGATACCGGGGTCTGGCAAGTCTGAATTTATTGACCAGTTAATGATTAACCTTGCCCGAAACTCTGGCTGGAAGTTTGCTGTTGCATCGTTTGAAAACCCACCTGACCTGCACATTGCAAAGCTTGCCGAAAAGGTGTGCGGCAAATCATTCTTCAATAAAGATGACAGGATGAGCCGAGAGGGGATGGAGAAAAGCCTGAAGTTTGTCGATGACCATTTCATGTTTCTTGAGCAGAAGAGTGGTGACGCCACCACAGTCGATAGCATTTTAGACAGGATCAGCTCCAGTGTGCTGAGAAAAGGCGTGAGAGGGGCCGTAATCGACCCCTATAATTACATCGTTCAGGACGCAGGGGCGGAGGAAAACGAACACCAATTCATTAACCATTTGCTGACACGGCTCG
>Ga0098060_1000528_pt1 | contig 17021 bp, 15 predicted proteins | sample 21_taG_FD_77063 | JGI IMG/M metagenome (GOLD analysis project Ga0098060, IMG submission 77063) | Marine viral communities from the Subarctic Pacific Ocean - 21_ETSP_OMZ_AT15319 metaG | ecosystem: Environmental > Aquatic > Marine > Oceanic | place: Pacific Ocean | collected 2015-01-19 | reverse complement strand
TTAGAGGAGATATTTTCTAAGAAGGCTTCATCGAGCATCTGTGAACAATGTTCCAAATATCTTAGAGGAGATATTTTCTAAGAAGGCTTCATCGAGCATCTGTGAACAATGTTCCAAATATCTCCTCTAAGATATTTTCTAAGAAGGCTTCATCGAGCATCTGTGAACAATGTTCCAAATATATTAGAGAGATATTTTCTAAGAAGACTTCTCTGATGATCTGTGAACAATGTTCCAAATATCTCCTCTAAGATATTTTCTAAGAAGACTTCTCTGATGATCTGTGAACAATGTTCCAAATATCCCTCACAAAATATTTTCCAAGAGGCTTCATACAAGATCCATGAACGATATTCCAAATATCCCTCCCAAATATATTTTCTAGAATATTTTCCAAGAGGCTTCATACAAGATCCATGAACAACGTTCCAAATATATTCTCCAAAATATTTTGCAAGAGGCTCCAACCAAGATCTATGAACGGCGTTCCAAATATATTCTCCAAAATATTTTGCAAGAGGCTCCAACCAAGATCTATGAACGGCGTTCCAAATATATTCTCCAAAATATTTTGCAAGAGGCTCCAACCAAGATCTATGAACGGCTTTCCAAATATCCCTCCCAAAATATTTTTCAAGAGGCTTCACCGAAGATCGATGAACGGCGTTCCAAATATACCTTCCGAAATATTTTACAAGAGGCTTCATACAAGATCTATGATTCGCTCTTCTAGCTCATTCCAAATATCTCTCCCAAAATATTTTATGAGAAGGCTCCAACCAAGATCTATGATTCGCTCTTCGAGCTCATTCCAGATATCTCTCCCAAAATATTTTATGAGAAGGCTCCGTCCAATATCTGTGATTCGCTCTTCGAGCTCATTCCAGATATCTCTCCCAAAATATTTTATGAGAAGGCTCCGTCCAATATCTGTGATTCGCTCTTCGAGCTCATTCCAAATATCTCTTATAAGAGATATTTCACTCGTTGTAGGTAAATCCCACAATCTACGAGGGATCCCAAATGAATACTGAATAGGAGAGACATCGTACAAGATCTGCAATAAGGCGATCCGAATATCCTTACCAAAGGATTTATGGTTAGTATCTCTCTGATTCTTGCACCTAGGTAGGAAGGTAATTAAAGGACTTCCTTGTTATATTTTAACGGGGGTTAGTTTGATATCATACGATCCGCCCGCGAATCCTGTTACAAGACATAGGGTGTAAAAACGTTTGGTCAGTACCGTGATTATCACATATTTATTATTGTTTGGAGGAGTGTAGTTACAACATGAGTGACTGCAAAAGGGTAAACGCGACGATATTCTTGTGGGACATTTGCCGCCGGCCTATATACAAGGGAAAGGGTAGATATGACTACAGCAAGGAGCCAGAGGTGTTTTACCTTTGGGGGTTCAACAAGGACAACAAGCGGGTTTGCGTAAAGGTCAGAGGATACAGCCCTCTCTATTACATTTACCACCCAAATAAGCAACTTCTACAAGACTTATACGAGACAATATCTTGTAGTCGGAGCGAGATGTTCGAGGGCGTGAATAATATCCGCATGGTTTCTAGACACACAACAAATGGAGGATTGGATAAGAAGGCTCTCTTGCAGATGAGGATAAATAACCCGGAGATAGCAAAGAAACTATCATCCTTCTGCGAAGCTGGGTTATTTATTTCCGGCGGGCGCAAGGAGAAGTACGAATTCTGCGAAGGGTTTGTCTCCCCAGACACAAAATTCATATGCGAGGCAAATATAAACCTTGGTAGATGGGTGAAGCTGAGCGGGAACCTGGTCTACGAGTATGTTGACGAGAGTGGCGTGAAGCGGGGCTATGGCAAAGTAGAAACCATTGCAGACTACGAAATAGAGTGCGATTGGGAAACTTTGGATATTTCTCCCGTCGACAGCGAAGTTCAGTTTCCAGCAGGGGCCACTGACCCAACAATTCTGTCTTTCGATATAGAAACATACTCTGACCGACACGAAAGGGTCCCCGATGCAGATGTCGATTGCCATGTAGCCTACATGGTATCTTGTGTGGTGAGGAAATACAAAGACATCAAGAACACGAGGAGAATTGGGATCTTGATAGGCGACTGCGACGACATTACCTCGTGGGGAGATGTTGAGGGTAGAGAAGAGGGCGAAGACTGCAAAATAGAGATAAGGAGGGTCGCTTCGGAGGAAGAGCTGGTGGATGAACTAAATGGCGTTATAATAGAGACGGACCCTGATATGATCCTAGGATACAACATCTTCAGCTACGATTACCCGTACCTCATAACGAGGATGAAGCGTCTTTTCAAGACTTGGCGTGAGTGTGGTCGCTTTGTGGAGGAGAAGAGAAACTTCTTAAGAGGCCAGGGAGAGTTTAGGACCTCTGTGATTCCTGGATCCGGGGGAAGACTGGTCATAGATGTGTACGGCGAGATGAGAGATATCAAGCTCAAGGACTTTAAGCTGAATACGGTATCCAAGTATCTTATAGACAAGGAGAAGCACGATCTCCCCGCGAAGGAGATGTTTGTGATCTACGAGAAGCTGGAGCAAACGAGGAAGGCCCTTCTGGAAGCCGTCGGCGCCGATGTTGACACCAAAGTAATAAGGCCTCTTCTAAAAGATCTAGAGAGGACTTCCCCGGAGATTTTATCGCGAGAAGAGGTTACCTCTGCTCTTCAAGAATATGACCTAGCAGTAAAAGACTACACAAGGGTTATGGCGTACTGTTTCAACGATTCAGATATTACACTGGAGATATTCGAGGCGAGGGACAAGTGGGATGGGTTTTGTTCCATTGCGGACGTTACTTATACAAGGATACAAGATTCCCACATTAGCGGCGCGCAGGTGAGATCCGTCAACTTGTTGTACAAGTATGCAACAAAGACCCGCGTGACCATAACCTTGCCCAGAGAGGAGTTACCAACAAGGTATGTTGGAGGATATGTCTTCAAGCCCATTCCCGGGTTTTGGGAGATAGTTGCCATTCTCGACTTCAACTCACTTTACCCATCTCTTATCAAGATGTACAATATGTGCTATACCACCTATGTTCCGAAGCACATGCATGGCTCTGTCAGGGATGAGGACGTTTTCAAGATAGAGATAGACGAAAAAGGTGTGAAGGAGACCATAATGTTCTGGCGGCCGCATGTGCGCAAGGGTATAGTCCCTGCTATTATGAGAGACCTTATCAACTTCAGAAAGCAGATTAGGGCACAGCAGAAGAAATATCCAAAGACTTCTGTAAAGTGGATAACGTTGGAGATGAGTCAGCTCGCCGCCAAACTTGCCGCCAACGGATTCTACGGTATCTTGGCAATGGCGAAAGGACACATCGCGCACATGAATATCGCGCGAGCTATTACAGGAGGCGGTAGAAACTGGATCCAGGAAGTCTCAAGGTATTGTGAACAGGAGAAGGGGTACAAGACTGTTTACGGAGACACCGATTCTGTGATGGTGGATATGTCTGAGAAGTTTAGCGGAAACCCACTGGCTGCATTTGAAGAGGCGATAGTCTTGGAGAAGGAGATTAACGATAAAATCTTTGGAGACTATGAAGAGGGTTTGGTTATGGAATGCGAGAAGCTCACTAAGTTCTTACCCCTTACCAAGAAGAAGTACTACACTATAATGTACAAGGGTATAGATGATCTAAGGAAGGCAAAGTCACTCAAAGACGTTTTCAAGATGGATCCAAAAGACCCCACCAAGTTTTTGTTATACGGAAGGGGTGGTCCTACTCTTAGGAGAGAGACGCCGGCTCTTCTTTGCCGATATTACGAAGACATACTGCAGTTGCTGTTCTCCGGTGGGAAAGGAAGAGATGCCTTCAAGATTATCACAGATATGATGGAGGGCATTGTCGAGGGTAAGTTCCCTCCGTCCGACTTTGAGATTGTAAACAAGATCTCCATGAAGGAATACAAGAATGAGTCTTGCGCCATGTATATAATGTACAAGCGTCTATCGGCAGAGGGAAAGGATGTGCGCCCTGGAGATAGAAAGCGGTACTATATATGCAAACATCCAGACGACGGGAAAAGGGACGTAAAGTTGGGAGAAAAACTCTATATTGTGGAGGAATATGAAGAATATCTGGGAACGCCAAAGGAGCTAAAGATAGACTACCAGTACTACTTGGAGAAAAAGTTTGTAAACGTGCTCGACCAGCTATTCGAGAATGCCTTCAGAAAAGATATACAGCGCTGGAACGAACACAATATATGGTTTTCGCCGCCTTGTAAATCCCCCGACGACGAAAAGAAGAGAAAGACTATCTTGAAGCCCATTTCAATGGTCGTGGAGATGATAAAGTACGGACAGGACCTATCCGACTTACACAAGTATTTATCAGAGAACGACCTGTAGGGTATATCAACGTTAAACCTAATACAATATCCGGAAGAAAAACCATATGAGGTTTTTAGAAAAGATACAGTATCCTCTATATGAACATCTTGATTTACACACGTATATCCTTGGGCCCTCTACATTGTATATAATACAAGTATACTAAGGATACCAACAAAAGATAGACTACATATAAACGACTCATGGTCAGAACGCTGCAAAAACCTGGCAGGTTTTTTAGAAGAGGCATCCGATTTTCTACTGGGGAACTCCCTTATTGGCCAAAGCGTCGGCCATTTCATTGTACTTATCTCCATTGTGGGCCTTGACATACACGCACCTCACGCGATTCAAAAGCACTCGCCCATAAACCAGCTTCCACAGCGCGACATTTGCAATGGTTTGCCTCTTTGAGTTTTTCCACCCATTCCTTGCCCATCCCGACAGCCATTCGTTGATTCCCTTCACAACATAATTATTAGAGTCTGAGAATATGGTTATATCTTCCCCGGAAAGGTTCTTCAAGCACTCATACACTGCGGTTAACTCCATTTCTTGGTTCGTAGTATGAGGAAGCCCACCGCAGTCCTCTCTTATAATATTTTGCGTATTATCCTCAAGAATTAGATAACCCCATCCGCCTGGGCCCGGATTTCCTTTGCATGCTCCATCTGTGTATACCACAACCATATTTAGGTAATTTAGTAGCTTGTATATCCCAAGATATATCAATTAAGGATAATGTGTAAATGGGCCATCTTCTTTAAAATTACTGCACATGTACCCAGCCTACGCGCAAAAACCTCTGAGGTTTTTTAGACACTGTTGCGCACCACCTGGAGTTTAGTATTTGGAGATCTTCGACGCAGGATATATCTAGGCGCTATTTTCTAGCGGACTTATTCTTGGGAGGATCTCCGGAAAAGTGGATTTTATTTCCGTATCCCTGTAGTTCCACCCCCTCAAATGCTAGCACATTAAGTACATGACGCATATCTTCGATAAGAATCCCCTGTTCTAACATTTTCAGTAGATCCGCTCCATCCTCGCCAAGTTGCGATAAATAGTTCGCAATTGGCATGTATGCACCTGTCTTATCATAACTTCTAATATCTGGTACATATATTTTAAGATAAAATACAATCCCTCTATCTGATGGACTTGGGGAAATATGGACATGCATCGAAGTGGGGCTCGATTTAGGCCGCTCTGAACTTCCAAGCATCCCACCCTCCGCAGCCAATCCCCTCTTAGCTGAAATGGGGTTTGTTCTGCCGTATATTTTAACAAGGTCTGGTATGGGTGGAGGAAGAAAGTTTACATCCCGGGACAAATGGTATACATCAAAACGAAAGGATGTGGCCAAATAATCATCTACTGTCGGGACCGTTCCAAGATAGCCACGCAGGAACTCAAAGTATTCTCCAATTGTCATCCCATTTACAAATCTAGAAACATTCCAAGGTGCCAGGTTATCTATCTCCTCAATATCGAACATATTGTGTCATCATAAGATTTTATAATATCAGTGTATATCCTGCAAATGCGCCGCACATAACAGCTGGTCCTATTTACATTTCTTGTTGCGCGATCTATTTAAAAACCTGCAAGGTTTTTTGGGTACTATCCTGTGCGATCTTGGTCATATGCTATTTTCTAGCAGACTTATTCTTGGGAGGATCTCCGGAAAAGCGGAAAGCGTTTCCATATCCCCAAATCTTCACTCTCTCAAATGCTAATACATTCAGCATTTGATTTATATCTTTGGGACGAAGCTCCTTTTCTAATTCTGCCAGTAAATCCTGGTTGTATTCACCAGTCACCAACAAATAATCTTCAAATGGCATGTATGTGCCATGAGTATCGTATCTCCTACTATCAGGCACATATATTTCAAAATGGAATACAATTTCGCCGGATTCGTCATCCGATAGACTTGGAAAAACCCATACTTGTATTGAGTTAGGTTTGGCAACTTTCTTATTTTTAGGCAACCTACCCAACAGCCCAGGTTTACGCTTGGGCATCCGCGGCCTTGTGCTTTCGTATAATTTAACGACTTCGGGGATGGGCGAGGGAAGAAAACCTATATCGCTCGTTAAGTCGTATACATCGAAATAAAAGGATGTGAGTAAGCCATCAAGTATCGGAGTCTTTCTGAGATAGAGTCGCAGGAACTCAAAGTATTCCCTGGGTGTCTTCTCGTTCACAAATACATAAATATCCAAACTACTTATATTATCTAAGGCTTCGATATCCAGCATATTATATGCTCTTTATTTAGAAGATCAGTAAGTAGTTGTTATATTTTCCACTTGTTCTATTACACATGAATTGGAGATATCATATATCACCAGTGAATCCAAAGAATATAATATAGAAAAATAATTAAGATCTAGCGTACCCTCTTTATCTTTGCCTAAGCTAAATTCGAGGGTCTCGAGAAACTATCTGAATGTATTATACGTTGGCACCTACCCTCCTCGCGATAAAGATGCCGATTTAGGAGTGATTATCCATCGCTATATCAGGTTAATATCTATACTTATAGAGAATATTGGAGTACATAGCATGTGAATCCAAAGATGGATGAGCCAAAAACCTTACAGGTTTTTTAAATCCGACTTTCTACCCACACAATTGCTAACATAACCATCCACCTATCTACCCACCCCTACGGATTTCGCCCTTTGGACACTGGGAGTAAAGTGGATTTTCTCGTTGGTCGCACAGTTTTCAATAGGAACTTCTTCGTAAGCAAGAATGTTTAACAATTTTAGAGCATCACTGGAAGATAACTCTATAACCGAGTCGCTATTTACTGCATTAGGAGGTAGATTAGGTACTACCCAGCCCTCCCACTCGATCTTCATCTTTAAAGATATGAAGCTACATGGTTCGTATTCTGGGTCGTTCCTATCTACTGGATCTTCGGGCACCATGATTTCCACCATGAACTTGATTTCATCAGCCTCTATACACGGCAAAATTTCTAGCCCAATAAAACCCCGCGTAGTAAGCTCCGTTAGTCTTTCGTAACCTTGGATAAGTTCTGGTAATGGCGAAGGTAGCGAAGTTATATCTTCTGGTAAGTCGCAGTAGTTGATAATCAATCGCATATCTTCCCTGAACATATCGCCATCTAACCCCTCCTTTGCATATCTACGCTTGTAGACTTCGAGAAACCTCAAGTATTCCTCCGGAGTAAAACCGTCTATGAAACATGGAAAATCTCGATATCGGAGTCGTTCTTCGATATACTTATCTAACATAATGTAAGAAATATAGTCGATACCTTAGAAAAGGGTATCAATTTTGTAAGAGTAATTACCACCTTGGAAGATAATATGTGGTGGTTCGTATTCACAACCTTTCTATTATTCACTGTAAAAACCGAGACAGGTTTTTTATTTTCCTTTCGTAGACCCACCGCAAGGATTTTCGTCCGATGGTTCCGGTTACCATCGTGTAAATTATTCGTCCAAAATCGCGGGTAAGTCCGAGCCAAGGATACCCATCGATCCCGCCAATTCCCTTATCCTCTTTGATGCGTATTTTATATTAGCCTCCTTTAGCTTACACGCTTCTCTAACTATATCTAGATCATCCCTAAGTCGATCAGATGTGTATTTTATGGCGGATTTATCGAGCATCACACACCGCATAACGAAGTCCTTGTCGTCTCTGAGACGCCTAGACGCAAATTCTATCACAGATTTGCCGTCCCAATTGTCAACTAATACAGAGAGCATGAATTCTCTATTGTCTTTCAGGCGCTCAGACGCGTATTTTATATTCTTCCAGTCCTTGCTCACAGCAAAAGATATGATATCTTCGTTGTCTTTCAGGTTCTCGGATGCATATTTTACAACCCTACTCTCCAGCTCCATCGCTTCTCTTACAAAGTTTTCGTCGTTTGCTATTCTATAAGAGGCGTGTTTCATGTGCTTCCACCAGCTACTTACAGCTAGACGTATCACACCTTCGTCATCTTTAAGTCGACTGGATATGCACCCTATGTCTGCCCAACTTCGCTCTGCCGCAAGCTTTACTATTTCTTCGTCATCTAGTAGTCTCTCGGAGATGCAACTAAGATCGTAGTTCACATACCACTGCGTAACAGCGCACATTACTACTTCTCTATTATTTCTCATAGACTTTGGAAGCTTCTCCAAGAACGAAGGACGTTCAGTAACCGCCATCTTTGCGATTTCCAAGTCTTCGTAAAGCGAGTCCCCGATACAATAGAAAGAATTAATACTTCGGCCCATTGCAACCTTTCCAATTTCCTTATTATTCCTTAGTCTATCAGAAGCGTATCTAATAGAAATGCCATCTTGTCTTACTGCGGCCATTACAACTTTTTCGTCATCCCTCAATCTCTCAGATGCAAAACCAAGCTGTTCCCCATCTTTTTCAACATACCTCAACACAATTTCAGGAAAATCGCGCTCGGCTGTCGATCGGTAGTACAGGGACTCACATCTTCGTTTGTTATATTTTTGATGGTTGCCTTTGTCTTCCAATCCTGGGAAGAATCCTAATAGATAAGATATATATTCGAGGATCTGCATGATAGTATTGGATTGGGTACTGAAAAAACCCATGAGTTTTTTGAGCCGGGTGGCAGCCAGGTGTATCCATGATGTTTCCTATCAGACCTATTCTTAAAAATATCTTCAGGAAAGCGAAGGCCGCACATCACTTGGCAAATAATATAAAATATTCCCACTTGCTATCCGCTCGCTAACTTGGAAACAACTGCCAAGATCCAGGATATATAGTACACAGTATATTATGATCATGTGGTTTATTCAGAAGGTCCACTCTCGAGTATCTTATTTGCTGTGCACGGTGCACTGGTTGCTACAGGCGCGAAAATTTATCCTTGTATAAGCTACATAAAGTCCACAAACCCAAAGTTATCTTGCCGCCGCGTAAAAACTTGTAGAGTTTTTTAATTTGCTGTGGTTCTTTCTGCTATACACATTCTATTTTGCCTAGAGCTCACAATATATACAAGTCACCAACACACCTAGATCGTAAACATTGTATCTATTGTGTGATACTCGTGATAGTCGTCATCATCGCTTGATGATACCCTATTTTCGAACTTGATTTTAAGGCGGTCCGATGCATATTTTATCGCAGGACCACCGTTCTCAAATATGTAACCATATACAAAGTCGTCATCGTCCTTGAGGCGCTCCGATGCGCATACTATCAAAAATTTATTAACTTGGTTATGCCGACACAGTCTCGCGGCAGAAAGCATAAACTCTTTATCGTTCTGATGCATGTTCTATGCACTTCCAGTTCTCACCCACCGCAAAAAGCATAAAATCCTTGTCGTCCTTCAACCGCTCTGATGCATATTTTGCAACCCTTCTATCCCGCGACATCGCTTCCCTCACGAATCTTTCATCGTTCCTTAGTCTGTAGGATGCATGTTTCATCCGTTTCCAATTACTACTTACTGCCTCTAGGATAATTTCCTCATTATCCTTTAAGCGGCTTGATATGGATCCTATATCCACACGATGGTTGATCAGCGCAGTTCTTACTAACTCTTTGTCGTCTCTTAATCTCTCAGATATACAAGCAAAGTTATAACTATCAAACATAGAATGGGCGGCGCGCATTACCACCTCTCTGTTATCCCTAATATGTTCAGGAAACTTCTCCAAGAACACAGGACAAATAGACACCGCCATTTTGGCGAATTCCGCGTCGTTCTTGATAGAGTCGGAAGCCCAATCTAGAGCCCACAAATCTAGGCCAATAGCTACCTTTACAACTTCCCTGTCATTCCTTAGTCTATCAGAGGCGTATTTAAGAGATGAGCCTTTTTGCCTTACAGCAGCCATAACAACTTTTTCGTTGTTCCTCAATCTCTCGGACGCAAACTTGAGATCGTCCCCCTTTTTCTCAACGTGCACCAACACTATTTCGAAGAAATCTCGCTCCTCTATCGGTCGGTGACACAAGGAGATTTCTTTACAAGGCGCTTCCTGCGAAGCCAGAAAGTATTCCGATACAGACAAAATACAATTGCGGATCCACATATCTCTTGTTAGACAGGCATAGAAAACTCATAGGTTTTTTGAGACAAGATACGTCGACAACCCGAGTTATACCACCTTCCTTGCGGACTTCTTACCACCCAGTCTAAGATACATTTTTTCTCCTTTCTCGTTGGTCATAGGTACATCATCCGAGATAATGTTGCTCAAAATTATGAATGCGGCTTCTGGAGATATCAACATTATATCGGCTTCGTACGGCGAGAGTCTCTCACCCTCTCTTATTCCGAATGATGGTAAATAACTCGGGATCTTCTCGATGTGGTCGCCTTCTTCTAAATGAAGCATTTTGGGAGAATAGACCTTTATACCGTACGCGAACCCTTCCTTGGTTTTGCCTATCATCACATGCAAATCTAGTAACTGCCTTGGATTATCCCAGTATTCTCCAACATCGGTCTCAAATGTGTGTATTATTTCTCCAATAGGGTAAGGATAATGCGAAACATCGTCCGGTAGGTCACCCATATTCACAACGATGTTCGTATTTTCGCTATTAAATTCGTAGAATATTTCGTTGTCCGAAATATCTTCGATAAACGCTTCTCCCAAATATTCATCCAGAAACATAATGTATTGAGATAGCGTGAATCCTCTTACATATTCTGCAACGTTGCCTGTATCCCACACTGACATCATTTTGATCTAAAAAAATGTAGCCAGTATATTCTCCGATATAATTTGGGGAGGCCTTGTATATATTATAAGTTATATATATGGGGTATAGTTGCCTACCAGGGTATGTTTGGATATTGTATTATTATTCTGGTATCGCGGGAAATGAGCGAGGATAAAGTAAATTGCGGGCACCGAGAACACACACGCGCCGTAAAAAATTTGGCTCATATGCTAGATCGCGGCGGAGATTCGGAGTATTGGATTACCCTCTACTTGGCAAAAGGACGTGAATATGAACTATCAGACCAAATTACAGAGTATGTGGGCACAAGAAGGGAAAACAATGAAGGACCGGTGGATGAAAAATTACTAAATGCTGTAGCAGAATGCTTGTGTCAACTGGGGTTAGTTTTCACCATCGACACGATATACGAAAATCCGGGGAAGAATAAGGAAAAAATCAAGGACCAGCAGAGAGAGGCGATAATTCATATCAGGGATACATGTGGCCACAAAGAATACATAGAAGAGTTAGAGGTAATATGCCCGAATATGGATCTCTTGGATTATATATCCGCAGGCAGAAAGTACTGGGTACTTATCGGGGATCTAAAGGCCGTTCTAACCGAGGATATTAGGAACTCGCGCATATACGACCATCTATTTGGATGCATTCCCATTTGGGAGAGAAGAATAAAGAATGTGGTGCTTATTAATCCGGAGCTGGAAGGAGAACCATTCGATTCCGATCCACAAGCATATCTTTTTCCAGATGGAGAAGTAACACCTCGGGAACTTTGCGATTTTGCTGTATGTTACAAAGAGCACCTTCCTTTTCGTACAATACTGTATACTGAACATTTATACATAGATGTTAAGGCGAAGGACATTCTCAACCTAGATATAGCCGAAGTTGTCGATATATCTCCTTTCATAGTGGAACTGGCAACTGCCATATTGTCCAATAACGCTTTATCCGATAACTGCAAGAAGTAGCACGATGACTGGATTTCCGCCAAAGGGCCAGAGCTTGTTGTAAGATTATTATTGTACCACGACGAGCAGAAGAGCACATCATCATCAGCGAGTATCCAAGATATGGTGATCGGGGAAGTGGTTACTTTTTTTAGTTCTATCTTCAAGCAGGAGGGTCCCAGACCCTCCCCTCTATTGTGGATCATATATATCTAGCGACAACCTAACATCTGGGTTGAAAGATAGCGTAATAAACTCCAGAAATATTATAACATATGGTAACCTAGAGCGCTTACTGGAAATGTTCGCAATATCTGAAGTTCCTGTAGTTGTGAGATCCGAAGAGATAAAATTAAAGAGGGTGAAAGCTTGTAAATCGGCTAGGTCCGCACTCTAACGGGAACCCGATAATAAAATATAACTGTATATTTTCTACCATGTTGCACTATGTAAAGCAGCATCAAATCCATATGGGATTTCAGATAGCGTGTATCTAAACCGAGTTATATAGATCCTAGGATACAATAGTACATTGGGATTACTCGAATATGTTCCTGTACTCACAAATAGGGGGCGCTTTAGAAGGATATTTATCCGTTCTACAGAAGTGTGGTATTTGGTGATATATAAGTTCGCACGATCTGTGGCTATTGAGTTAGATGTAGTCTTATTTCTAGATAATTAGAAAGTGTACCTTATGTACGGATAGAAATCAGGCACAGTGATACACTATTTGGCACCCTCACCTTAACAAAGCCTAAGAAGGCCAGGTTATATTTGGGCGCCAAGTCATCTGCGCTGAACATTTCTCAACTATATCTTAAGTATATGTACAATGTATGCGGGTATTTGCTACCAGCGCGATAAAGTTGCCCGAGTGTTGTATATACTTATGCCAATAGTAGGGTACTAATGAAGATGGTCGAACAAAAAACCTTTTAGGTTTTTTTAAATGCTGCTTTCTAGCCAGATACCCGGTCCGCTTATCTACCCACTCTTACGGATTTTACTCTTTGGACGTCGGAAGTAAAGTAGATAGTTTCGTTACCTTCCCAGTTTGTAATAGGAACTTCTTCGTTAGCAAGGATGTTAAATAACCTTATGGCATCGCTAGAAGATATCTCTACCATATAGTTGTTTATGGAATTGGGAGGTAAGTTGGGTATTGTCCAACCTCGCCGCTCGACCAGCATCTGCAAAGAAATGAAACTAGAGGGTTCGTAATCTTGGTTGTCCATATCCACATCTTCGCTGGGTACCATTATATCCACAATGAATTTGATATCCCCACCCTCTGTGTATGGAAAGATTTCTAGTTCGATAAACTCCCGCATAGCAGGCTCTGTTAGCATCTCGTAACCGTTGAGAAGTTGGGGTAATGGTGAAGGTAGCGAAGTTATATCTTCCGGTAAGTCCTCGCCACTTATCATAAGTCGCAAGTCTTCCCTGAATATTTCCTCCGTAGGTAATCCCTCTGGGTATCTAAGTAGATAGACTCCGAGGAACCGCAGGTACTTTTCTGGAGTAAACCCGTCTATGAAGGTTAGAACATCTTTCTTATCAAGACAATCTCCGATATATCTCTCTGACATAGTGTAAGAAATAGAATTGTGGCTTACCTTAGAAAAGTTATCAATTTTTTACAACCATATACTTAAGATATAAAGTTAGATACATATGCATATGTTTCGGCACGCATCTATTTAAATGTGTTGTAGATTAAAAACCCTGGTTGGTTTTTTTAAGTGGGATTAAGGAACTAATAGTCCCTTAATTTAAGGCAGAAAGATCTTCCTTTAAGATCGTTAATGCATATCTCTTCGCTGGCAAGCATGTTAAAGAACGAGGCTGTATCTTCCGCCGGTACTCTGAGATTACCGTGCCTGGTTACGCTATCGGAAAACTCTGGAATCCACTCTCTCCAATCTACCAAATTTGCGCGGTCGTCGGGATGGTCGTCCATATCTACAATGGCACTGGGCACTAAAATACCCAACTCGAGCCAGATGCCACCATCTTCCTTATGCGGGTAGATATGAAACTCCATAAACTTAACTTCGCCCTTCTTCCTTAGCTTCTCGCCATGTCCAACTATTTCGGAAATAGGCGAGGGTCGCAAGGCCGTATCGCTCTTAATATCTTCAAATATCGCGTTTAGTACTACGCCTTTACTGTGATCGCGACCGAGGAGTACCTCGCCTTCTCCTAGATTAAGTCGCAGGAAGTCTAAGTACTCCTCGGTCGTATAAGTCTTTATACAGGACTTTACAACCTTGGGTTTTCGGTACTTCTCGAATGAAAGTGCTCTTACGCTCGAAGGTCTTCGGCTATTCCCAATATCGGATCTAGGCATAGGTAACTAGTAAATATCAAGTCTGGTTCGTCATTAAAAATATAAATATTTCTGCGAAAAGCCTTCGAAAACCTCCTGAAGGTTTTTTAAATGTCTAATTGCGCCCTGATTTCTTTCTTAAAATCTGTGGAACAATGTGGAATGTTCCAGAGTCGGAATCTGTGATAGGCACTTCCTCGTAAGCAAGTATGTTGAAAAAGCGGAACATATCCTCCACAGACATCTTTAATCCACCTTCATCATCTAATGCACATTGGGATAAAATAGGGTGTTGTTTATCCATATCATAGAATGCATCGCATATTCTGATGTGATTAACAGGATTAAAATCGGGGTCTTCCATATTTACATCGCCCTCCGGAACCCAAATACGTACACTGAATTCTAGTTCTCCATCATCCTGGCGCGTTATAACGATATATATCTCCATATACTTCCGAATTCCCGCAGTTGTCAGTCTCTCGTAACATTCAATAACCTCAGGTATAGGCGACGGAAACGAGCTTACATCTTCTGGAAGATCCTTGCCCTCGATTTCTAACACCATCGCCTGTCTTGGAGGGTTCCTGATAAAGGTATCTAGAAAGTGTAAAAACTGACCTGTTGTAAAGCCATTTACGTACCGGCAAACATCTTGCCACTTTAAAAGATTTCTCACGTAGTCGTCTGACATCTGCAACTATAAGGAATTTTAACGATCTCTTGTTAAAGTATAAATAAACTCTCGATATCGTCGGGCAAAAGCCGTTTATGGCTTTTTGTGTTTTAGTACATTTGAGATATACTGGACCGAGTATATGAGTTAAATATGTGCATATGCGCGATAAACTATGGAGATCGAGTGTAAACACAAAGAAAGTATACACAGTATACATGACTTAAGCTCCTTGTTGTATAACAAATATAGGCGTTCCAAAATACAGGACTTCCTTATTCGTTGCTCGGAACCAGACTTAGTCGAGGAGCTTCTGGATTATCAGCTGAAGGATCGCATAGATATTGGACATACAAACGTAGAGCTATTGCGCCGTGTATCAAGAACTTTGGACCACTACGGTCGCGGGTATTTTGCAAATACCTTGTACATGTATCCGGAGGTGGCGAAGGAAGAAATCAAAAGCCAACAAAGAATTATGATCGAACACATTAGAGATTGTTGCGGTGGCGGGGATTTCCTCGATGAGCTATGGAATAATATTCTTGGACAAGATGTTTCGATGGGAAGCGATCTGCTTGACCATATATCCGGTAAACAAGAATACTGGGTTGTTGTGTGGGGGATATATTCTATTTTCGATGGGCGCCCACACGACGCACGTGTCGATGATTCCTTATTTGGCTGCATACCTATTTTCAGAAAAGTGCTCGAAACTCGCTTCGACAAACGTCATTACATGGATAGGAATTTATTTTCAGGGGCATCGATGAGCCCTCGATGTATCGTGGATTTTGTTACGTGTTACTATATGTACATGTTCTTCCAAGAGTTAGTGCCGGGCAAACTCAGGATAGATATTCGCGCGGAGGACGTACTTAAATTGGAACGGATTTCTGACACATTCCCAGCGATATACTCAAGGGCGAAATTAGCCTCGTGTGGATCGGGAAAATATGTAGAGATCCAAAACTATATTGCTACAGAGGAGGCAGATGATGCAGAAGAAATCAACGACCGAAGGGGTGTTGTTGGTATAGAATTTTGGCCAGATTTGATTTCAGATAGTGATAGACTCGATGATGCATCATATCATATAAGAGGCATGGTCAGGGAAGCTTACTACATTTATAAAATAAACGCTGGAGGTGAGACCCTTCTGCAGTGTGATACGATCCAGGAATATGACCAAAGCTCGGAGCACCTGGGCACTATAGATATGGACACTACAAACACGGGCACTATAGACATATTCCAACTGATGGATCTTCTGAAGATGCTCGCAGAGAATGATGTTTCTATATTTGTCGACTTAGAGGAAGTAAAGTTAGAAAAATACAGGGTCCCCAAATCTGCTCGCGGTGAGCGACCTCCCACATAGGCCTGTATTTTAAAAAACTTGCATTGTGCAAAATATCCACGAATATTTTGGCCCACTTGAAGGGTATACTATACTTATATTTTTTAACTATGGTTCCCAAATATGGAGCTCACTTGCAAACACCAAACAGAATTGTATGACACGGAAGACATTGCGTGGTACATAAGTGGACATAGAATTAATCTATGTAAGATTCTCAATGTTCTATCCGAGAGATATGAGAAAGACCTTGTGACCAGGTTACACGAACACGCCCTGCCGTTCTCAAATGCTAAATCTGGCAATACAGAATATTTTACCCCCGATGACGAACTCTTGCTCGAAGTGGTAAAATGTTTACACAAGCATGGATGTGGATATTTGGCAAATAATCTCTACAGTCGCCGGTCGAAATACGGCGACGAAATCAAAGAGCACCAAAGGAGCATTGTCGAGCACATAAGAGAATGTTGTGGGTGCGGTGATTTTCTTGATGCTTTGTCGAGAGATGGATCTGGAGGCTCTTGTGATTTTCTAGATTTTATTTCCAAGAAAAGATATTACTGGATACTAACGGGCCTATTGCTCCCCATTTTGAAGCAGGGG
>Ga0098060_1000527_pt1 | contig 17039 bp, 20 predicted proteins | sample 21_taG_FD_77063 | JGI IMG/M metagenome (GOLD analysis project Ga0098060, IMG submission 77063) | Marine viral communities from the Subarctic Pacific Ocean - 21_ETSP_OMZ_AT15319 metaG | ecosystem: Environmental > Aquatic > Marine > Oceanic | place: Pacific Ocean | collected 2015-01-19 | reverse complement strand
GATTTTGCTGGGACAATTGCAACTCTTTGGTTAAGTTGGCTTGCACCAGTGATGTTTGGCATCATTGACTGTGCCATTACTACAGAACCCACATTAGCTACATTTACACCAATGTCTGTTCCTGTAGTTGCTTGTATTCCTCCGGCTTTAACCGGACCAGAAAAAGTAGTTGTACCCATTTTATTTCCTCACATGCGAGTTGTATGTGCCTGTCTGCATGTAGTCAGCTGGAGAGCTGTCAGACACAAAGTTAATCTCCAAAAACAGTTTCTCATCCCCCAATGTCCAGAGGAGGAATTCATCGAAGGATGAGATCTGCCGCAACTTATACTCCAGGAGTTCCGAACACGGCCCGAGGGTCTGTCCAACCTACAGTATATCTTTCGGTAGCTTTGTAACGCATGGAGTCCGTTGCAAAGTCACCTTCCATGGATTTCTCTAACCCCCTACGCATTAAAAGTTTTAAACCTTCTGGCGCATCAGTTTGTACCCACCAAGCAGTGTTAGAGGTAATTCTGGAAAGGTTAGCTTGACCATCGCCTAACAAGCCCATTGATTTAACAGGGTTGATATCGTTGTCAGCTGTTCCAGTTCTCAACACAGACTTGAGCAATGTTTCAGCTTGGAAAACATTTGCTGGGCCTGTAACGATTTGAGTTGGAGTTAATCTTATTCTCTTGCCATTGTTGTCAACAGCATTTCGAATTTGAATTAACATCTGTTCAAGAGACGTTTGAGACAATGCAGCTGCATTAGTCAGAATATTACTAAAAGTACCGTTAACAATCGGATGATTGTTTGCACTCAAAGCAACTCCATCGCCACCAGGATAAGCAGCATTGAAAGCTCTGTTCATAATATTAGCTGTTAAAGTCTCTTTTGTTTCAATCAAAGATTGAGCAAGATGTTTAGCATAAGTCTGTCCGATACGAATGTGATCGCCATCTTCAACCAAGACTTTGGTAAGCGCAAACGCTAAACCATAGACATGGTATAGATATCTTTGAACAAACAAAATACCACCAGATTGGTAAGTAACAGCCATGCCGTCAGGCAATTCAGGTGCTGCCCCGAAACCATAAAGAACTGGTTCTTCATGATAGTTTCTTGGAATACCTTGCTGCTCGCGGAAAACTTCTTTCCACTCATCAGCTCGCTGGTCATAGACTCCGTCAAAAACTTCGTTGAGGATCGGCTCAACGACTGAGCGGAAGTCCGTACTACGCATTGGAGTAGCCATAGTCTAGTCCTCCCCTTATACCGAGTTCACTGCAGCATTATACTGCATTTCATTGATGCGAACTGTAACATTGACGTAAGCGTCTGTTAAAGCATTATCAACACCACCAGAAATTCCTGTAATTTGGAATTGGCCTTGAGTGGCTTGTATAGCTGTCAATGAAGTTGATGAAAGTCCAACTTGAGTTGACCCTCCAGGAGAGGCAACTGTCCAGTCACACTGTTCTCCAACCGCTGTTTGAACTGTAGTTCCAGCAGATGGATTTGTATACATGACATCGTAAATAATTGCAGGATCGTCATAGACCCAAGCGATTATTTCAGATCCCGCAGTGTTGGCTGGCCAAAAAGGTGAAAGTGAAGGACGACCAGTAGAATCATTATACTGACACCCTGCAAAAATACCTAATAAGTTAACTCCACCAACAGTACCTGATCGGGTACCATCGCTTGTGCCTAATTCAATGACACCAGCGTCGACTAATTTAACGGGATCGCCTTGGAATATGTTGTGAGCAAATCCAGAAGCAATCACGTAGGCTTTCGCCGTGATTCGACCACTATTGTGGTAGGATGGACGGAAGCCAAATGGTGCACTTGTCGCTGACATAAGTAGCTCCTTTGGTTAATAGATTGTTGCACGTCAGACAAGGTCAAATTGACCAAGTCTTTCTTCTCCCAACTCCCTATTACCATCACCCATACTTACACTACTGCCTGATGCTTTGGCTTGTTCTTCTAAAAATTCTGCTGTTTCTGTCAGTTTACCTTCTTCACGATTTGGCGCGTCATGATGCGCTTCCATCATAAATTTTTCGTAAAGTGACATTGGCAGTTTAAAAGCCAGCATCTCATTAACCCCAATGAAACCTTGCCATTCACCAGTTTTAATAGAAGCGTATTCCCATCCAGGAACTTCTTCAGGTTTAACTGGTTCATATCCTAGCCGGATACGTTGTTGTATAGAATCACGAGGATTAGTCGTAGTTAGCCAGCACATATGCCAGCCAGGAATGTCTGGTAAGTCCGGAAGACTGGACTGAAATAAATTTTGACGGAACATTTCTACCCGCTCGTCCTCAGTGATTCCCCGATTTTCTGTGGTATTACGATCTACCATCGCACGGTTAGCACGGCCTTCGTCTGCAGATTTCTTTAATCGTTCGTCGGTCATCTTCGCTCCTTTCAGCGAGTGCGTATAACTATAGTTTCAAAAAATAAAAAAGTAAAGTTAAAATTTTCTATTCATTTTCTCTGTCGTATTCAGCATATCTTTTTACATACTTCATACGCAAAACAGGGTCATCCCAAACACCTGCGTCTATTAACGCTTGTTTTCTCTCAGGACTAATATAAACTTCTTTTCTAGTAGAAGTAGGGGCATGTTCTTTACCAGATCCTACTGCAGGACCGCCTCTAGCTTTACGAGAAGTTTTCTTGGGAGAAACTTTTTCTTGAAAATCTTCAAATCTATCAGGAATTCTTTTTGCTGATCTGATTCTCAACTCATCCCAATAGTCTTCACTTCTAGGATTAAATCCTTCTCTAGTTAAAGCTGCATCAATCGCCATCACAATAGCTGAATCTTCATCTCTACCTTGAGAATCATACCATGGGTTTTCATCCATAAATTGTTTAGCATGATACATAGTTTGTTCATCAACTGTGTTTTGAGTTCTTTTTTCTGATTGTTTAGCAGTGTAGTGCTTTTGCTGATTCAGCTGCTGCATTTTAGCTAAAGCTACATCACGGTATTTCATAGCTTTAGCAACATCAGCCCCATTACCGTCTTCAACAGCTTTAGCTATAACACGATCTGCCATTTCAGCTTCTTTTTGAGCCTGTGCTATCCCTTGATCATAATTAGAAACTTCAACTTGAACTGATTTTTGTTCTTGCGCAGTTAAACGTCTTTCTAAATCATCATTTCTAGATCTTAAAAAATCTAATTCAGTTTTATCTCTTTTTATAGCTGTTTCTCTACGAGCTTTCCGTTCAGCTTTTTCTTTACGCCTGCGCTCACGAATAGCTTCTCTTTCTTTATCAACTTCGTCTTCTTCAATTTCTTCTACAGGTTCTTCTTGTTGAACAATTTCATTTTCTTCTTCTGGTAGTTCTTCTACTACCACTAACTCTTCTTCGTTTTCTTCTTCATTTTCTTCTTCGTCTAATTCAACCATCGTTTCTTCTACAGACATCTCTTATCTCCTTATCAGATAAATGCTTTAACTTTTAATGGGTCACCAGTGATTTTGCCAATAATATCTAAATCATTAAAAATTACAAACATAGCTTTATCACTCATAGGTTTATCATCTAATGGGATTTCCCATCGATCTCCACCATATTTTGGAACTCTTACAAAATCACCTTGGCTACACCATTGGCCTTCTGGCCAACTTTTCATATCATTTCTATTTTTAAATGCCAAGGGACCGATATTAATAACTTTACCAACTTGAGTGTTCCATTTTTCTGTATCTTTAGAATCAGTAGTTAAAATTATACCCCCAGCAGTTTTACTTTTTGCTGTTCTAATTTGAACTAAAATACGACTACCAAAAGGCTGTATTCCTGCATCAACTGCGGGAAATGCCTCTTTTAACGCATTTTTATAATCCTTTGTCACTATTCTTCTCCTCATCCAGAAGTGTTAGAAGTACGTTGATAGCTTCTTCAAATCCAGCCACCATCCCAACGCGATACCCGTACTCAAAAACGTCGCGTTCTTGGGGTCGTTTCAAAGCATCAAGCGCAAATGTTGCCTGACTCTCTTTGAGTTTGTTTAAAAGTTTTTCAGTTACCATTTAAAAACAGAACCGCCTTTTGCTTTTTTGGCTGTTTTTGCAGCCTGTTTGAAAGCACCAGCTGTTGGTGCTCCTTCTTGCCCTTTCTTTCTCATTTTCATTTTCTTGCCAGTGGCAGGATCAATTACGCCTTCAGCGACTTTCTGTCGCTTTTTATGTATGTTCTCATACAGGCCTGACATTATACGTTTCCAGTTCTTTTATACTGTTGACGTTGTCCTTGGTATGGGCCACCTTTAGCATAACCTTTAGTTTTCATAGAACCGCCCATACTCTTTTTGGAAGGTGAGAGAGCTTTAATTAGTGCTTCTCGCTCTCCCTCGCTAATAGAACCACCAAGTTCTCTCTTGAGAGCTTTAAGAGCACCGCTAACTGCGCCGCTAACTGCACCAGCTTTCATTGACTTTTTAGCATCTAGCATAGCTTTGCGTTCAGAATCACTTATTGCTCCACCGCTTTTGTAGCCTTTGGACTTCATGCCACCTTTTCTGTAACCTTTACTTTTCATCATTTTTCTCCGTATATAAATTGTCAAAAACACGATTTACATCCAGAGTATAGTCTAAATCTGACTTGCTATAATGAACATGTTGTGATGGACGGAACTCTGGTGCTCCTTCTCCCAGCTCAAACCACGCTGGATGCGTAACTCTAACCCTGTTGTTTGGCAAAGCTACTATATTTCCTGTCCATTTCCCGGCATCCAGAAGCTCTAAGACGTGAGACTGCTTATGTTGAGCAGGATCGTCTCCTATTTCTGAATCAGTGTAATCGACAGTAAAGTAATATTTTGCTGGATAAAATTCTCCATCAATTTTAGCTATCCAAGGACAAGGCGTGCATCTATCCAAAACATAAACGCTGTGTGTCCTAGAAGAACAATCCCATGGTTGTGCGTCATGAGTTGCCATCGGCTCAGGCCATTCATCATAAGCTGTGTCTGCAACTAACGCAGTTATAGGCATTCTTGCCCACATTGCACCACCATGAACATTAGGCTCATCATTGTCATATGTTTCAGCTCCGGTAAAAATCATCTGAAAACTAAGACTCCTACAAGGAATTGTTGTAACGGCGACAGCCATACCATGAATAAACTCTCCATGAAACTTTTCATGATTAAAGGTGTACTCCCTACGCACCCAACATTTAAAATGGGGTATGTTACTTTGTAGATAAGGCATTTTTTCTCAATTGTGAATTCACTGCTTCTTTCCAATCAGCGTTACCAGATATTCCTGCCACATTATAACAGAGATATTTGTATTTTTGTTTAGCATTTTTAATCTTAATAGTAGTTGATTTAACTTCTATATTTAAAGGTTTTAAAAAATTTTGCATTCACTTACATTCCGTAAAATTTTAATCGTTCGTTCGGTCTATTACTTAATAGAACGAACGATTAGGGTTTAAGGATTCTGATCAATACCTCCTCCAGTAGAATAAGGTATTTTTTCTCCAGATTCTATTTCCATTTCGGCTAATTCTTTAGCCGTCATATTATCCGAAGCGTTCATCCTTTCTCGTGCAGCTAAATCTGCTTCTTTTCTCTTATTTTCATTTCTTTCACGAGTGTTCATACGGTCTGTTTCTGACATTTCTCTAATGTTGTTTCTTTCTGTTTCAGAAAGCTCTCTTAAACCTTGAAGTTCTGCCCTCTGCTGCCTATCTGCTTCTATTGAAGCTAATTTTGCTCTTTCTATCTCAGCAGCTTGCGTTATTTTCAATTCTTGCAGTTGAGTACTAGTTTCTAATTTCAAATTATCTAATTGAAGTTGGGCATTGTCTTTTTCTGCTTTTTGTTTTAGCTCTCCTTGCTTCATTTGAGCACTAAGTTCTGCTATTTTCATAGCTTCGTTTCCTGGAACCTGCATTTCTGGCTTAAATTGCTCTGCTATTTGGTTTATTTCTGTTAATTCTTGCCCAAATCCACCTAACTGCTCTTCTATAAACTTTTGAACTCTTAAAATTATTTCTACTTCTTGTTCTGCATCTTCTCCTATCAAACTTTTTTGTTGTGCTTGGTCTATAGCTTGATGAGATTCAGCTAAATAGTAATTTAAAAGATGATCTCTCAAATGTAAAGCCATAGGATAAAGAAAAGTAGGAGCTACTGCAGGATTAGCTCCAAATAAAGGAGATTTTAGAAAAGGTAGATGCACTTCTAAATGAGCTAGATGATCTTGATAAGGCAGGACATAAATACCTTGACCCATGGCTGCTGCAACATTTTCGCTCACTGGGTCTCTATCTTCAGATCCTGGTATTGGATTTAAAACTTCAGATCCTGGAATTTTTAGAGTTCGTAGAAACATTTCTTCTACAGCTCTTTGGTCATACATTTGAGGTATAGCTGAAGCTCTTTGCATTATAGCTTGAATTTGAGCAAATCTTTGTGCTTCACTAAATATTGCAGGATTGCTTATAGGAACAACATCTGAAGGCCCATCAAAATCTTCTGCACTTATAGAAAGACCTGCATTAACAGCATCTAATTCTTCTTGGGTGTAATACATACTGTTTATACGATGCAGTATGTTAAAACTTCTCGCCATCGCTGAATGCAAACGTGAATGAATAGAGCTAAACACAACCATACCTTGCTCTATAATTGCCATCGTCGTACCAACAGGCGCATTAGGGTTTTGGTCACTAAATTTTTCAAATGATGTTTGAACTACTCCTTTTCCTGCATTAACTAAAAACCCTAACAGTTGAAATAATGTTGGGCTTGGCCCTGCAAAGGGTAAAGGCATCGCTAACTTGCGAACATCGTCTACAAGTGCACCGCCTTCCATCTCGACAATCTCAGTTGGTTGAACATTTAATGTTTGACCATTCGGCCCACCTTTTAATTTTAATAAAGTTGGAACATTTTGAATATATGCTGAATCTAATAAAGCTCTTAACGCACCAGTTGCCGCACCGCTCAACCCTCCGATCATGTGCGTCAAACCAATCGGATAAGCTCCGCGCCAAGGTACAAAAGGAAACTCAACCATCCAATCTAATTCGTTTTTTCTTTCGTCATCTTCTTCCCAATTACGATATAATGACAGCGGTTTGTCAGAAGATTTGTCAATTGAAATAATGTAAGGAGCAAGACCGTATTCATCTTCCATTTCTAAATATGTATAAACTTCGTAAATCGTTCTTAAACCATCTTCATTGTAAGATGTGTTCTGTTTACCCTCAATTTTTTCATTTGCTTGTTCTGCTTTTGAAAACTCTGGTTGATTAGGACTTGGCAAATCTACATCAGAGTACATTCCTGCGTCAACTCGTTTTTGATATTCCATATGAGTGATATATTGTACGTGAGTTTTGCGTTCTGCAGTATAAAAGTTAGTAGCAGAAAAAGGAAGATAAACATCGTCAATCGGCACGAACTCAGATGTTGGCCTGTTGTGCTGGGGATTCCACATATATTTCATGTATTGTCCACCGCCTAAAGGTAATTGCGTAGATAACTGCTCTAACTCAGAACGAAACTCTACCATCTGTTCTGTAGCTTGCCAGTTCATAAACTCTGTTTTGCGTTGCGCTTTTTCTGCCTTAACTTTATCTGTTTCACCTATAATTTTAGATTTAACAGGCCCATTTGGAGGAAATATTTCTTTGATGAACCTAGCTGAAAAGTCTACACAAGCTTCTACTAGCATTGGATGCACCACTTTGTTTGCTCCGGCAAATTGTGCTCCTCCTGGAGCATCATCACCTAAACCTGTTCTGCGCAATCCTTCTTCATATTGTTTGTCTCTTTTTTGTCTAGCTTCTTTATCACGTCCTATTTTTGTTAATAGGTCACTAATGCAAATTCTCAACTTAGAACGATCAACTTCTTCTACAATATTAGCAAAATGATCAGAACCTTGTTTAATAGAAACAGTTTCTAACTTTATAACTGCTCCTCCATCTGCAGTGTCTTCTACCTCTAACTCTTCTTCTGGAAGTTCAATTACAGTCATTTCTTCTTGGGTTATTTCTACTTGCTCATCAGCCATTGTTCATACCCTTTTCAATTTCAGCTGCCAAAGAACTAATTTCATCAGGATTAAATTCAATTAGACCTCCTTCGGCTGCTTTCCATTTTACTTTGTCTGCCCAATATGCTGCAGATGACTTACCTTTATTTATATTTTTTCTGTGTCGGTCTTTAAATGCTTTACGCTGTTTAGGATTCTGATTAGTTTTAGCTCCCTGTTCTCCAAATCTAATCATTTTCTCTTTACCATTAACCATAGTTTTTACTACATGAGAACTTGATGGGTGGTTGGGAGTTCTTCTAGGAGTGTCTATTTGCAAACTGTCTTTCAAAGATGTAGAACCGCCTTCTTTAAATCCTACATTCAAAGGATCATAGTCTCCGAATTGAGTAGAGGAATCATATAGAGGAGTGTATGCAAAATCTCCATCTGCATCATAAGAAAAATCATCTCTTTCAAAATAGAAAGGATTGGCTGCCCCCGTATAATAAGAACCATAACCAGGACTATAATAAGCTCCATAACCTTGGCCGTTTGGTACGTAACTTGTTGTTTTGTCAAAATCAATACTGCTTGGAAGAGGATAGCTGACATCAAACGGTTGATCAAATGCAGGTCGAACACCATAGCCTTGGTCTGCATCAGGAAGCCCTCTGCTCACAACAGTTTTCTGGCTCGGGTCTAAATCATTGTATTGTATTGTTTGAAAATCAGGATTCGTGCCGACATCAAATTGAGGAATAGGCATTGCTGCAGCTGGAACATAAGGAGCAGGGTTAGTAGCGTAATTCCATGTTTGCCCCATGTCTCCTAACAACAGTCCTTCTGCACCGCCCATCTTCAAAAAGTCTGTTACAGGCAAACCATCAGGATTATCATACATGAATTTACCCATAGTTATTGGGGTGGTCATTCCTGGAATTAAGTTTGTCAACGGTCCAGCTTGCCTAACCATTTCAGGCACCGCATTAACTAAATCTGTTAAATCTGCGAAACCAAAACCATACAGACCACCTTCCCATTCTCTTCCTTCTCCGTAACCTTGACTAGATGAAGGCGAAAAGTTTTTGTTCAATAGAGTTATATATTTGTTTTTCTCTATGTCTGCTAAACTTAAAGGAACACCGTCATAAGTGTCATAAGTAAATTTGTTATCATAAGATCTGGTGCCTTTTTTGCCTCCCATCAAATTAGCAGGTTGGTTTCCTCGCTGGGCATAAGCTCTTATAAGCTCTCTTTCTCCGCCAGCGGCATCAAATATAGAAGGTATCTCTCCTAAATGTCCTCGGCGAACATACAACCCTCTTATCGCATTGTCCATCTCCCTGCCGACCATGTCTTCATTAGTGTCTCCTGTGTCTCCACCAATGACGCTTCTGCGGTAAGTTGGGTTAATTCTAGCTAAAAGCTCATCTAATTGCGCTGTTGTTTGCTGACTGCCTGGATCGTAATAGCTTCCTAAAAAATCAGGCTCTTCTTTTTTGCCAAAAAATTGCATATATGTTATGTCTTCTTCCTCGTCATAAACAGGTCGAGTTCCTTCTAACATTTCAGCAATAGCTAACATAGTCGGGTTCACAGGATCGCGTGAAGGTGCAGGCGTGTTGTCTACAAATTGAGATCTGTTTTCAGGATTGAAAGAACGCATTTCAAAATTATCACGACCTTCATTCATGCCAAAAGAATCATAATGTTCTCGCGCAACACTTTCTAAAAAACTTTGTCTCCCTCCTTCTGGGATAAACATCATTCCCTCAGCTCTTGCTTCTGCATTAGCTAACACGTCTGGGTTTGCGTCTAAATATCGTTGAGCATTTGACAAAGGTGCATCTTCAGGCATAACAACTCCTAAGCAGCATATGGGTTAACATTGGGGAACGGTATAACTTTTCTTTCATCAGGATCTCTTGCTTGTGGTAGATCGAACCAGTGGTCATTTTTTAAATATATAATAGCTTGGGTAAAAGTATCTACATAATCATCATGAGTGGCTACAGGAAATTTAGCCAGTTGTTTTATAAAAGGCTGTGCCCATGAAACAGCATGTCCTGGAGTTTTCTTGCTTTCTGGTATCCACACCATTCCTAATTCTAAAGTTGGTGCAGCTTGATGCGCTCTACTTATTTTATCTGCATTTCCTGGATTATACCCGATGGCCGGAACCTTAGCAAGACGTAAGTCTTGTAAAAGGGATTGTCCGCTAGCTTTAGCCTCTATTAAAATCCTATCTGGTCTTTTTGCTCTGCTATACGGACTCTCCTTGGTCATACCACCGTACTCTTTACCCCATCCTTTTATCGCTTTTTCTCTCAAATCAGGATAACTTAAATGTTCATCCCATGCGTCTATCAACATTACATGTCTAGAACCTTCATGGGTGAATATAGCCCACACTGTACATGCTGTAGGGTCCCCTGTAGTTTTTTCTGTAAAGGCGCAATCATAAGATTGAAGAATGTATTCAAAAGGAGGTAATCCTTCATCATGGGGCCACATTTCTAAAAAGCTCGTTTTTAATATACCCCCATCACTTGGTGTAGGTTCTTGTTGCAGCTGCCCAGCTGTGCCATACACTCCTAATAATTTTTTCAAATCTGTAATTTCTTTTTCACCAAATCTGTCTGGACAGATTAATTCTCCTACTTTTTCTCTAGGGTCGTATTTACCCATAGAAGTTGTTCTTTTAATTCCATCCCATTCTGCAGGAATTACTAGATGTTCCCACCCACCAATGTCATTTATTATATGTCCAGAGATGTCTCTTTCATGTAACCTTTGCATAATCGTGACCATAACATCTTTTTTAGGATCATTTAATCGTGTGGACCAAACTACATCAAACCATTCAACCGCTGCTTCTCTAATTGCATCAGATTGAGCTTCTTGTGCTGAATGCGGATCATCTAATAATAAACGAGAACCACCTTCACCTGTCGCTGTACCACCAACTGATGTGGCTAGCCTGTATCCGGTTTTATCATTTTCATATCTTTGTTTGGCATTTTGATCTCCTGCTAGATCAAACATGTGGCCCCATCTTTCTTGGTACCATGGGGATTGTATCAAACGTCTAGATTTCAAATTATCTCTAATACTCAAATTGCCAGAATAACTAGCACACAAAAACTTCTGAGCAGGATCTGTTAGCCATTCCCACATGGGCCACATGACACTTACAATTGTAGATTTAGAATGGCGTGGTGGTATATTCACCAACAGCTTTTTTATATCGTTTTGCGAACAAGCTTCTAAATGCTCACAAATTTGTTCTATATGCCATCCCCCAATGAATGGGATACCTGGCTCTACGACGTGCCATGATTGCTTGACGAACTCGTACAATGAAGATGATGCAGCTCGCCTATCCTTCTCGTTCTTCAGGAGATCAAGCATGACGCTGGGAGAAGAAAGCTGGTTTGTTTTCATTGCCCCTCTTCAATCTTTTTCATCATCTGTGTCATTACCTTGATCTCTTCATCGGTCAGCTTCTTAAGGTCGACCGCTGCCAGCTGGATAGGTCCTCCGTCCTGCCCTGTGTGCTCGGTAGTGAGCTTGTCACCGTAAAGTTTGGGCAGCATTTTGCTAAGCATCCACTTACGGCTATCTATCCTCAGTCTGTTTCTGGCTATCGCTTCATTGGACAGAGGCACCTTAACTGTGCGCTGTAGCCGGACGCCTTTAGCGTCAAGCACGGGATTGCCTGCTTCGTCAACAACGTCTTCCTCTACTGTTGTATAGTTCTCATCTGAGATAGCTAAGATTTCATCTGCTATCATCTTATATCCTGTCTCGCGCGAGCGAGCGTACTGCTCGGCTAACGCCGGCTCCGCGGAAACCCAGTCAAGAATTTGGCTAGAACTTGGAGCTTCCGGAAGCTTAGCGCAAGCAGCGGTTAAAGACATACCATTTTCTAACAGGGGACAGAGAGCATTCATCACAGCCTGACGATTGTGTTTCCTAGCGTTAGGACGTATAACAACGACCTTCTTGTCACCTTCATCAGACATTAAAACTAATCCCTCCTTCTAGTTTGCTTCAAACTATAGTCTCATTATTTTAGAAAGTAAAGTAGAAAGTAATCGTTCGTTCTATTAGAGAGGTATACCGAACGAACGATCACTACTAAAACCGTCTAACCGACTACGGAGAGAGGCAGAAATGCCCTCTCCTCCGTCCCTTGATCGGTAATCGTTCGTTCGGCACGATAGTTCGAACGATAGCTAAAACGAACGACTAACTTATATTTCATATTTACCTTCAGAGTTACCTACAACTTGTAAATAATGGTTGGCTCTACCTTTAGGTTTATCCAACATTATCATTTCTATTTTACCTTCTTTCATCAAACTTTCAATGGCTCTTTCTTTACGCTCTTGGCTTGCTTTCACTCCTCCACTGGCTACAGGCATCCGTTCATAATAACTCCTACTTTTACCTTCATCGTTGCGTATGAGCTGTACTAAATCATTGCATATACGCTCCCACTGCTCTTGTTCTTTAGCTTCTTTAATGTCTTCTTTCAACTGGCTTCTTTCACCATCTTTAAGTATCCTAGCGATAGAGTGCATAAACCATATTTCAGAATCATAACCAAGTATATCTTTATGAATTTCTTTGTTAGTTATTACATCGAATGTTACCTCTGGAAAAGATGGAGGGAACCTCACCTTGGTGGCTTTTAAAATACGAGGAGATATGTTTTCTTCTCCATCTTTAAATACTGTGTAGACTCCTTGCGCGTCTCCTGTCCATGCTGATGCTCCTCTCGGTGAAAGATAATCTGATTCCCCGGAGCCAAGAACCTTAGCAGTGTGACTAATTATAATAACTGGGAAAGATATAAATGCCTGCTTAATGTAAGCCATAGCTCTGCCTACTTGGGCGTTGTCGTTTTCATTTTCTAAATCAAATACTGCGTTGGCAGTGTCAAATAAAACTAATGGTAAAGCAGCATGCATACTACCGTCTGCTCTTTCATTGTCAACTGTCCACTCTTTATATTCTTCAGCTACCTGCGCGACTACTTTAGGGTCTAACCTGTGTGCTTGAATAACCTTCACCCTGTCTTCAAAATCTTCAGCTCTCATTCCTGTCATACCCCAGCTGCAAATAGAGTAGATAACTCGCTGGACTTGCACTACAGACTCTGTAATGATTATCACATTACGTCTTACTAAAGGTTTTAATTCAAATCCAGCAGGGCAAAGATGAGCAGCAGCTAGAGCCATGGGTACAATTAATGTAGTCTTACCTACTCCTGGAGCACCTGCAACCACGTTGACACCAGTTGACATGAAATTGTCAAATATATACTCAAAGACTGTAACCTTTGCTGCACCAGAGTGAGAAGCCATACCTAAACTTAAAGGATGCTCATCAATAGAAATTTCCATAGAGTTAACTGTGGTGTTCACCCACCCATTATCAATAGCCATTTTAAATATAGAACGATAAGTTATGCTGTGCGGGTTATCAATATCTCTGTCCCACTTTTTTCTTTGATTAGAAGCATCAAACTTATCAGAACCTGAACTCCATTCAGTCCATACCCTATACCCATTTTCCCCATAAGGTTTAAGAGCAGTGCCTACATTTACCCATGTTGTGTAATCATCAGCATCTACATATTTTAAAGCTTCTCTCAAATCATCAAATGTTTGGGCAGTCGCTATAGGTACTCCATTTTCTTCAGTTAATGTGTAATTAGAAGGTGCCCTAGCTCTATTTTTTATAAGCTCAGGTAACTCCGATGGTTGCGCAGGATTAGATTTGCTGAGAGGAGAAGCACCTCTCTTCCATTTGTACTCACCGCTAACTCCTAACGTAGGAGCTACACATATATAACCATGATGTTTTAAATCTAAACCTTTATCTAATGTTCCAGGATAAGAAAAGTTGTTATCAGCTTTAAAAATGCGATGCTCTCCTCCTCCCTGAGTTTGGGCTACGCATTCTGAATGTAAAACCCCATGCTCAGCTTCTAACCGCGCTAGAGACTCCTGTCCTCCGTTCTGAGGATCAATATCTAACGCTATTAAACCTGAGTGTGCTAAACTTACTCCAATACCCGCATCAGGATCAGTAGACCACCACTGTTTTATAACTTCTGGGTCAATAGTAGAGTCAGTATGCCCATGAGGGGCAAGGTTAGCTTGAGGATGTTTTCCTGGTTTATGACCTGCTTCATTGTTAGGCCTACCACAGCGACAGTCTCCATTTTCATCAACACTCCATACTGGAACAACATACCAACCTTTTTCAGCATACGCTAATGCAAAATCTAAAGTTGTGGGGGCAGCAGAGTCCACTGCCCATATGTGTTTAGGAGTCCTGACCATTTATGCTACTCCTTTAATTCTTTGATGAAAATTTTCTGTAATGACGTTCCAATATTTACCATTCTTTTTTACTAGCACGGTAGTAGGTGCTTCAGCATTTTTAACTAAATAAGAAACTCTTCTAGCTTGAGCAGGTAAGTTAACAGCTAATCTTCTAGCTCTAAAAAACTCATAATCTTTGTCTTTAGGTTTTTCAGTGTTTACAAACAAAGTAGCATTAACTCTTGCATTTTCAGGAGTACTGCATGTGTAAGTTACCATCATCAATGGGTGAGGACTGTTGCGAGTTTTTAAAGTTACAGCATTAACTTTATGTACATCAACTTCTAATAATGAGTTGTCCGCAGCTATGTCTCCTGTCATAGGATCAATAGGTAGGATAGTAGTTAATCCTGGATAAAGCGTTCTAGGCTTCTTTTCATAAGGTTTTTGAGGAGTAGATGCATCAACTTCCTCTCCATTTTCCTTATAAAATGTCTCATACATGTCTACGCCACCTAAACGTAACAGGTTACCTGCGTAGTCTAGCACTAAACAATTCTTTTTTGTTTCATGTAACCGAGTACCTCTACCTTGTATCTGTACCCAGAGTGAGGAAGACAAAGTTGGTCTCAAACAAACTATACAATCTAAAGGAGGGAAATCAAACCCTGTTGTTATCATGTCTACAGAACATATAACTGAAATGGTTTTATCTTCTAACTGACGTAATACTTCTTCCCGCTCTTTTTGAGTCATACCGCCTGTAAGAACTGCAGACTTACGAGAAGTAGAGGTGTTTATCATGCGAGAAGTCCACTCAGCTGATTTAACTGTTGGGCAGTATACTGCTAAATGGTTACGGCTACCTGCTAATCTATCCAAAGAACTAACAACTTCTTTAAGCCATTCAAATGTCTGTGCCTCTGCAACTTCTTTTTGAACAAAGTCTCCACTAACAGAAACATTATCTACATTTAATTGAATATTAGTTTCAACCCCAACTAAAGGGCATAGCCACTTATCTGTTACTGCTTTGGTTACCGTATAGTTATAAGCTAATGTGTCAAAGAAAAACTCATCTCCATCACCATATATAATACCGTTGTCCATTCTCCAGGGAGTGGCAGTCATAGCTACTCTTTTAGTGGAACTAAACCTACGGAGTATTTTTTCATATAAAGTAGGCTCCCCATAATTATGAGGAACCCTATGTGCTTCGTCTATGATGATCAGATCAGGAGCTGACATTTCTGCTAAAACTCCTGTTACGCTTTGTATGGTGCCAAACGTAACCAGCTCGTCAGTGTCCTTACGATTAAGCCCAGCGCATATTATTCCTGGCTCTTTACCTGAGTGGCTACGATAAGTTTCAGAGTTCTGTTTAACTAACTGCTGAACATGAGTTAAAATCCAAACTCTTTTATTTAAATTGCGATAAATTTCAGCTAATTCAGAAATTATTAAAGATTTACCAGTCCCAGTAGCTAGCTGTAAAACAGGGTTCTTACCCTGATATAAGTGAGCCATGGCAGACCATACTGCCTCTTCTTGATATTTTCTTAATTGCCAAACCATGATGTCCTCCAGTTATGAGTTATAATTATACTATAGTGTTTATTTTTAAATAAAGCAAGGTGTAAAATTTTATCACCATTCTTTTTTAAATCCAGACTTTTCATTCTCTTCATAACCCTCAAAATATTCAGCTATCTCTTCTGGGGTCATATCAGATTTATCAATTTTATTTGAACTGTAAGTACCACCTACAAAATAATGAGGGATAGGTCTGCGTCCATAATAACTGTCAGCACTTCCTCGATCATGAGGAGAGCCATGTCTATGGCTCTCCTTACCTGCTACTATTGTGAATTTATGAGGCATTATAGAGTCTCCCATTGATTTTTAACTTTATATTTAATCTCAGTACAACCAGCATAGCCTTCACCAAAATCGTCTAACGGTTCAAAACCTTCAAAATCACCCCAGATTTTACCAGCGTAATAAAGAATGCCATCATCGTCATACATACGAAAATCAGACTCATTTTCTTTATTATCAATTTGACTGATAGAAAAATTATTCATACCTTTAGCATCGGTACCAATATAATCTTTTTCAATTATCCAGTTATATCCCATAATCATCTCCTATATTTTTTCTAATATTAATTGTGATGCTGGCAACCAAGGTTGGCTAGGATCGTCTTCAAAATGTTGGTGGTGCATAATGTCATCATAAAGGTCTTCTAGGACAATATCATCTGAATGAGGATAACCTTTTTTCCTGTACCGATTTTTGACATTTTGAAACTCACGAAATGAAATTTTTTTAGCAACAACGTTAGCCATAATTCTTTCATCGTTAGTAAGGTCTAAATCTCTATAGCCTTTAAACTGTTCGTCTGTGGCTGGCTCATCAAATAAATAACTAGTCATATCAATCTCCAAAAGGAGGGGCCGTAGCCCCTGTTGGTTAAACGCAGTAGTGGCCACGACGAGCGAAATAAGTGACGTCTGTTCCATTATCTAAACGTCTACAATAATCGCTCAACATAAACACAATTGCCCATCGTCCTGTAGACAATTGAGTGACCATGAAAATTGGATCGAAATCTGTTTGATTGTAAAGACTAAAATCTTGTGCTTCTTTTTCAGCAATATCAAATGCTCGTTCGTGAGAAGCATAGG
>Ga0098060_1000526_pt1 | contig 17056 bp, 11 predicted proteins | sample 21_taG_FD_77063 | JGI IMG/M metagenome (GOLD analysis project Ga0098060, IMG submission 77063) | Marine viral communities from the Subarctic Pacific Ocean - 21_ETSP_OMZ_AT15319 metaG | ecosystem: Environmental > Aquatic > Marine > Oceanic | place: Pacific Ocean | collected 2015-01-19 | reverse complement strand
TCAAATTATGAAACTGAGGACAATACTCAGGGTAAACAAGAGATAGCTTGTTCAGGAGATAAATGTGACATCTGAAGGCGATATAACCGGTCAAGCCAAGAAAATGGGCAGGAACGCAGGATTAAAAGCAGATGGTACTCTAGACAGTGTTCATTCTATATTAGGAACTGACATGAAAGAGGGTACTATCAAAGCTAGAACCGTAAATCCTGATGCACCTGTTGATAGTTTAGGTAATACTGAAAGAGCAAAATATAATAAAACAAATAATAATTATTAAAGATTTAATTCTCTTTGTTGATTAGTAGCTAAATACTCTGAAGTTAGTGGTATTTCTTTGTTTAACATCAATGTGCATTTTATGCCAGATTTACCACAGCTCAAAGTTTTACCCACTATCACATGTTTTCCATCTAATTCTGGGTAATCTGTAACGCGTAATTGTATATTATTACCTATGTCTAAATAATAACCTTTATCAACATCTATAGAGATTTCAACCTTTTTCTCAGCGTCAAGAGCATATTTAAATGCTTTTTGTTTGAATTCATCAGGGTCACTAAAGGGTTTACTAATTTTTAAATTATCAACTCTAACACCTGTAGATAAAGTACCTTTGTGTCTGTAAACTAAATTTCTTCCATTATTAAGTGTACCACTTATTATATTTATAGGTTGTCTTTCTCTAAATTTTACACTTTGAATGCCATCAGAATAAGAAAACTTAGGACCTGAGATATTTTTAGATTGTTGTTGTTTTATAGCTATATGTGATACATCTTTTCCATGTATCATAACTAATCTAGATGCCCTAATATTTTCTACATCGTTAGAATTCAGTTTTATATTTTTTCTGAACGTATCTATAGGTGCTTCGCCACTTGACCTATATCCACTCAAAGAAACTACGGGTGATACTTCATTTAGCATATCAGTTCCTATCAATGTTTCTTCTATGTTTACATTATCCTTTATATATTTCAATAGGAATTGCACTAACGTTTGACCGTCATAATTATAATCTTCATTAATTGCTCTAATTATTGCTTGGTCTTTTGATAGTAACCCTAAAGCATCTAAGGCTGTAATTGATATACCTTTCTCACTAGGATTAGTGTCTCGTATAAACCCTCTAAAGTAAGGTAAAGAGTCTATAGTACCTGCGTTTAAGTAAAATGTTACTTTAGCACCGAATAACTGCATATCATTGAGATATCTATCATTAGACTTAATTACAACACTAGATGGTTTGTTACTCCCATCACTTTTATAATTTATAGAATCATAAGTTATCTCTACACCATCAATGAAAACTATGGGATTACCGTAAGAACTTACGCTCATCTATTGGGTCTCCTCCTAGCGATATAAATCCGTCTTCTAATTTATGTCCACTAGAGTCCATCTGTAACATATGACTACATTGCATAGTTAGTCCAAACTTACCATATTGTTTACCAGCTGGATGGTCTTCTGACATTTGTGTAATAACTCCATAAAATCTAGACGTTACACCACTTTCGTGTGTTACATCCATAAATACAGGTGTACCTCGTCTTTGATATTGATGAAATTTATCTCTAGTATAAACATCATCGGTATCTATTAAATCTATTCCACCAAAAGTTATAGTACCTCCAGAATTACCTATCTTTCTAACATCTGCAATACCCATTCTATCTTCAACAACTTGATATTTACCTCTGTGTGAATAACTAACAGATTGAGCAATAGCTCTGTCATTCAATGACACATGCATTGGGTCTATTACTTCTACTGTAGCACAATGTGGTTCCGATGAAATATAACAATGTTGCACTTGTGTATCTCTATAACGGTCTTTATTTTCATTTGACGTAGTTCCACCAACAGCCGTAGTAGTATCTAGATTCCATAATATACCGTATTTTTGATATTCATGGTCCCATCTACCTTCAAAGTCGAAGAATTGTTCATCTTTATCGTCATGTGAAGAAAACACTTCATCATCGCTAGCTGTTTGTAAATCTGTAAAGTTAGCTTCAAATTTACCTAATGGCCAATATCTGTCTGGTATTCTAGCAGGGTCTATTTTAACCCAATCTTCTGGTTCTTCCCATTTTATAGTTCCAGAAGTATAAAACGATGTATCTTTATATTCTGAAGGATTTTTATCATATCTAGTTTTATCTATTACTTTTAATGGTTTCCATTGTGCAATACCTTGTACTTTACCTGTTAAATTACTTATGTCTGATACTGGAGCTACTGCCATTTTAGTACAAGTATAAGTAAAGGTTGTCGTACTTGGTACTGTTTTAATTAATACACACTCTGACAAATCCTTTTCTAAAGTATATACAGAAGTATTATCCATAGCTGCTGATATAGCATCAAAAGTAACTAACGTATCACCATCACCTGAGCCACTGTCTGTTGCGTCTTCTGAACCTGTTACATAGTGAGAAGTGCCTGAATTAGTTCCAGATGTTATAGTTAATATAGAATGTTTCCAATAATTATCAGTTCCTAAATCTATTAAACCTCCACCGACATCTGCTAATGTAGTTGTTGAACCACCACTGGCCGTTCCTGAAACTGTGTGTTGTACGTTAATAAATACTTCGTCACCTACAGAAAGTCCGTGGGCTGTAGAAGTAGTAACCGTTCCTATAACTGGGCCCTCATTAGATGTATCGGCATAATCTACATCTGATATAGTCTTTTCATAATCTGTGTCAGCTAATGAAGCAGTATATAGTCCAGTAATTCTATTCAAAGAAATTTGATTTTGTCTTGTACCATTTCTACCAGTTTCTGTTAATATTTTATAATTACCTGAAGTATTAGATAATGAAGGTAAAGGTGTGGAGTGAAAATAATATCTAGCATCTGTATCAGTACCGTTTGTGTCAGTATGTTCAATTAGTGGACTATGATAACCATGACTTACTTTGAAAAATAACTCTGTAAATTTATCTCTACTACAAGTCATTAATTTAGATATGTTATCATCATCGTCTAAAGTTGTAGTTGGTCCTGTGCCACTTGAAAAACTACCTATTGCTCCACCTACTCTTCTAGCACTGTTTACTCCATTCCAAAATAAAATAAGACCATTTAAATTAGCCGGACCTTTCCATAATGATTCATTATCTCCAGTACCGCCAAGATTTGTCCAATCATCAGGGTCATTATTACTTTTAAAGGCTAATAGATTACTAGATATCATATCTGATGGCCAACTATATCCTTGTATATCTTCTCTAGAAGCACTATAATCAAGACCTCCTGTCGTTGCTTTAATTGAACTACCCTCATCTCTCCAATGTGTTAAATAAGATTTAGTATATGTAGCTGTAGAATCATGTGTTTGGACGTTTGGTGTAGTAGTTTGTATCTGAGCTCTAGCTAATACTTGTTTAGGAATCCACCTATTATCTGTGTCTAAATATTCCATAGTTGGTACAAAACTATAAGATGCAGAAATAACACCTTGAGTAGCCTTTAAAGTATCTCCTTTAAAGTCTGATAAAGTATCTGATATTTGCGTTGAAGATGCCGTTTGTAAATCATCATTAAAATCACCATAAGACATCCAATGGTCATGTCCAGTATCAATGTAATAATCAGTTATAGAATGTTCAGGTATTCTGCTAAAACTTTCAGTTGCATCGTATGTAACAGTATAACGTCTGTCGTCTATTTCTACTATAGGGTTACCTAAAGAAACTTCTGCTATCATTTTAAAAGTTTGATTTGTAGTTACACCATTGACGTCGTCAACTTTCAAAGCTAACCTTTCACCGGGGCCTAATTTTGTGGTATCGTCAGTTGCTGTAGCTTCAGATAAATCTAATAATTCTACCTTTAGAAGTTTTAGCACACCTTGTGATGTTGTTGTTGTTCCTCCAAAAGATAGCACATCAACTGCTATATCTCCTCTTTTACCTTGAAATCCTGTAGTTCCTCCAGATATGTTTATCTTTCCTGTACTTATATAAGTAACTTCTACTTGAACAGCTGTCCTTGCTGCCTGTACTGTAGGGTTAGAAATTAATTTTAATACAGCTCCTCGGTGTGTACTAAAATAAACTGTACCTGTCATATTGGCTTGGTCTCCTATTGCAGCACCTGAACCATTACCTAACGTTGTGTCATAAGTAAATTTAGTTCCTTCAGTTACCTCTTTTATAGTAGTAGTTTCATCATAAGCCGAATTTGGGTCAGCGAAGTCTAATACTATTGGGCTACCTTCTGTTAATATATGTTTACCAAGTGAACCATCACCAAGTGTTACAGTTCCAACCCCACTTGCCATATCACAGTCTGATACTGTAGCTGAGAAGGGTGCACCTATTAATAAATTATTATTTATACCTGCGTATACTCTTTTTCTATCTGCTTTTAAAATAGCAACTGGTGGTTTAGGTGTTGGTAAAAATATAGGTATTCTACATTTAGTAGCTGATTCTTGGTCGGCTTCAATCAAAAACCTTGACTGTGGACCTGCTGCTAGTAAGTTATTAGCATCAGCTTGAAATTCATCAATACCATCAAACCTACCACCTGACGGCATATAATATTTACTTAAAAATCCTTGTGTAGATTTTACTCTAATTTTAGGAAAGTGTCCTATTGCACCTGAAGAGTCTTCTACTGCACTTGTTCTAGGATATATAGGGTCTCTAGTAAATATATGAGATACAATAGCAACTGATTTACCTGTTTCGAAAGCCACTCTTGTATAATTAGCGTTACTATCAGGGTCGTTATCGTCACCATCATCCCAATCTATATATATTTCTTTGACAGCTTCTCCTGCCTCTATTCTAAAGAAATACTCTTCATGTGTAAAAAAGTTATATCCAGCTGGTTGTCCACCATTTCCTATTCTACAGTCTCTACTATCATTAATATGATATAATGCATTATCATCATTTTCAGCATCAATTTTTGTTTTGTAAGCTTTAATTACAAATCCTCTTCTCGGTGTTAGTCCTATTGCCATTTTATCATCCTGTGTTTATCCTAAATACTGACTTTCTAAATTGTACGGGTGGTGAAGTAGCAACTTCTCTTACTGTTGACCCTATAACGTTATGATAGTCTTTCATGAAAAGTCTAGCGGTATAACTTCTAGAACCTGTCAATACTCCTGCATAACCATCACTTTCTATCTCTTGCCTTGGTTCTTTCAATACAAAGGTATTAGCTCCGGGTGATATAGGATATATAACTTTATTATATACTATAATTTCATTCATCTTACCCATAAAAGAACCATTTTCTGTATGGCTATTGCCTATGTGAATATCTTCGACATCTATAAATAAATCGGTTTCTGCTGGCCACCTATCAAAAATATTATCATCATCAATAGCTGTGCCTAATGTGCCATTTGGTATATTTTGTCCTGTAGCAGATACCATTTCACCATTTATATACATTTTTATATTACCTTCTTTCAGTTCTTTATCGAAGGTTACTATTACATTATGGAAAGTCTCACCATCAGTTTCAAGTGTAGGGCTACTTATAGCGACTACTCTACTTGACCCACCAGATGTTTGTTGTGTACCTTCATCGTAAAATATAGCCACATATCTTCCCTCTGCTGTAGTACTGTGGCTTTGACCACTTAGTGAATAACTTCCTGTTCTATTCCAATAAAGTGACATGTGGTCACTATCATAAATATATGCTAAAGATTCATCAACATTAGGGTCAGGAGATACATGGAAAACCCAAGACGCCTGTCCGTTACGTAATAAATCTTCAAACGCTTTTCCGGATGTATTACTGCCGCCCGACCTATATCTAATATAAGCATCATCGTTATCTCCGGGGAAATAGTAACAGTTACCACTTAAACCTTCACAGTGATGTTGAGGTGCACCTGCACCTGTACCAGCTTCAAGTGTTATTGCAGCACTGTCTGAATTGTAAGTAGCTCTTTCGTTTGTAGGTGCCGTAGTAACATCTGCACCATGAACACCATCATCATCTAGTCTTAAATGAAATATAGAACCATCATATTGATTTTTAGTTACAGAGTTATCTATATGAAGAACACCGTACCACAAATCACCATCAGGTGCTGTCCATTCAAATTCAGGGTAAAATGGGTCTTCTTCAAACGGTCTTACTGTCAATTCAGGGCTTTTAGGTACTTCATCGAAATACTCAGCCATTAGTATAGGTCTATTTCCTAGAGTTGCATTACTCAATGTTCCTACTGTTATTTCATTCTGTCCTTGGTTTTCTATAGCAGCATCTACATAAAAACCAACTTTAGCACCTGCTTGTAAAGTGTCATCTTTTTGTACAACTTTATACAAATCTGCATATTTAGGACCGGTTTCATCTACTGGTACCTTTTGTATATATCCCACACTACCTACAACGGCTTTTTCATCTTTAACACCAGAATCTGATATAGCACCATAACCGTAATCAATATTGTTTTCAATACTCCCTTCGTCGTTTTGAGGGTCTAATGACCATTTTTTTGAATAACCAAAACTATCTGTTAATTGTGATTCATTATACGTAAAACCAGCTGTAGTTATATATGTAGTTGATGCGGATGTATCTGTTATAAATCCAAACAAACTATCATAACTTACATTTGCTAGTGGATTATCAGAACTATCTATATTCATAAAGTGATATGTTATCCAAAAAGCCTTTGGACCTATCATAAAATTCTGTGCAGTTTCCTCTGTAATAAAAGTTCCTACACCCTTAGTAAGTGTAATTTTAGCATTGGTATAATCTATTTTAGCTATTTCTACCTCTTCGTAATTAGATGAACTTCCTTGGTCAGTAAAGTATTTATATAATCTATAAGTTGGATTGGTTGCATTGGGACCATTTTTAACTGACAGTATTCTTGGATTAGTTACTATAAATTCTTTATCATTAAGCATTTTAAGTATAGCACAAGAGGCGTGTATATGTTCTCTAGAGGTGAACGTACCATTTTCTTCTTGCCAGTCTAAGTAGATACCACCTTTCTGTGTAAAACCTTCAGTACCAAAAGTTTGACTAGCACCAAAATTCCACTCACCACTATCGATTTCAGACTCATCATTATCAGTCATGAGGGTGTAATTCATTTGTCCTCCACCAAGTTCATTGTCAGGTGAACCAGTTGGGTCAGAAGAATAAGATAATCTTGTCGTCCATCTAGTTTCTGTACTAGTTAGATTTCTTCCATAAAAAGCTATTGTATTTGAAGTTGAATCTGTAGTAGCTTCTTTTTTCATTGTGCTACTTTTTCTAAATCCGTTCATCCAGAAAGCAGCTTTAGAGTTATTTGCTAATTCTGAAGTATCACCCAATAAAGATTTGTAAGTCTCATGTCCAACAACCAACGTATTCATATTCTGTTGTAGAGCTTTGTAAGCATCGTCTTTTTTATAAGGATAGTAAGACGAATGTGCACTTTCACTTCCATCAGCGTCTAAACCCCTTGATGTTATTACGTCTTGTGATTTAATTTCAATCTTACCTTTTTGATGCATATTTTCCCATCTAGCAGACGCATTTCTTGCAGCTGAAGCAAAACCACCGCATGCTTTTATACTATCTACAAAAACACTTATTTCAGAATCTACTTTAGCATTTGGATTTAAACCGTGATTACCAGCACCTGCTTCGGTATGTGTATTTTCTGTGGAACCATCACTAACGTCACAATGTACATTACAAACAGTTAAACTTGTATATTTGGGCCATCTATCAAGTAAACTCATTAAAGGAAAGTTATTAGAGGCAAGGTCTACACCGTTAGCTAGGTGGGCTTTACCAAGGAACTCATTATTAGCTGCATTGGAAAATACAACAGTAACAAACTTATCTTCAGGATTATCTATAATTACAGACATTTTTATAAATGTACCAAAAGGTAATTCAATAGAATGTCCATCTTTAAATTCCTCATTAAAAGATGTAGCAGTTCCTTCTCTAAGCATAACATAACTAGTAGTAGTACCATCCGTCCAATCATCATACCATTGCATATGCTTGTCAAGCTTCATATTACATTGCCATGCATGAGTATCATCATTCAATGGATTTGTATCGCTGTCAGAATCCCCATAGGGATAAGTCCAAGGTACAAAATAAAGTTTATTATAATTTGAAATAAATGTTCCACCTAATACTCCAGAATCGTTTTCATAATGGGCAGTGCTACCACTAGCATTAGTTTTAAGTAATCCGGTATGATGGTCATACAAATGACCTGTGACTGAAACTGTTGAATCTAATTGGTCTGCTGTTAAAGGTTTTTCAGACATCATCCAGTGGAAACCTCTTTCTAAACTTAATCTATTGGCAGTACCCTCATCCAAGTTGTCTGCATGGAACAATTGAGCATTAGTCATTGCGTTAACTTTAAAAGTTATTTCTATTCTAGAAGCGTTGTATGTATCTACATGTGTAGTTCCTGAACTGCCATTGAAAAAATTACTTGCTATCCTTTTAGGTACGGGTAGAGGTGTTGTTTGTATTTGTGTTATGGCTCTTTGTGCATGTCCTGCCGTAGTGGTCTCATTTGCTAACTTAGGTAAAAATCCGTCATCATATTTCCAAGTAGAATACATATGTAATCCAGTCCCACCCTTCATACTATAACCACTACCTGCGTCCGTTCTAGCTTCACACAAAACAACCGAGGCCTCTCCACTATCACCAATATCTCCACTTGAGTCAAAGCTTCCTAATATAGAAACATTCTCTCTAACACTTTTTATCATAGAGTAAGGACTTGGCGCCCAATGTGTTCTGTTTCTACTTTGAGACCTTGTAGAATAAGCAAAGTTTTTTAATTGCATATCGGTTTGAGTACTATAATGTATCAATGGCTCCCATTCGTCCTTATCCTCTGTAATTAATATAGGAGAGGTGTACCCCCACCAGCCTGAACCATCTTTACAAGCATATTCGATATCACTTCTTTGTCCTTTTTTACCTCCTTTAACTAAAAATATAACATCTCTTCCATGTGGGTCTTCTCTGACATGTTTTTTCAAGTCACTTTTATCGTATCCTGCGAATAAACCATTATATACGTCTGAATAAATAATATATGGGTCTCTTTGTCCAATAACAGTAGCGTCATATCTTACGAAATTATCAAATTCCTTTTCTGCAACACTTGCAAAATCTATTGTGAAATCGTACACAGGATTATCTAAAAGACAATTATCCATAGAATCAGAATACACTAGTAAATCATAAGCTGCATTTTGACCTGCACTAGCAGAATCCGTATCCTGAGTTTGTGTATCATTAGATATAGCCATAGCACCAGATGCTACTGGTATATCATTTAATTTATATATCAAAAGACCTTTATATCCCATGCCTGTTAAATCACTGTTGGCATATAAATCAGTTACATTTAACCTCATTGTTATACCTGTAAACTCACCGTCACCAAACAAAGGTCTTTCTGGTATTGTACCTGATAAAATATATTTTAAATCAGCATGAACGTCATTAATAGATACTGTAGTTGAGTTGTTCCAAAAAGGTGTGTCAGGAAATACTGGACTTACACCTCCATCTATAAGGTTTTCTGTAAATACTTTGTAAAAAACAGAGCCTCTGACTCCATTTCTTATGATACTACCTTTCTTTAATTTATCTCTTGTTCCTGTTGACATTATAATCCTCCTCTCATTCTTTCTTGTCTTATCATTACGGGCAGAACAGTCATTATCCGTTCAGAGAACTCTTCTGCGTTATCAGTAACCACGTCGCCCTGTATATTTAAAGTTATGCCCGAACCAAGCATATTTTGTGTCTTAGGTACGATAGTTTCACCGGGTTCTACCATTACATTCATATGTCTATTGCCTAAACCACCTCCACGTGGACCACCTGTATCGTACATAATTCTACCACCCGTGTCATAATTTTCGTAATCTATCTTTGGTGGTTTCATCATATCTTGCATTTTAACGTTAAGTCCTGCGAACAAAGCAGCTGTACCAGCAACAAGTCCTGCATAAACGAATGGACTTATTGGTCCAGAGAAACCTGCTGCAACAGCAGCATTCTTTAATTGTATTGCCATAGCTAAACCTAACATAGCACCAGCAGCTGCACCTATGGCGGCTGCCATAATTCTACTACCTTTAGCTATTTTATCAGTAACAGCAACCATAGCTAATAATATAGCCATACTTCCTGCTTGTGATAATGCTAATGCAGAATATGACCCTGTTAAACTCATGTTAGAGATTGTAAGTTTTTTATTAGAAAAAATTTGCATCAGTGTCTTTTTAGACTCTTCACTCATCAAAGTTAATCTAAAAGCTACCAATGCATTTTGAATAGGTAACAAAGCATTCAATGTTTTAAATATAATAATGTATTCTAGCATTCTAGGTCCTAATAAATCAAGAACCTTTATTGCTATTTTTAATGGAGCTGTCATTAAACGTATAACACTACCTAAATCATGTCCTTCTTTAGATAAATTGTGTATCATAGTTATCAATACTTTAACTACATCATGAAACTCGTGTAATGCGCTAATAACAAATTCTTTTATTGTTTGACCAAGTGGCGTTAAACCAACAGCAACTCCATTTTCCATAACTACAATCATATCGTGGAATTCCTTTGTAATATTATGTAACGTCAATGAAAATTCATTAAGATGTCCTGCTTGCATTCCTATAGCATCAGACATTAAAAAAGGAGTCATCAAAGAGTTTTTAATTAATTGTATACTTCTAGCTAAAGATTGTTGCTGAACGTCAGCCATTTCAGTGGCCGAACCAGCAGAATTAGATAAATCATTAACAGCTGCTTCAAATTCATCAGCGTTTTGTACTAAGTGAACAAATGCTGTAGCACCTCTAACGTTTAAATCTTCTAGTAATGTGGTCATCAAGTCTACATCTGAGGCTGCTGGACCCATAGCTGTTTGGAATTCTTTAGCAATTTCTGTTAACATTTTGAAATTACCCTCAGCGTCCATGATTTCTACACCTAATTTACGGAAAGCAGCTTCATTATCGTTAGCATGCTGAGCAAATTCAGCTAATGCCTGACGTAAACCACGACCTGCAATACCTGCTTCTAACGCACGATTAGTTAAAACTTCTAAAGAACCTAGTAATTGGTCTATATTCTGTCCTGTGGACACGAAGAAAGGCATAGCGAACTTAACAGCACTAGCTAAATCTTGATATTCAATCAAAGATTTGTTAATAGAGTGTGCAAATTTATCTGTAAGTTCAGCAGAATCAGTCATTTGTAAACCAAAACCAAATATAGTTTGTGTAGTTAACTTAGCTATAGTCTCGTGGTCACCTTGTACAGCCATAGATAGCTTCAATGTATTACCTAAAACGTCCATAGATTCGTTTGCATCTAAACCTGCCGATGCCAAAGTGTATAAACCTTGTGACGCATCTTGCATAGATATACCATAATTGTTACCAAAAGACACAATTTGGTCTGATAATCCAAATAAAGTCTCTTGATTTGTCTGGAAAATAGACTGAGCGTTCATTAATTCTTCTTCAAACGCCATAAAAGTCTGTCTTACTCCATCTAATTTGTTAAAGAATGCCATTGTAGCTGCTGTGGAAACTGCCAAAGCACCTACTAATGTGGTTTTAAAAGAATTAGCCATAGATTCAACTTGTCTATTAAATTGTATGGTTAAATCTCTTTGTAATTTTAAATTATCTATTGTCTTTCTACGTTCAGTGTTATTGTCTTTTTCCCTTTGTTTATAGTCTCTTTGTCCTTTAGACTCTTCTTTTCTTCGTTTTGACTCTACAGCAGATAAAGCCCTATCTGTATTTATCTGTTTATTCTTATCATCAATCAAAGCTTCAACTCTAGATTCAGTATGTTTTAAGTGTTCATTTATACCTACTTGTAAATCAGCTTCTTTTTCTAGTTGTTTAGCTAGTTTATGCCTTTGTCTTTCTAATCTTTTAACGTTTGCTTCTGCCTTCTTGAATTCTTTTGAGTCTTTGCCGTGTTTTGCTCTTGCTATCTTTCTTTCTTCTTGAGCTAATTTTACTCTATCGTTAGTAAATTTATGTTGCTTTTCTAAATGTTTAATAGTTTTTCTACTTAAGTCTAGTCTCTTTTTCGTTTCAACGACTATATCCTTTTGTTTCTTAAGCATATTGTCTAAAACAGCTTGACCCATCTTACGGTCTTCAGCCTCACCACCCATGGTAGCAGATAAATCTTGTTGCATGGTAGCTGCATCTCCTACATCTACCCCTGCTGTAGCCATATCACGCCTAAATTCATTCATGTTGGCTTTCATAGCGTTAAGTTCTTGGGCTTGTTCTGCTGCTACGTTTGGAAATTTAGCAGCAAAATCAGGTGTTGGCTCTGGAGGTGGTAATCTAGCACTCTCTTGCATAGCTGCTAATGCATCTGCTCTACCTTTTTGAGCTTTTGATTCAGCGGAAGCCATATCACTTTTTAATGTTTGAAAAGATTTACGTGACCGTTCATCTAAAGCTTTAGAAGCTTTCATACCTATTTCGGTCATCTGCATGTGTGCTTGTGCACCTGCCTTACCAATCAGACTCAAGTCTCTCTGAGTCTGTCCTAGACCATCTACGGCTACTGATATTACTCCATGTTGTCGGAATGCTACTTGTCGACCTGCGTCTGCCATCTTATATTAAACCTGCATCAGAAAACGATTTACTTGATTTAATCAAATTATATTTTCTGCGTTTTGATTGATATTCATTCCATTGAGCTCTTAACTCTGGTTTTCTCTTAAAAGAGTCTTTTAGGTCTTCAGCGTTATATCCATCAAATGCATGAAGGACATTGTATTCAGACAAAGCTGCTACTAAACCCTCTAGTTCAAACCTAGGAGTTGCTTTAATTTCATACCAACTCATGTTCAAATCTTTCATGAGAGGGATGACACAGCCCACCGCAAAGGGTGAGTTGCTCATCCAATTCAAAAATCCGTTTGAACTTCTTCTTTTGTTTGCATTACTGCGTTAGAAATAGCCCACCTTAAAGTGGTAGGTAACTTATCCCAAGATTCCTCATCTAATACTTTTGCATCAGGATTCATCCCATTTGCCTTTTTTATCATCAATATCATTCTTTGTGATGCTAAATCAGCATAATGTTGAGTTTCATCTGCACCATCTGCTGGCATAGACATTTTTGGTTCTTCGGACTCTGTTAATTCACACCATTGTACCGGTAAAACTTTACCTTGGTATTCTACTTCTGCGCTTTGGACCGTTTCTGTCAAGCTTACTAGCTCGTCAAGAGTCCACATTTCCTTGTTTTCCATAGTTTCTCCTATTCTTCTTTTTCTTCAAGAACTTCAGGCTCTTCTTTTTTAGCCTTCTTTTCTTTCTTTTCTTTTTTAACAGGGGCAGGAGCCTCTACTGGCTTCTGCATCTCTGCTAATAAATCATAAGCTACTCCCATATTAGGTGCTTCTGATTTTGAAATTTCTATCCATTCACCCTCTTGGGTTTTGAATGAAAATTTTTTGTCATCTTCTAAAGTATTAACGATTATCATTATAACTCCGTCAATGCTGTCATGGTAGTGTTTGCGTTAGCGTCTCCACCAACATGTTTAGCGTCTACTTCAGAATAAAATTCTATTGTTTCTTCTTGGATTCCATCTGGTGATAAAGATACTGAGTAACCAGTAATACAACAGTTTCTAAATGTCATAATAGCACCTGCGTGCTTTTCTTTGACATGTACTCTATATCCCATGTGAGTCCATTTTGCTGCGGATACTGTTCCATCCGCCCCGCTATTTACTATTTCATAAGCACTACCGTCAGCTGCATCTAAGTGACCAGCCAAATCAGTATTTGCTACTTCAATTTTACCAGTTGTGGTATAAGCCAATATACCCATTCTTCCAGCTCTGTATAAAGCTTCAAAATCATTGTTAGTCTTTTTACGTGTTATTGAAATTGTATAAGCGTTACTTATTTCTGCTTGTAGCGCTGTGTTTTGACCAAAGTAAGCTATATCTTCATTTGTTTTATCTTGAGATACTTCTATAGCAGTTACATCAGATAAGGTGTTTATCTCATCTGTTGAAGCTTCTGTATCAGTTACTTCATCAGCATCTACCAAACCTAAGGCAGTATCTGAACCTGATGCTGCACCACCGCGGTGCATAGGCCAGAACCTATTCTTAACCAAATCAGTAGGACCTACATCTGTTGGTCCAGTTTGGTGTCCTGTAACAGCTAAATCACCGTTAGTGTTTTTTATACCTAGTGAATAGTGTTCAGTAGTAAAGGCGACACGTACATCTCTTCCTTGAAAGTATGCCATGTATTAACCTCAGAATCCAGAAACAGCTGATTTTTGTTCGTTAATTCCTACGACGGGTGTAACGTGACTTATAAATTCAATAGTTTCTTCTTGAACACCATCAGCACTCATTGTAGCTGAGTAACTTGCTATTTGACAGTGTGGTATAGACATTACGTCTACTCCATCATCAAAGGCAAGGTGCACTCTATATCCAAATGTAGTTGAATTTGGTTGTACCAAGGCTGTGTGTCCTTGTAATGTATTATTTGTGTCGTTTTTTAGTCCGTATCTTGCTGACTGGAATAACAATTCTAAATGATTATTAGATTTCTTTCTTGTAATCGTTATTGTTGTTTCCTTTTTTATCTCTGCTTTAAGAGTCGTTCGCTGTCCTAAGTATGCAACATCCTCGTCAACTGCTCCTATGCTTACATCCACACCTGTTACGTCTGTGAATGGAGTCATAGAACCGGTGGTTAGTACACCGGCGAATGGGTCTGAAACATCTCTTCCAGCTACTAAACCATCACCAGAGGTGACAGTTGCATCATCTTCTAATTGTGCAGCTGTTGAGGTGAAACTAATCCCGTGGCCGTCGACTTCGGTTGTCAATGCTACTTTAACATCTCTTCCTAGTAAGTATGCCATATATGGTTTCTCCTGCGTAGCGTCCTACGCTAACATAATTAAGTAGGGCGCGCTAGTATATAAAGGTTTCCCTCAATGGTGCAATAGGGCTCTATTAATCTCCCTATACTCTCTTAATATAGCTATAATATATATACTTATCTATTTTTCCTAGTATCGCCTACAAATTCAGTTCCATAGAATGGTGAAGCCCAAAAAGTGTAGTTAGGGTCTGCTGTGCCTAATTGCTTTGCTAGTTGTTTACCGTACCGATTTAAGTAGCTACTGAACATACGTGGAGACTTACCTTCGAGTTTATTTTGAGTCTCATCGTGGAATTTATTAGCAACGTTATCTGTAACTCCTTCTGCTAACCTTTCGAGAATATCGTTAGTGTGTTTATGTTCTAATGGAGGTATAAACATATCCATAGATACTCTTGGTCTACCTCTGCCATTTATAGCTAGATTACTACCATTAACGACTGCTCTTCTACCTCTACCTCCAAACCCCTGTGCTACAAGTTGTGTAGCAGTTGCGTCTCCTACAAATTGATTTACGGTTCTATCTGTGTAATATCCTTGCATTCTAGCTAAATTATATAAAGCAGGTCCATCAAAAACATGTACGTCTTCGTCTCTAACATTTTTAAATTCAAATGCTCTACTTTTATTACTGGCTGCATAATTACGTAGAAACGCAGCAGCAGTTCTATGTTTAGGTTTATGTTCTAATGTAAATGTATCATAAGAACCTGCTGAAGTTGCACTCCAGTTACCTATCCAGTGAAACAAATGAGCTACAATAGCTCTTCTATGATGAAACCCTAATTCTTGTGATACTATTCTACTATCGTTAGTAGCGGTATCAACCGGTAATGAAGGTGATGGTGTACCGCGTCCATGCATTCCTCCTGTGGGATTACGCATTTCAGCTGCCGTAGGATATTTTTTACCTGTAGTTTCCTGCGTCAAAGTTCTTAAATTAACAATTGCAGGATTCCATTGTGATTGTATTGCATTGTTGTAATAATTCTTCATTTTAGTTTTGATGTCAGTATCTGTTGAATTTTGATATTCTGCTTCATCCATTAATGCACCTTCGGTTAAACTGTGGTGTCTACTTCTAGATTGTTCTGCACCAGATATACCTAATTCTTGAGTTACATCTACACCTACTATTTTATTACCTATCTTTATAAAGGCATCCATAGGTTGAGTTGCTCCTATAGATTCACCGGGTGCTTCTTCTGGTGACATCTGTTCTTCAAAAGCTGCTCTTGAACGATGAGCTTCAGGTCTAACTTCTATAGTCCTTTGATTAGCTAATCTTTCTATTTTTACATCATCTAAAGATATTTTATTAAGGCCAGATACTAACTCACGTTGATATTGTCTAGTATATAAACTAGCCTTTGCTCTATACTCTTCAAACAAACCATGAAATACTTTAGAAGTAGGACTATCATCAGGATTCAAAGCATTTTTAAAACGTTTATCAAACATCATTCTACCTGTTAGTGGTACTCCTGTAGCACTTGACATGATTGCACCTTTAGCTAGATTTAATATAACATTACTTTCTTCGTTAATTTGACTTGTAAAGTTTTTCTCTGCTTGCCTTAGATTAGCATGTTGATACCATACTTGGCTACCTCTAATAGGATAAGTTTTATTAAAGTTAGGTTTACCGTCCCAATCTACTCCTTGAACTTTTAGTAGACCTGATGCACTGCCATAATTTTTACTTGACCAGCTTGCTTTCCCTGTCTTACCATATGCTGTAGGATAAAACCCTGAGGTTAATGCATACCTACGTGAAAATATCATTATGTTCTAAAATTTTTGAAGTATAATGTAAACTGTGCAGTTGCTCCATACCATTGGAAGTTTTCTAAGAAACCTATATCTCTATATCCATCTAAATGTCTTTCTAAAACTTCTAACTCTTCTTCTTCATATATTGTCCAATCTATGTCTGATATATGGTTTGCTACATTTATCATTAACCAATTCAACAGTTTACGTTGTTTATATACATCACCAGAGATAGTTAACTCTGTTTCTTTTTCACATATAAGGTGTATCAAATACTGCACACCATACACTTCACCTTTTCCACTCGCCCCGCTA
>Ga0098060_1000520_pt1 | contig 17259 bp, 15 predicted proteins | sample 21_taG_FD_77063 | JGI IMG/M metagenome (GOLD analysis project Ga0098060, IMG submission 77063) | Marine viral communities from the Subarctic Pacific Ocean - 21_ETSP_OMZ_AT15319 metaG | ecosystem: Environmental > Aquatic > Marine > Oceanic | place: Pacific Ocean | collected 2015-01-19 | reverse complement strand
TCTGATCCCCTTGTTGATCTCTTTTAGGGTGGCATTTAAATCATTTAAGGTTGCTTCTGCCCTTAGTGTGACCTCTTAGGTTGGTTCATTTTATCGTTTTCTTCTTCGACATGCTCCATTAACATATCGACATAAATTTGTCTCTCAAATGGAATCATATTTTCTAATTCTGTAAGATTCCAATTATGGTGCTGAATCATAGCAAAATTCACTGTATAGTGATTTGCTAAGGAATCGTGACTCAGCCCAATGCGAAAAAATCTGCCAACCCTTCCAGTGTTTTTGTGTCTTTTGTTCCACATTTTCCACAGGTCGAGGTGACTTCTTTTTTTATTTTTGGTGCAGTCTCAAAGAAGGTTTGAATTTCTTTGAATTGTAACGATGACAATGAATTTAAAAAATCATTTACCTCATCTTCAGTATAGTCAGATGTCTTATGCATCTGTTCTCCATCCATGATGTAATCTATACATGCACTTATCATTTTGAAGGTACTGTCAACCATATCAGCCTGTTCTATATCTTGTAAGTTATTTGCCATTGCCATAGCCGGATATTTCATTTTCACTTTTATCTTATCTGTCAAAGTTACTAGATCTGTATGGTTTTCAGTCTTTACAATCTTTATATCATCAATATTAATAGATGATTCAAATTTACATTCTTCTTCATTCTTACAAATTTTATCTGGGTCTGTATATTTTACTTCAATCTGATCTCCAACAGATCTTGCTCTTAGTTGAAGGAAAATATATTCAATGTCAAACATTGGAAGAGTGTCAATATTTAACTGAGACTCTATACAATTATTGATAATCTCTTTCAAAGCCCTTGTCATATCTTCTTGATTCTCACTCTGTAGAGCCATCATCAAGATTTTTTCCTCTTTGACAAGGAAGGGTCTAAATGTGATTGACTCACCAGTTGAAGGAAGAATCAATTTGTGTTTCATTACTGTAAGTTTTGGCAAACTCATAATATACTCCTAATTAATAATTAAATTTATCCAGTATTTTGTTGTTGAAATTGGTTGTTAATTCTAGGTTGTCCATTTACACTTCCTGTTACATTTCCTGTCAACCATCTTTTGTATTGCATGGTTACTGGAAGTCTTGCAATTTCATTTCCACCACCATGAGATAATTGAACTTCAGCCACGATACTAGGCCATGCTCCTTGTAATGTTATTTCGTATGGGACTGCTTCACCAAAGTCAAAATTATCATGGCTATGTTTTCTTATTACCATTCTACAAGTATAATTATCATAAAATTCTAAATTTCCTGTGTTTGGATCTATTATTTTATTCTGCCAGGTATCAAAGAATTTCTTCTGGGCCATGTCATCAGTTAATAAAAATGTCATGGAAAGTTCTTGAAATGCTTGTCTATATGGCATTTGATATGCAACTCCACTAATAAACTTTTCCTGTGCACTTATACTTTTTGTGGGAAGAGCTACATTTTCAGCAAGAATCCTCAAATCTTTTGCTATAGTAGTATTTAACCCTGTGGGTAAATCACTAAAAATAACTTCAAACTTTTCTGTAGTCGCCAGTCCACCTCTGTTTGCTATTGTGGCTCTTAATTTATCTGGACTAAAATTACTTACTGCCATTAGAAATTTCTCCTACTGTCTGCCCATACAGTTTTCTTTGATTCTTTCTGGAATCTCTCAACTGGTAGGAAGATTGCTATTTCCCATTCGTCTGCATCAATACGAACAGTTTGTGATTTTACATGATCTCCAAGATACCTTTTTACACAAGGTACGGCTCTTCCAAATCTGTTCAATAGACCATAAGTTAGTTCAAGTCTTGTAGTCTTGTCATATTTGTCATTACTTGCATATTTATTAAGTTGATCCATCAATACTGCTCGTTCTCTTGGCGGTATGTAGTGTAGATTCAAACCATAAAACCCGCCTGGTGCTCTCTCAAATGGAAAGACTAAAGGATACATATCCCAATATGGTAACTTCTTGGCAAACTTTGGATCATACTTATAGAAGAACATTTTCCCCAACATAATATCATCTTCTGGTTGTCTTTTCAGAAGTTGATTTGGAGTAACTGCTCTCATACGAGCACTGGCACCTGCTTGTTTTGCCTTTTCTTTAAACCAATCCCCTGCAGCTCTTGCCTTTGCTCCAGCTGTACTGGTTTTTATTGCTGTCTTTAACTTGTCGAGAAGACCTTCGTTGATTGCTTGTGCCATACTAATATTTAGTCAGATCGTCTTCAGTTAATATTTTCCAGCCCCATTTTCTATCATCACAATATGCCTTGGCAGCCTTCCATTTTGCTTCATTGACTCCCCATGTCTTAACTTCTCTGATGAATCTACCTCTTTTTCTTCGGTCTTTAGGTGGTACACCTTTTGGTGGAGAACATTGTGCCTTGGGTTTGACTTCAATAAGACTTTCTTTTACTAATCCTTCTGATGTTTTCACTTTTACCCAGAAATCGGGAAAGTATCTATGTCTTCTGCCATCTATTGGGGAGCGATAGGGTATGACTATTTCTTCACTTGACCATTTTAAAACAGATGTGGTTGTATCAAGATACCGCATAAATCGTAGTTCCCATAGAGAACGATATGTGATTGCGGTATGATCTCCTTTATATTTTGATCTGTTCTTTGGTTTAAATTTTCCTTTGTAACTCATATAAATATCTATGTACCATTCTATTCGGAGATTTCATGGCAAACGTATTAAAATATCCTTCTGACCTTGACACTAACAATTTGTACAAGCATAGGATTCAATTTAAAAATAAAGTACATCAAAATCAATCTAATCAATCAAGATATGGTGAGAAGAGTGTACATTTGTATATGCCGGCTGATGCTCTAAAAACATCATATTCACAAACTTTTGCAGATACGGATTTAGGAGCATTTGGTAATCTGGCCAGAAATTTTTCCCAAGATAAGATTGACCAAGTTTCGACTGCCGCAACTTCTGGAAATGTGGACAGGATGATGAGTACTTTGGCTAATATAGGACTCGATAAATCAAATCAAAGAGCTGTTACACAGGCTTTAGTGAAAGGAGCAGTAAAACAAGTTATTGGAGGTGAGACTGGTGCAGGTACTGTTGCAGCATTAACAGGAAAAGTAGGTGCAATAATAAATCCATTTAAAGCTGTAATGTATACTGGCCCCGGCGGATTCAGAACATTTTCATTTACCTTTATCATGCAACCAGAAAATAAAAATGAAGCTGATACAATTAAAGAAATAGTTCGTTTTTTCAAATACAATATGCATCCAGGCTTGACTAACTTAGACTATGATGCAGTTGCAGGAGATCCAATAAGTGGTGATGGTGCACGAGCTGCAAGATCTGAAACTGGTTCAATAACAACTTCCGCTTACTTAACTTATCCAGATACATTTGAAATAAAATTAAAACCACATGGAAAACAACAAACTAATAGTACAAAAAATTCATTGTTCAAAATTAAACCTTGTTTTCTTGAAAGTTTCAATGTAGATTATTCAACTTCTGGTGGTCCTGCATTCTTTGATGATAATGATGGATCTCCTGCTACAACCACTATTGCAATGCAATTTAAAGAAACTGAATTGATGACTAGACAATCTATTGACCAAGGATTCTAATGTCAGAATATTTTTCAAACTTTCCAAAAATTAAATATGATATTTATGGTACTAATACAACAGCACCTGAGTATTCTACTGCAGTAAATATCCTTATAAGAAACAAACTTAGAGATGTGGTGAAGGATGAGGTTTCTATCTATTATCCTTATGTCATCCCAGAAGAAATTCGGCGTCCAGATGTATTGTCTCAACAAGTATATGGTGATGTTTCTATGACATGGACAATATTCCTTGTGAACAATATACTTGATCCTTTATGGCAATGGCCGATGGATTCCAGAGTATTTGAATCCTATATCAAAAGAAAGTATGGTTCGATAGGAGAAGCTAAAAATACTGTTCATCATTATGAGTATATTTGGCACGAGAGAGTTGAGGTAACAGGAACTTCTGACCCAATTCCTGCACAAAAAATAGAAGTAGACTATGACACATATCTCACGATCAATGAAGATTTTAAAAACACAATTTACAATTTTGAATATGAAGAAACTTTGAATGAAGCCAATCGTGAGATTTCGTTGATTCAACCAATATACATAAGTCAAATTTTAGATGAAGCTAGAGGATTATTCAGATAATGGCTCAAAAAGGTGGAAATCTCACAAAAACACAAACTGAAACTGCCCATAACGAACAAAGTTTAGGTAAACAGGTTGGTGAATATAAGATAAACAGATTACGAATTATTTCTCCATTAAGAAGTTCAATGCAGTCTGGTTCTTATGTTGATATTGGTGAGGGGTCAAATGCTACATGGACTGAAATTAATTTCTATGAAGATATTGATACTCCGGCAGTCACTGGTGATGTAACTATTGCAGATGGTGCTGGTTTCCTAGAAGGTATTCCAATATTGGGGGAAGAGATTTTAGAGGTGTCCTTTAGTACAGGCGGTGCAAAACCCGCACCTATAGCAGAAGAAGGTGCAGTTGACTCATCTAGTGAAAATATAATCGTCAATAGGTTCCGAATACATAAGGTTGACCCACCACTCAAATCTAATGAAAATTTTAGATCAATAAAACTTCATTTTGTTTCTGATCTGGTCATGAAGAATATACAGATTGAAGTTCAAAAATCATTCAAGGGAAGTTCTGATGCTCCAAAAACTATTTCTGATATTGCAAGAAGTATATATTATGATTCCTTCTGTAATGATTCTAAGGAAAATCCTGGCTATGAGACAACTAAAAAAGAATTTAAAGTAGAACCAACAATCGGAATATATTCAGTACACGTTCCTAATTGGACTCCATTCAGAGCTATTGAATATCTTGCATCAAAAGCTCAGTCTAGTAGTAATGATGCAAATGGTGCACATTTTGTTTTCTATGAAACACTCAAAGGATATAGATTTGTATCAATAGAAACTTTGATGAAGGGTGGATTTAGAAATTATATACCAGTTGATAGGGATAATGAAGACTTTAGAAGGAGAGCAGGATTTAACTATTTGGAACATTCAAATAAAAGTTCATCGGTTGCATTTTTACCAATCTATGATAGATATACACCAAATGAAGCAAGACCTTCTCATGTCGTAAAATATATTATGAAACCAGAAAATGTAGGTGGAGGTAAATTTGAACAAAGATTTTCAGTATCTTCATTGAATGTTTTAAAGTATCCAGATACTTTTGAAAATTTGCGGACTGGTATGTATGCAAACAGAACAATTACACATGATTTAGTCACAATGTCTGTTTATCAAAGAGATTATTTTTACAAGAAACAGAAAGATACAATCAGAGTTGATGTTGATGGTGTATCAACTTTACGAAAAAATAAAAATAAAACCCCAGAAGATGCTGAAGTTGATATTGATGATTTTACTACAGCAGAAGCTGGTGCACTTTGTTCTGAATATGCAGATTACTTAGACAGACCACAGACACACGTAGCTTTATATCCTACAAATAGAGGTATAAGTACAAAATTTGCAGAGGGGCCGACAAAAACAACTATAAGAAACAGAGAGGGTGAATTAATACCAAATTTAAATTTAAAAACACTTACAACTGACGGAAAACCACCTTCTGCTTTTCCAGTTGAAACTGAAAATAATATCGAACAGGTATTGGGTAAAAGAATTTCACAACAAAAACAAATAGAATCAGTCAGGATACAGATTGAAGTACCTGGCGATTCAGCCAGAGAAGTTGGAGATCTTATTTACTTCAGTCATCCTTCAGATGAAGGTGATACTAAACTCTCTGGACAATTTAAAGAACACAAATACTTGAGTGGAAGGTATTTGATTACAGCACTGAGACATAAGATTACACTAGATGAATACACAATGTTAATTGAGGCTTCAAAAGACTCATACTTATCTGAGCCGTCTACTGGATTTAAGGCAAATATACCCAGAACACAAACCCCAGATGGAACTGGTTATGCTGAAGAAGGATGATAATGAATAATAACTTCATGGGAAAAAATGGATTCGTTTGGTGGCAAGGTGTAGTAGAAGACCGCCAAGATCCACTATATTTGGGTAGGTGTCGAGTCAGGATTCTTGGTTGGGATACTGATGATAAGACAAAGATGCCTACAGAGGATTTACCTTGGGCATTTCCCATTCAACCTATCACTTCTGCTGCACAAACTGGTGTAGGTATTAGTCCAACTGGACCAGTAGAAGGAACATGGGTTGTTGGATTTTATCGTGACGGAGAAGAAGCACAAGAACGAGTTTTCTTTGGAACTCTTGGTGGTATTCCTCAAACTTTAGGAAATCCTCAAAGTGGTTTTAGTGATCCAAGAATTACTATGGGAGAAGAAAAGCCAGGTCATGAGTGGGATGTAAATACTGGTGTAAGATTAGACTACAATATTGAAGTAGATAGAAGAGTCCCAACTGCACCTGCAGGAATTGACCTTTATACTGGAGCTAAAAAACTTAAACAATCAGATATTGATGCAAAGGATGATGTTGGAAATTTTGTACATCGTGAAATACTTGCACATGCTATCGGACCAAACCTCACAACACCAATACAAGTTATACTCAAAGAATATACAACAAAGAGTAGGTATCCAGATGTAGACCATTTAGGTGAACCAACTACTCCCAGACCTGCAAGAGGAAAGTATGGAAATTTTCAAAACATTACTTCAGCTTCACAGGGTGGAATTTTAGGACAAAAAGAGAGATGGTCAGGGATTACACAAAACATTTTTCGAGCAAAACCACCACCACCATTACCTCCAAGCGAACTAGCAACATTAAGAACTACATGGGGAGAAATATTACCAAGTACGATTAATAGTGCAAAGTATCCTTATAATCATGTTCAACAATCAGAGAGTGGTCACCTTTTTGAAATTGATGACACGCCAGGATTTGAAAGACTTCATAGGTATCACAGGGCAGGAACTTTTGAAGAAATTGGTGCATTAGGTCAGAGAATTACAAAAATAATGAATGTAGACCAGACTTTTAAAATGATGAACTCTTTTGAAAAAATATTTGGTGATTCTTTGGTTAGTATTGATGGGGATTTGGATATAGTTTCACAAAAGGGATACCACCATTCCACAGGAACTTTTAATGTTGATTCTGGTTCAGCAATTAGAATGGCAGGCGCAGGTCAAGGTCTTTTTCAAGGCCGTGGAGGTGTTACCATAGATTCTGGTGCTGGACCTCTTATACTCAAAGGACAAAGTTTAGTACATGAATTTAAGGATGCTGGAAATACCATAGCTGTAAGGGGAAATCTCAAACAAAAAATAGGTGGTAAACTTGCAATGAGAGCTGGTGGAATAAATTTAGGAGCAAGAGGGTCAACATCAGTAACTGCTGGTGGTTCTTATAATGTGATAACAGGAGATAATATTAATGAAGCCACAACAAATTTAGCAGGTATATTTGGAGCTCCAGCAAGATCTTTTAAGTCTGGTATTGGAGAAATTATATTTGAGACTGCACTTCCTGGGCCTACTGGTGCTTTTGCATTTAATGCTGGTATTGCAGGATTACTTGGGTCTATTACAATGGATCAACTTGGACAGATATCACTCAATGTTGGTCCTGCAGGTTCTATAGCAAAATTAACCCTTGGAGCAACTGGTATTGAACTTTCTTATCTTGCAGGATTGGCATCAATCGAATTAAATGCTGCAGGTGTTTCTATAAACGGATTAACCTCATCAATGACAGGAACAGTACAAGCAAAAGTTGATGGAGCATTGGTTAACGTGGAGGCTTCGGGAATCAATACTGTTAAGGGTTCTCTTGTAATGATTAATTAGGAGTGATATGGCAAACCCTAAAATTTTTTGGACTCAACCACTAGATTCACCAGCTACTATTGATGAACCGCACATTTTAAGAAATGATTTAGTTACTATTTCTAGGAAGGCACCATCAAGTCCAGCAATTCCTGGCGTAACTGCAGGGGCATACTATGCTCAATTTAATGATGTTGCAAGAACAATTAATCCTGCAAGAGACGCAGTTTCAGAATCGGGAACTTCTGGTGATCCTGGCTATGTTCCTGGCTCACCTGCAATTCCTGCAAATACACAGTACACTTATACGGCTGAAGGTAAGATAGGTTTAGATGGTGGAGTATTTGAGTTATTACCATTTTCTTCTGGGGTGTCTCCTGCAACAACAGTGACATTTACAGATTTTGCTGGTACTGGTGCTTCTGGTTATCCAAAAACTTATAACAGTAATGATGGTAGTCCACAACTAACTGGTATTCCATTGTGTGGAGGAAATGCAAACATAGAAGTACAAACTTCTTACAGTATTGCACCAATGTCAGTTGCACCTGTTTCTGATGGTACGTTTGGAACTGCTGCAATTGGTGCAAGTGTATCCCCTGGCACGGGAACAGATAGTCCAACTGTAACTCCTGCCGGAATAACAGAAAATGGTTGGACTGCATATTTTGGAGATACAACTGGACCTACAGTTACAAAATTTTCAGTTGACACATCAGTTACTAGTCAAGGAGGTGGTGTAACTAATCATGGTTCAGAAAATAGAATATCTGAACTTTATACAATAGGTGGAACTTATCATAATGGAACAGCAGTTTATGATGTTCACAGAGGTTCGATTGTATTTGAAATAAGACCAGATACGGAAGTAGAAATTAAAGGAGGAAATGTTACACGAAGTAAAACTGGCACTGCAAGTTGGGCAGCAGGACAAAGTAGAACATTAACAGTAACAACAAGTGGTGCACATGGACTTACGGATCAATATAATAGAGTTTACATAACTGGAGCTAGTAATACTGCAATGAATGGATTATGGAATGTTGCAACAGTTACGAGTGATACACAATTCACTGTCAAATTATTTGCAGCGCAATGTGGACCAGCTGCAGTTACATCATCTGTCAATGTGGTTACCTATGATGGTATTGATAAAAAGGGGGGTAAGTTAAGAAGTCAGACAGGATCTATTAATACAATACAGAAAGTTATAACTAATAATTCGGGCTCTGGCACAGAAGGTACTCCTGGCTATGTTGCACCATCCTATTCAATTGTATACAAATACATAGGTTCACATGGATTAGGTTCATCTGGGTCTGTCACTGCATCTGCTTCTGGTTCTGGATATTCTGGTGGAACTTCAGGGTCAATACAATTACCAGATGGTGATTTTACTGGTTCTGTTACGATAGATAGTTCATCACAATTTACGAGAACAGTTTTAAGTGGTGCAGCAGGTGCAGATGGTGGAACATCCCCTTCAAATGTTGCAACTGGATTGGATGCAAGTACATTTAATGCAGGTAATGACTTTGAAGTTGTTGCTGGTGGTATGGCAGGAAACAATCAAGTTATATTGAAGGGAAGTGTTTCACCAACTAGTGGTGTTCCATATAGTTTTCATGGAAATACAACTTCAAGTCAAGTAAGCACAATATTTTTTACTGGTGTAACTAGTGAAAGATCGTTATTTCATGAGGCAGGTTTTAAGTTAAATAGAGATACAGGGCGTGTTTTTACAGAGGGTGCTCCATCTACACAACCATCTGGAACTGATGGTATGCCGGGTGGGTTTGACCCAAATAATAATCCAGCTGGAGGGGTAAAAGAAATTGATGCATGGTTACCAAGGTCTATGCACGCCAAGGCGAAAGCAATAGAAAGAAATGATATAACAGAGTTACTAAAAGCAAATACCTCTGGACAACATCAATTGGATCAAATGTTAAATTCTCCTATGGTAGATGCAAATAAAAATCTTACTACCTTGATGACTCCAAGAGAACAAAAAGAAGAAACTTGTTGGTTCAATATTAGGACTGAAAAAAATCAACAACATAGGAGAACTAATACGTTTGTTGAAAATGAAGATTATATTGATAGACAATTTGGTATCAAAGTATATACAAATATGATGAGTGATAGAAATGAAATAATTTTAGATTATATTGACGAATCTAATAAAGATGAGGTTGCAAATACAGATACTGCATTTGTTGCAGATGGAGTGTCAATTACAAATCAACAACATTTGGATAATGGATATGCAAATGGAAATTTTAAAAATCAATAGGAGTTATTATGGGAATGCCGGCTTCAATTTCAGGTGATCCATCTTTAGGTCATGCATTTAGTCCAAGTGCAATTACACCAACTCAAGCAACTGTTTTAATTTTAAATAAACCAGTGCATGTGGTCGGAGATGTAATTGGTGTTCATGTTCTTGGAACATCTGCTCATGCTGGTACTATTGCACAGGCATCAACTACAGTTTTTGCAAATAGTAAGGGTGTTGCTAGAATTATGGATGGTGGAGATTGTGGTGCAATAATTTTAGGCACTGCTGGAAATGTATTGGTTGGAGGATAATATGGAATGGAAAGAAGGTAAACCAGAAAAAGTAGATAATTATGTTAAAGAACTCAATTCATTTAAAGATTCTTTATATCGGACAATTGCCACGTTGAAAGAACAGAAGAAAGAACTTCTGGTAAAAATGGAAGAGGAAAAGACAAAGGTAAAAAATGGCTGAATGGGATAGTGTAGAATTAGCGGATAATGGAACTTTAAAGGCATTAGCCGAACTAGGTGAAGAGGGTATAGAGTCGGTTACTGAAGCATTAAAAGTTATTCAAATTGCTGGAGAAGCTGCAAAAATATTTTTACTATCGACAGTTAATCCTGCATTGTTAGCATTAGTCGTTATTGCTGATGCAATGATTGCTACTCTACAAAATTTTAAAGAATCGGGGGTATTCGTAGTCCATGTTAATCCATTTGATATGCCTTATGGTATGAAGAATGAAGTACCTATAGGATTGGAGATGGAAAAGGATTTAGGGGGTTTAGTAAATTTTTTCCCTTCAAAAATTACAGATCCTACTAATACTGCTTTTGGAGAAGTATTTACTGTAAATGATGAATATAGAAAGAGTTTAAATATAAAAGATTTAAGTACCGAGTATAGAGATTGTAATGGAGAGTACAAAGGGTCTGATACATTTGTTCCCCCAATGCCAGTACTTTCAAAGGAACTTAAACTAGTAGAAAATGGGTATGATCCTGCAACATGGAACGGAACACAACCACCTTTAAATCAAATTGAATTTGGTGCTGAAGCCGGTGGTTTTGGTGGGGCTATTTCATTACCTGAATTTCCTGCAGATGACTGCATCGAACTTTTGGCATCTGCATTTGAAGATGAGGGAGATGTATCTAGGTTTAAGATTGATCCAACTCGTACAAAACCTGCTTATACTTACACAGGAGAAAAGGTAACCTTTACTGATTCAACAGCAGCAGACTATTTTGATCCCACTGGTCTTATTGGTCAAGCACTCTACGAAAGTGATGATACAGATTTATCTGCTAGTGATAGAAAGCCAATAACAACTTTAATATCTTCTGGTAAACCAAATTATCATGGAAATACACAATTAGTTGGATTACAAGTGTCAGCTTTAGCAATGGTGATAGCTTCTCAAAACCCTCAAGATTGGATTAAAGCAATTTCAGCAATTTTAGGTCTTTTCGGGCCGGGGTTTGAAAAATTTAGAGAAAAAATGACTGACTATGCTAATAAACTTAAAGAAGAAACGAGGCCAAAAGATACTATTAGAGTTAGAATAGATAGTAGATATGGTGGAGGTGCTTTTAAAGTTGGAGATATTATCATTGGTCAGAAAAGTAATTATATTGGAAAGATTGTTGAGATAGACTCAGGCTCTAAGAGTGTGATGAAGACAACAGAGTGGTCTACTAATGCAAAATCAGCCTCAGGAGCAGGATTTGGATTTTCAGCATCACAACCAGCAACTGAGGTATTTAAGAAGGTAATAGATTTAAATGCGGATAATAGATTTAACGATAGTAAAATAATTGTTAGAGATTATAATGGAATGGGTGTTACTCGTGCTTTTGAAACTGGAGAAACTATACTTGAGGGAGAAACTTATACTTATAAAAATTCGGAAGGTGATGATGAGACACGTTACAGAGAGAAGGGATTAGGAAGAGCAGCAGATGCACGTCGTTCTGGTAAAGTACTTGCTGATAGTGTAAAACCAAAACGAGGAATTGTTTTAAATCAGATTCCATCAATACCAGATTCGGTTACTCCCGATTTTGTTAGTCTTAAACTTGCAGATATGATTCCAGGCTATGGTGCTTTCTTTGATGATATGATTAATATTGCAGAGTCAATAAAAGCATTTGCAGAAGGAGTGTTGGAAGCAATTCAAGTTATAATTGATGCAATAGATGATATAGTAGAATATTTTGAAGAAATAGCAGAAAATATTATAGCACTAATTAAATTATTAACTCAGGGATTCCCAAATGCTGGTATATGGATAATGGGTATGACTTCTCAAAGTGGAAGTGATGCGTTTGCAGATGCATTAAGGTCTGCCGATAATGCACCAGATGGAACTTATAAAATATCTGCTGGGTTTTGTTTTGTTGGAGCTCCATGGCTCAACCCAGATCCAGTTAAAGTATTATTCGGTGACTTATTGGGTGTAAAGTATACTGCAGTTGATGGTAGTTCTGCAGAAGAAACACTCGCTCTGCAAGAGGGTATAGTTGCTAGTCTGAGCGGAATCACGGATACAAGTGAAGCAGGAGCAAAATTAGATGAAATTTACCCAGATGAAAGTTAGGTTTCGTTATAGATTATCAATCAGTCGGATGGACTAAATAATATAGGAGACTTATGCCGACATATACCAGAGAATATAAAGACTTGGATTTTGACTTTACTGCAAATCCAATCACAGGAGATGTAGCCACAGTTAAAAATGCCACATCAATCAAAAGAGGCATACGAAATATACTTCTAACGGAGAACCAAGAAAGACTCTTTCAACCAGAGATTGGTTCTGGTTTGAAAAATTTGTTATTTGAACCAATGACGGATATTACTACTCAATTACTTGAGGAAGAAGTAAGAAACGCCATTGAAAGTTGGGAAGGTAGAGCTGAAATTTTAGAATGTATAGTGACGCCGGAAGAAGAATACAACAGATACAGAGTCGCTGTAACTTTTAGGATAATAAGTCAACTAGAAGAACAACGATTAGAAGTATACTTATCCAGAGAAAGATAACAAATGGCAGATGTTTCTTCAAAATTAAAAGTTTCGGAATTAGATTTTGATACTATAAAGTCCAATCTCAAGAATTTCTTGGGTGACCAGAATGAATTTGCTGACTATGACTTTGATGCATCGGCTATGTCTGTTCTATTGGATGTTCTTTCCTATAATACTCATTACAATGCCTTCTATCTAAACATGATTGTTAATGAGATGTTTCTTGATACCGCATCAATTAGGAACTCAGTAGTATCAAGAGCCAAACATCTTGGTTATACGCCACAATCAGTCAGAGGTGCAAAGGCATATGTTGATCTTACCATAACTCCTGCAGATACACCTTCAACAATAGTGATAGCCAAAGATACACAATTTGCATCTTCAGTAAATGGTATATCCTATATCTTTAGCACCACAGGATCAACTACTGTAAATGTCAACGCGAATGGTATCTACACAACCGCAAATGTAGAAATAAGTCAAGGTGTCCCTTTGACTCATCGTTACACTGCAAACACAGATAATCCAGATCAAAGATTTATTCTTCCAAATGCAAATACTGATACAAGTACTTTGACAGTCAGGATTCAGTCTTCTGCTGAAAACACTAATGTCTATACTTATACTATTGCAAATGATACAACTACAGTCACATCAACATCCAATGTATATTTCTTAGAAGAGGCAGAGGATGGAAAATATGAAGTAATATTCGGAGATGATGTAATAGGAAGAAAACCAGTAAGTGGAAATATTATTCTACTTTCTTCTCTTATTGCAGATGGTGAAGATACAAATGGAGCATCGACATTCAATCCAGTTGGTTCAGTAGGTGGATATTCAAATGTCACAGTGTCCACACTTACTACAGCTTCAGGTGGTTCACTTAGAGATTCTATCAACAAGATAAAATTTAATGCACCAAGAAGTTACCAAGCGCAAAACAGAGCAGTTACAATCAATGACTACAAACGTATTCTGGAAAGAGATTATCCTGCTGCAGAGTCAGTCGTAGCATGGGGTGGTGAAACGAATGATCCCCCTGTCTATGGTAAAGTTTATCTTGCAATTAAACCAGCATCTGGTCTTACACTTTCAACTGCTACTAAAAATCATATCAAAAATACAATTCTTGCAGGTAGGAACGTAGTATCTGTCACACCAGAAGTTACAGACCCAGATTACTTATACGTTACAATAGATACTACCATAAAATATAATTCAACGAATACCACTTTAACTGCAGCTAGTATTGAGTCCTTATTGACTAATACTGTTTATCAATATGGCCAGACAGAATTGGGTTCTTTTGCAGATCAGTTTAGATATTCTCCATTGATAAAGAAAATTGATGAAACTGAATCTGCAATTGAGAGTAGTTTGACAACAGTAAAATTGAGAAGAACATTCACACCTACTTTAAATGTAGCATCTTCTTACACTCTGAAGTATTCTAATCAGATCCCTTCAGTAAATGGTATACCACAAATTACTAGTACTCAATTTTCACATACAGATGATAATGGTACATTAAGAACTGCTTGTGAATTACAAGATACAAATGGTGTACTTCAAGTTTTTAGAACATCTGGGTCAGACAGAATAATTGTTGCAAATAATGTAGGAACAGTTTCTTATGCAAGTGGAAATGTAGCACTTACTACTTTTAAACCAACTTCGATTACGGATGGTAGTGCTAATGTTAGTATTACTGTTTCATTAGATTCAAATGATATAAAACCTCTGAGAGAACAAATTCTCCTTATTTCAAATAATGATATTACTATTAGTATGATTGACACTGGTGGAACTGGACAAGAAACTGCTGTAACGAATACAACATCTTCGACAACAGCCACAGATACAACATCAACTTCAAGTAGTAGCTATTAATGAGAACAGACGGAGGAGCTCTATATACTCAGATAGAGCAACAACTACCAAGTTTTATACAACATAATCACTCTAAGTTTTCTAAATTTGTAGAAAAATACTATGAATTTTTAGAACTGAATCTTGTCACGTTCAATGACCTTAATTTGAATGAAGACAAACCGATTCAGGAGAGTGATAATGTAACATATACAGTTACAGTTGCAACAGGTAATAATGCATACAGCAATTCCGTAAACAAATTCTTTGTTGGCGGTTCGGTTTCTCCTATACTCAATGTATCTACAGGCATCACTTATATTTTTGACCAGAGTAATTCTACAAATGAAGGTCATCCTCTTAGAATATCCACGACTCCAAATGGAAGACATACTCCAGGCGGTGATGAATATTCTAATGGTGTAAATGTTATTGCTTATGGTACTCCTGGCTCATCTGGGGCACAAACTTCAATTTATATCAGTCCAGATGTAGCAGGAACAGAACTATACTATTATTGTAACACACACTCAGGAATGGGTGGTAATGTTGTTATTGCTAATACTACTCCATACATCTCTCTTGAAAATGGAAATACTGATTCCTCAAATACGAATAACACTTACATTGACCTTGAAAATCCAAATCGTCAGGGTGATCAGTTTTTAAGTGGTGAAACAGTTGAAGGTGCCAACTCTGGTGCAACTGGTATTGTAAGAGGTAAATATTCCACTACACAAGCATACATTGAAGAAACCAATAATGGAAACTTTCAAGTTGGTGAAAGAATTGTAGGTCAAGAGTCCAGAGTTTCTGCAAATGTTACTGCATATCACAGACAGGCTTTGAATGCGTCTAGGAATGTCAAATCGTTCCAAGATGTAGATAAGGCTCCTCTTGGATTTGTTGAATTACTCAGGAAAGAATTTTTACAAGGTGTGCCAAAGGGTGCGTTGGGTAGTAAAGCCAACATGCTCAAACACATCAAAGATTTTTACCGAGCAAAAGGTAATGAGGCTTCTTTTCAGTTTATCTTTCGACTTCTCTATGGAAAAGAGAATGTAACTTTCTACTATCCAAGCACAGACATAATGAGATTGTCTGATGGAAGATGGACTCAAAATAAATCTCTCAAAATTGACTTTGATCAAGCAAATAACTTCTCATCCTTTGAGGGTAGATTTGTCAGAGGTTCAATTTCAAATGTTGTTGCTCTTATTGAAAGAACAGAGACATATCAAGTTGGTTCTACAACTATATCAGAACTATATCTTTCCAACATTGATGCAAACAATGCTTCATATAATGCAAATACTGATTCGGGATTTACATCATTCTTACCTAGTGATACAATCACAACAACCACTACAGATGATGATGGAAACTATGCAACAGCGCCACTTACTGGTATTCTTGCTTCAGTTGCAATTGATGCTGGTGGGTCAAACTATTCAGTAGGTGATGACATTGCAATATCTGGTGGTGGAGGTGGTAGAGAAGCTGGTGTTAAGGTTGCTTCGGTATCTGATGCTACAATTAGTTCATTTGACATAATAGACCCTGGCGATGGTTTCTCAGTCGGTGATGCAGTTACGTTCACGAATGAGGGAACTGGTGGAACAGGTGGTTCTGCCAGAGTCCAGACTATTACTCCAACTGCAAATATATTTGTTGATACTCTTACAATCAACCCACACAAAGAAGATTTACTCAGTGCATCAGCATTTACTGCACCATTACAGAGTATAACAGTCAATACACACGTTTTCTCAAATTCAACAACTACTTTCTCTGCTGGTCTTACTGGAACTGCACCAAAGAAAGGTGACTTACTTTTTGAATTGAGTATCAGTCAATTATTAGCAGAGGATGGAGACACACTTACTACAGAGACAGGTGGTGGTGTTAGAAGATTTGATATAGAATCAATAGCTGATGATATTAATTACAATGCCAATACTGCCAAGTTTGGAACAGTCGTTTCGGTAGATACTGATACTACACCAAATACTGTAATCTATGCACTTGGTTCGATTGTTATTGATACAGTCACAGGTACAAGAACCATTAGAAACTTTGAGAATGGAGAAACAGTATTTGTTTATGATACACAGAGAGATGGAACTGGTTCACCTGCATCTGCAAATGGACATAATGCTGTATTGTCTGATACTGGTGCCAATGTAGTCTTTGCAAATACACCTG
>Ga0098060_1000517_pt1 | contig 17303 bp, 12 predicted proteins | sample 21_taG_FD_77063 | JGI IMG/M metagenome (GOLD analysis project Ga0098060, IMG submission 77063) | Marine viral communities from the Subarctic Pacific Ocean - 21_ETSP_OMZ_AT15319 metaG | ecosystem: Environmental > Aquatic > Marine > Oceanic | place: Pacific Ocean | collected 2015-01-19 | reverse complement strand
TACCTGTTGCAGCTTTAAGTTTATCAATAGTAGCTTGCACATCTGCTTCAGCTAAATCAGCAGTAACAGTTGCAGCCTCTTGTTCAGCTACATCAGCAGCAGTATCAGCTTCATCTGATGTGGTAAGCTTTGCTGAGTCAACAAGACCTGCATCACCTGTACCTTCAGCTATCTTACCTCTTGCTATTTGATCTGGATCAAGCGTTGCAACATCTGCTTTAACAATATCTTTAGTTGGATCTTCTTCGATTGCCTCAATACGCTTACCTCTGTTGACTAACCTGCTTGCTTTTTCAGCCTTAACAGCCTCATCTCTTTTAGCTTTAGTTGCGTTTACTGTTATCTTCTGCTTATCTATTAATCCTTTTAGCGTTTCGTAACGAGGATCATCCGTTTCTAATCCAGCTAGTTCTTGCATGTACTGTTGAAGAATATTGTTGGCTGTGTTGTATGCACTACGAGCATCATCTGCAGACCCTACAGGATCTGCTGCAGACGTAGCCGCTGTGTTTGCTCTATCTTCTTGATACATTTGAAGATTGTTTTCGTACTGCTTCTCTAGTGCAGTCTTTTCTTCAGCTGTTACGACATTCTTAGCAGCAGTTGTTGCAGCAGCTAGTATGTTTGCACGTCCAGTAGCGTAGTTTTCTTTTGTATGACCTGTTTTAACTTCTGTTCCATCAGGATATACAATAGTAAAATACCCATTGTCATTACGTAAAGTGTAATCTTTAGGGTCTGTTACATTACCCATCTGAGATGTGGTAGTTTTAGCCCAAACTTTATCATCATTTATTCTTCTGTTCTGTCCTATTGTACCTGCGTTGAAATCAGACTGAAAAGCATCTTCATATGCAAGGTTTACATCTGTAAATAGATTTCCTACTGGATCAGGTAAGCCTTGCGATGGATCATATACAGGTCCATCATCTATTACAGGATCAGTGGATACCCCATCATTTGGATCTGCTCCTGCAGCATTTGGCTCTGTTCCTGGGGCATATGCTACTCCATCTATAAGCTTCCAACCGTATTTTTCAACAAGTATTTTATCTTGCTCTGATACTACACCTCCTGGGTTATATCCACTAGGTTGTTTATTAGGATCAGCATACAGTTTATTATAATTAAGTGCAGCCATCTGTTGCTGCATATTATTAGGAGGAGCTATATAACCACCTACTTGCATAGCTGCTTCAGGACCACCTGTAACACGAGCTTTAGCCATCTCTGCATACTTACCCATCATAGATGCAGCTTTAGGGTTAGACATAAGTACCTTATTAATCTCGTCTTGTTGAGGATTAACGTCAATGCCCATCTTTGCAAGTAACTGTACCTGCTGTTGTGTTGTAAACCCACCAAATATCTTAGCCATTTTGTTTTACCTTATTTACCCATTGTCATCCATACCGCACCTGCAATAAATGTCAGGACTCCAACGGTAGATACTTTTACTAATGTTGACCATATTGATCTGCGTGTGTCACGCCACGCTTCTATTAAGTTACGCATCTCTAGTATATCTTTTTGTGCATCATTATCAAGTAGCCCAATAGAACGCAGTGCTTCTTTAGCACCACGCCTAGCTGCGTTGTCTAGCATTGATTCTACTTCTTCTGGAGTTAGCTTGATATCACTCATAGTTAAACTCATAAATCCTTATTTGTCAAGTAAATTATGGTTTTGTAGGCCAGTCTGCATCTTCTAAGTTAGGCCAGTTAGAGTGCGCTGGTAAGTCTCTCAGTGCCTGTCTGTACGTAGTCATCTCACTAGACATTGTAACGTCTGACATCCCATGCCAATCTGTCTCTGCAAGCTTCGCATCTCGTGTAGCTCTGTTAGTTACAGCAGTTGCTGCGTCTAGTGTAGCTTGATATGCAGCTTCGTGTTGAGACTTTGTTGTTGTAGTTTTCTTGCCATCTTCGTCTGTCTCAGTTGTGTCAGCGAACATGTCACGAGCTACATACTTTTCAACCCAGTTGCCTTTGCTATCTTGCTCTACACCATCACGCACACTTATTTCATATGCTTTTGTTGTAGCAGCAGGGCTGGTAAACACTGGGTCTACCTGTAGATAGTCTAGTGTTTGTTTAGACCACACAGCAGGAAATGATGTGTTAGGATAGTCGCTACGCCACGCTCCTTGTGATTTTACTTCGCCTGTTGTTCTATGTCTGTATTCACCCATCTGATTGATCCTTTCTAATGAGTTTGATTATGCTATTGCGTAGAAGATGTATGTACTTCCGCTATGATTTACTTGGGCATTTGCGGTTAGTTCAAAACCAGAACTATAAGGATCTACATAATCAGTGCCTGAGTTTTGATTATCTGTAGTATTCAGATACAATCTTGCATCATTTCCTGTGACAATACCTCTAACAGTATCAAATAATAACCAATTCGTGTTTGAAACTGTTGTATTTTTAAGTAGTACAAATCTAGCACCTGAACTGAAGCCACAGTCTATTTGTTTACCATCACTTGAGTTTCCAATATAAGTTCCCACCTTGGATACACCTGCCACGGTAGCGAAAAGGTAGGCTATAAAATCATCTCCACTTTTATTAGTGTAGCCATCATTATTAACACTAAACACAGTAGACGTTGGGGCTGTATTATTCCAAGTTGCTGTGTTGGTAAATACTGCTGCTGCTGAATTTATGTATAACCCTTTATTATTTCCTAATGCCGAATGAAAGACAGTCCAACTATATGTTGTGTCTCTAGTTTTTACCCACATCATCTCAGGTGCAACACCAAGGTTATGGCTTACAGTTCTTGCGCTTCCTGTGCCTGTGTAGCAACAAACATCGAAATAACCTGGTGCTCTTTTCCATGTGTAGGACACGGTTCCTGCACTACTACCAAAGTAGCCTGTATTTAAATCTATTGTTGTATTACTTTTATTCCAATGTTCTGATGAGCTTAAAGTAGTTTCAGCACTTGTAGAATCTGTCATAAGATACTGTCGATCTGTAAGTCTTGAAATAATAAAGTTATTATTTCCTGAAGTTGTGGTAGCAAGGTTCATATCACCTGCAAAACCAGTAGTAAAAACATTACCTCCACCTGTGTTTAGATTAACACTAAAAACCTTAGTCGCATCAGTAGGTACGGCCATATCGCCACGTCTTATTGCCATGTAAATAAAAGTTTGATTTACAGCAATATAACCATCGTGAAAAAAACCAGTTGAGGTAGGAATAATACCTGACGTACCTCCTGTTGAAGATTCAGCACCACTTGTGTCTGCATAAAGACGAGCATTTTCTACAGGATTCTTGTGAGACATACCTCTCATAGTATCCAGTAAATACCAGTTTGACGTTGCAGTTGAACTTTTTACAAGCACAAACTGAGGTTCAAAACCTAAATTAACAGTAGCATCTCCATTTCCATCAGTATTATAAGTTCCACACTTTATGATGTCTTGGTCATTAGTTAAGCCAAAGCCACCGTCACCATCGTTGTCAGCAAATAAATAAGCTACGTAAGACCTACCATTATAATTAATTTCGCTATCACTTCCTACTGTAAAATGCGTAGCAGTAGGTTCAGTATCATTAAAAGCTGCTGCGTAATCTGATTTGGCATTTGTCCGATCTAGCAGCAGCATATCAGTAGCTCCTATACTCTTATGATAGACCCACCAATAACCATAGCCATCTGTTCTTTTTATAAGCATCATACCTGGAGCACTACCAAGTGAATGGGCTATGGTTTGTGAAGTTTGTGAATTTCCAGAATACGTCACAATATCAAAAAACTTAGGGGCTTGGCGAAAACTCCATGCAACGTAATTATTTGCAGCAGCTATATCACCACCGTCCCAACCAATAGAGAAACCGTTATTTAAAAATGTCAATCCGTCAGCGCCTAAACCACCACTACCGTTTAAGCTAGTAGGTATTAAACTTGCGTTTGTGCCTCGTTCAGTGTCTATAATACGTGCAGCTTGTGAGTTTGATCTAGATTTAAACCAAATCATACCTCCTTCATTCTGCATATCTAGACCTGTATTAAAAGTTTGTGTCGCTACAGAATTATCTCCAGTATATAGCTGAGTATTAAACAAATTCTCTACATACACTGGGTCTTCATACCGATTAGCAGCTTGGCCCATTATCATTTTACTCACTGACATTACGATAATCCTTCCACTGCTTTTTTACCTAGATATGATGTACCACCATCTATTGTCATAAAATTAAATATATCCTTCTTACCTAAAGCAGGACTAGTTGGCGCTGTACCGCTTGGGTACTTTACTTCTGTAGGCCATGTCAAACTACCTGCTGCATTTGCTGCTATGGCTACATAAATAAAGGTTGCATTAGGGTCTATAACATTTGTACTATCCGTAACAAAACCTGTAGCCGTGGGGCTTGCAATAGTTTGCCCAACGCTTTCAGCATTAGTATAGTCAGCCATTAGCCAGGCATCTTTATCTGCTCCACTAGGCATACCACGAACTGTATCGACTATGTGCCAAGCTCCTGTTCCAGATGCATTTTTAAGTAACAACCATTGTGGTTGAAAACCTGTGGTAACGGTAGCAATCCCACTGCTGTTAGTTGCAAAAGTTCCACAGTTAATTGTTTCGTTGTTGTGTGCGAATAAGTAGGCTACATAAGAATGCCCTTGATAATTTGTTCCTCCATCTGTACCTAAAGTAAACTGAGTAGAGGTTGGGGCAGTATTCTCAAACGGAGTTTGACTTGCTGCAAAGGCGTTTGTTAAGTTTAAAAAACCAACTTTAGTAGCTCCTTGGCTCCTGTGAAAAACTCTCCAAGCATCAGCATTACTAAGGTTTTTTATTAATATCATTCCTGGTACACTACCAAGGTTATGACTAATAGTTTGACCATTAGTACCATTATTACTACCAGTATAGGTCACAATGTCAAAAAAGTTAGATGTTTTTTTCCATGTCCAAGAGACGAAATTAGTAGAAGAGTTATTAACACTATTTTCTGATGCAAGACCAAAACCATTTGAGTTAAAAGAAGTTATTCTTGAACTTGTTGTTGTTTGAGCAATATTTAGATTTGAATAAAGGTTTTTTGTGTTACCTCTTACTGTATCTGTAAGTATATGATTATCTACTGCAGAAGAACCTGATCTACCTTTAATCCATACAAGACCTCCGTTTGATCCTGATAAGTCTATACCTGTATTAATGCTTTGAGTACCACCATTACCTGTGTAGAGTGTAGTACTAAATATGTCACTCATACCATTACTGCCACCTGTAACCTCAATAGAGAAAGCTTGTGCTTTGCCTGTGGCAGGTGGGTTAGTAAACGCAAAGGTCTGATTACCGCTAGGTGTAATGCTAAAGTTGTTACCCTTGTTTAGATCTACAACTAGAGAAGCTACAGTGTTTGCAGTGAAACCCATGTTGCTGTGGTTAGTACAATATGTATAAAGTGTAGGTGCACCACTAGCAACAACTATCTTAGTAAACGATCCTGCTGATCCTGGTGTTCCACCTGTTGTAACACCTGTAGTGTATGCTGATCCACTAGCGTGTGTACCATTGGCTGTCTCAGAGAAGCGTAGTGGGTGGTTTGAATTAGTGCTATCTGATTGATCAAAGATATAAGTGACACCCTCATAGAGAGTAAGACTCGTTAAGAGTGCACCATCTATGTAGTACTTATTGCCTGAACCTGGATTAGCTACAGTAACTCTATACGTCACAGTTAATGCAGCATTAGATATAGCAGTAGTGGTCTGTAAGTACCGCTTTGCTTGTAATCCATTCTTTACTTTAAATTCTGCCATACTTTCACCTTCCAGTATTAGCTTGCGTTGTCTATAGAGTGTACACCAGTGTAGCTTGTACCGCCATCCTTGGTGCTAAATGTTAAGAGATCTGTCTCTCCGTTAGCTGGTGTCTGTGGAGCTATTCCACCTTGGAACTTCACTGAGCTAGGATACGTAATTGATGTAGCTGCTGCACTACGTATGGCTACGTAGAGTTGGGTTGATGGACTAAATACACCTGATGGCATAGTAAAACCAGTTGCTGTTCTGATAACTGTTGCTCCATTTGCTGATTCTGAATTGCCTACATCTGGATATAAAGTTGGTCCTCTAGAACCGTCATCACCTATACCTCTTGCAGCATCTGCGATATTCCAGTTTCCTGCTGCAGTATCTTTTGTCATAACCCACTGAGGTGACCAACCTAAGTTTACAGTAGCTCCTGAGTTGTAAGCAACAGAACCACACTGTATCATACTGTCTGATGTTGTGTCGTGACCAAATATATAAGCTACATAATTAACATTGTTATCATTTGCGGAGTAAGATGGATTACCTGCTGTAGTTACAGTAACCGTACTACCTGAAATGTGATCTATACTGTTAGCCATATTAGTTTGAGCACTACTTGTATTAAGCTGTAGTACATACCCTGTAGGTAATGATCTATGATAACATACCCAACCTTCAGTTTCATTTATACCTTTTATCATAACCATACCAACATCACCGCCTATATTATGGGATAATGTTCTTGAACTAGCTCCATTACCTGTGTAAGTTACAATATCAAAGAACTTAGGTGTAATTTTAAAAGACCACGAAACGTAGTTTTTTCCGTTTGTCTTTGTGTCTCCTAAAGTGTTGGTTGTTGTAAAGCCATTACTATTTAGGCCGAAGTAAGTAGGCATATAATTTTGCGCTGCTGCCGCAGCTTGGTTTGAACCTAATATATCACTATGATTTCCACTAGCATCTGTAGAACCCATTTTATGATTTGTTGTACCATCTCTTTCTTTAATCCAAACTAAACCACCGTCACCTGATAAGTTTAGGCCATTATTTATAGTTAAAGGACTACCACTTGTACCTGCATAAAGTGTAGTGCTAAAAGCATTAGCTACAGCTTCTTGTCCACCAGTAAGTTGCATCTGAAAGGATTGTACTGCACCTGGGTTAGTAAACGAATAAGTTGTAGGGCCAGCAGGTGTATGAGTAAAGTAGTTACCTGTAGATAAGTCAACAGCGTTGCTTGCTGATATTGTGCCTAGTGAGTTTTTAGTAGACCCACCTACCTCTATACCTTCTTTTAAAGTAAAGTCTTTATCGTTAGCCATTACTTAGCTCCATCTATTGCGTGTGCAGCACGATAAGTCGTACCACCATCTGTTGTATCTAACGTGATTACATCTGTCTCACCTATAGCAGGGCTTGTTGGTGCTTCACCGCCTGACCACTTGATGCTGCTGTCGTATGTTGTTGAGGCTGCTTGTTCAGAAGCAATAGCCATGTATATAAAAGTATGACCGTTTGTATTAGTGTTTGAGAAGTTGCTCTTTGGTGTGAATCCTGTATCAGTAAAGTCAACTATGTCTGCTGTAGACTCTGCTCCAGTAGTATTACCCTCTATTAATTGGTCCTCACCTCTAACACTATCTGCTAAACTCCAACCGCTACTAGCACTAGTATTTTTAAATAACATAAACTGAGGGCGAAAGCCTAAGTTCTGTGCTACACCAGTTGATTGTCCGTTGCCTGTGTAACTACCACATTTTACTTTTGAGTTGTTGTGACCAAAAACATAAGCAACAAAGGTGGATCCTGTTTTATTAACTTGGTCATGTGTTCCAATACTAAACACAGAACTAGTTGCAGTAGTACTATTCCAATAAGTTGTAGCACCTGTAGTTTTTGCTCCTGTACCGTCTAACTCTATTCTTTCAGTGTTAGCTAAACTTCTATGATATACTTGCCAACTATACCCTGCTGTTGATGTGTTCTTTACTATAATCATTCCAGGTACTTCACCTAAGTTATGAGCTATAGTTCTATTTGTTGAGTTTCCAGTATATTTCACTACGTCAAAAAAGTTAGAGGCTTGGAGAAAACTCCAAGAAACAAAAGAATCGGTTAATGTATAACTATTAACTCTACTATTATCTCCAATGGTAAACCCACCATTATTAAAAGACGTTAATGTGCTTGTATTGGTGTCTTCTATATCCGTTTCGTTTGATACTAAAAACTTCGTTGCACCACGCTCCGTATCCGCAAGATAATGGTCTGCGGTAGCGTTGCGCTTCTTAATCCAAACCAAACCACCCTCGCCTGCTAAGTTTAAGCCGTTAGTAATAGTTTGAGTACCTGCGTTACCTGTGTATAGCGTGGTGCTAAACTTATCAGCAACACCTGCTAAATCAGTACTGTTATACAACAAAGTAGCACCAGAGTTTGTACCTGATGATGCTGGGTTGCTTAACTTCAATGTCTTGCTTGCAGTTGGTGAGTAGTTAAACACTGAGCCAGTAGATAAGTCTAGGGTGTCTGTGTCTATTACTGCTGCTATTGCCATGTAGATGTATGTTCGTCCATTACCGTTAACAACGTTGTCTGTTCCAGTGACGTTAAAGCCAGTAGAAGTTACGCTAATAGCGTCTAAAAATCCGTAATCTGCACCGCTAGTGTTTGGTTTTAAGAATGTGTCATTACCCGTAGCAGAAATGCCACGTTGAGTATCTACTATTACCCAATCATCAGCGTTGCTAGTACACTTAAACATAAGCCACTGTGGTTGAAAACCTGTGGTAACAACAGGTCCAGTAGCAGAGCCATTACCTGTGTAGGTTCCACAGTTAATTGATGTGCTGTTGTGTGCGAATAGGTAGGCTACATAATTATTACTAGAGCTATTAACCATAGACTCCGTACCAACTGTAAAATGTGTAGAAGTTGGTGCAGTATCATTAAAATGACTTGCACTATTAGACATTGCATTAGGACCACTTAAAAATGTTACATAATCTTCTGGATCAGTACCACCATTAGTACCTCTATGGTAAACAGCCCAACCATCACTACGATCATAACCCTTTATTATAATCATTCCTGGTACTGAACCTAAGTTGTGGGCTATAGATCTGGCACTACCATTACCAGCATATTTCACAATATCAAAAAAGTTAGATTGTTTTTTCCATGTCCAACTTACAAAATTCTGGGTGCTACCATTATGTGCATATTCACTACCTAACGTATGTCCATTAGAAGTAAAAGCTGTTAATGAATTAGCCTCGCTATGTTCTGCTGCTTCACTATTGGTCCTAAGACGTTTTAGAACTCCTCGCTCTGTGTCAAAAAGATGATGGTCGTGTGTGTTGTTTCTACATTTTGTCCAGACTAACCCACCATCACCTGCTAAATCTATACCTGTATTAATGCTTTGAGTACCACCATTACCTGAATAAAGTGTAGTGCTAAACAAACCACTTGGCCCTTCAGTACCAGCCACAACAGTACCCAAGCCTTCCACGTATCGTGTAGGCTGTACACCATTCTTTACTTTAAAGTCTTTATCATTAGCCATGCTTCACTCTCCACTTGGCGCTACATTATAGGGTGATTGCTTTTACGGTAAACCCTGTGCTTGTTGTTGCTGCAGGTGTAGCTAGAATACGAATATCACTTCCTGATATATCAACATCAAACGTGGCTAGTGCTGATGCTGTATTTACTTGTGCGTATTCTGTAGACACTGCTGTGCTACCGTTATGTGTAATTACAATCTCTGAGATACTACGGTTAGTACCGTTGTCTGCTGTAATTACTGCCTTGATGCCATCAAAGCTTGCTTTAGCATACTCAGCAATAGATACTTGAGCAGTAGCTGAAGTTGTATGCGTCTGTGTATTGAATGCTTCTACTACAGCGTTAACCCATGCAGAGCCATTCCACTGTAGAAACTGTCCTGATGCTACGCTAGAGATAGTAACGTTACCAAGTGAGTTTAGTGTTGTCGGGTTAGGCACAGCAGCGTTTACCCAAGCAGAACCACTCCACTTCAGAAAGTCACCTGTATTAGCACTTGATATAGTCACATTAGCAATATCATTTAGTGTGCTTATGATAGGTACAGTACCATTTACCCACGCTGATCCACTCCACTTTAGGAACTGACCTGTTTGAGCGCTTGATATAGTCACATTTGAAATATCATTTAGTGTAGTGATGGTAGGTATAGACTCAGCTTGCCATCCATTAGTTGTGTCAAATGTAAGCACTTGACCGTCTGATGGGTTCATTGCTGTGTATACATTAGTTAATGTATTTATTGTAGTAGGTACTGCGCTTTCTTTAGCTAGAGGTATACCGCCTTGTGTAGAACCATCATGTACAACTACTGTGTTCTTAGTTGTGTCAACGGTTAATTCGCCACCAGCACCAGTAAACGAGGAATGCTCAGATGTAGTACCTCTACGTCTTTGTATTTGAGTAGTCATTATATAGCTCCGTAATCTGCTGTTGACGTAGGTGAAGAGTTAATAAAGCCATAATCACCTACCGTAGCACTAACAACACTTGCTAGTGATTGTAAAGATGAAAATGTCGAGGCAGCTTTTGTTGCATAGTGTAACGCAGAAAAGCCAGTAGTAGATCCGTCAGCAAGTGTAAACTGACTGTCTAATGCATTAATAGCAAGTTTCTGTGCATCTGCTGCACTACTTGCTGCTGCTGTCGCTGACCCAAGAATACCATCCACATAAGTTTTTGTAGTGAGATCAGAACCTGTTGTGGGTGCAGCAGCACCTGTAATCTTGCTGCCACCCATAGCTATTGGACCTGTCATTGTACCACCTGATAATGGTAGCTTGGTTGCAATGCTACTTGTTAAAGTTGTATATACATTGTTGTCATCATTGATAGCTGCAGCAATCTCATCCAGAGTATCTAGGGTAGCAGGTGCACCAGCAATAAGGTTATTTATAGCAGTGTCCACATAATTTTTCGTGGCAGCTTGTTGTGCGCTAGAAGGATCAGTAACGTTATTAAGAGTTGTGTTAGTAAAGTCTGCAGTACCGTTAACAGTGATGTTACCACCAATATTGACGTTACCTGTAGTTGTTACACTATCTATGTAAGAATCTTTCCAGTAAGCTGATCCGCTACCTAAGTCAAACGAACTGTCTGCTGTAGGTATAAGTGCTGTGCTGATCTTAGCGTTAACAGCTACAGTGTCACTATTAGCACTACCTATTATTGTGTTACCGTCTATTGTAACATTACTGTCAAACTTAGCGTTACCAGTTACGTCTAGTGTACCTGCGAAGTCAGCGTTAGCACCTGTAAAAGATACGGCTGTAGTTGTACCACTCTTAAGTACTAAGTTACCAGAGTTATTGTTTAGTACAGCGTAGGTAGTACCAGCATCCTTGAGGGTTACATTACCACCGTCAGCATCTAGTATGATGTTTGCTGCTACATCAAATGTCAGGTTTCCTGCTGAAACAGCGTAATCATTATTAGTGATAGTGGTGTAGTCATTAGCTCCTACACTTAATGTGTCTGCAAATACTGTACCGTCAAAGTGTGCATTCTTAAACTCTTGCGTAGATGTACCTAAGTCAATATCATTATCTGTTATAGGTTTAACTATACCGTCTTCAAATCTGACTTGCTCAGTTGCTGTACTTGATACTTCAACAAACACACCAAAGCGATTATTAACTGTGTCTACTTGTATTTTATTCTTTGCATCTAGATCAGCAATCAGAGGTACGTAAGAACCTTCATCCGAAGTACCATCATGCTTGTGGCCTGTTGTACCTGTAGTGCTGTGTGCAAATGCGTCACGTAACTTATCATACTCAGCATTTATGGGCGCTGCCCTAACAACGGCTGTGGGTACAATATCAGCTACGGATTGGCGTGTGTAACCTGACATATTTTATCTCCTGTCTCCAAGTCCATACGTAATAGTCACAGCTTGGATAGTATGGCTTGGACTTTTACTATTAGTAACGTACCTAATTGATATTGATTTAGCAGAACCTACGATACTACTAGACTCTACTGGTGAAGGGTTTCCATCATAAATGTCTGTTGCGTCAAACTTAGCGGTGTCGTAAAAAGAAGCAGCACCTTTTGTTGACAGTGTATAGTCTGAAGATACTTTAGTATCTGGATTACCGTAGTCGTACTCTACTGCCATGACAACTGTAACCTCACCTTCAGACCGCATGTATGTATCTACATCGTAGAAAGTTTTTCTTAACCCAGGATCATCCATATAGTAAAATGGCGTTTGCATCAAACTAAAAATGTTACTACCATTAAAGTCTGTACCTGATTCTTGTCTATACACTAAACCCTCTGAGTCACCATGTATAACAAACTCTTCGTCTCCTAAGTAACCACTTGATGCAGTCTTTACATCCACACCTACAAGTTGGCTATACTCGAAACCTGCACCACCTGCACCACTTCTACGTACTGCTCCTAGTATTCCTAATGATTCTTGATCTGCAAAGAACATTCTAAACTGAGACTTCTTTTTTACTACTACTGCTGTAAGAGTAGCTAAGTCTTCCTGTGCAGTGTAAGTCTCAAAGATAGACTGAATAGGCTTAGACAAGGTTGCAAGCTCAATATCGCCAATACGATCTGTACCAGTAATAGGACGCACACCGTCTGGTGCTAAGAAAAGTACATCACCGTTAAACTCTATTACTGTATCTGGAGCTACGCAACCTAAGTTAGATGTGACTGTCTGTAGTTCAAAGTTAGCTATGTTAGTACCAACTAATCTTTTTATGTTATTAGAACCAAAGATAAATAGTTGATCACGAAAGGCTTTAACCTGTATAATCTTAAAACCTACGTTGATAACACCAGCACCACTAGCAGGTGTCCAGTCTGTTTCAGCAACAGGTGCGCTAAAGTATAAGTTGAAAGGCTCTGTGCTATCTCCTGCTAAAAATAAATGATTGTTAAATGCTGCAGCTAAACTGGGCTTTGTTGGTACATTACCTGTAGTTAGTTGTGTATATGTTGTTCCATCCCAGGTAGCTGCAGGATTAACCCCATCAACCAGTACAAACTTTGGAGCACCCCAATTAAAGTTCTCAAAGCGTATCTTAGTTACTGTAGTGGTATTGGGTGAACCTGAAGTAGTTACTGCCTGCCAACCTAAAACGACAGGAGCACTTGTTATTGCGGAAACAGTAGTTGATGTTCCACCAGTTATGACATTACCTACACTAAATACTGCGCTAGGTAGTTTGCCAAAGTTTAAAACTATTGCGTTGGCAGTCTTCGATATAACGGTAGCAGAGATTGGTACTACAGTATTGTCTGATCCACTTACTACTGCAGTGATTGTTTCTCCTACAGTAAAGTTAGACCCTGTACCTGAAGTAACTGCTACTGTGTAATAATGATTGTACCAATGAAAGTAGTTGTTACCTGTAGTAGGTCTTCTACATCCAAATATTCCTTGGTTTATATCTGCTGCTACATGTACGCCTAGTACAGGTGAGTTAGCTAAACCTGTAAGTTCACCGTAAGAATTAGAGAAACCACTTATTCTTCTATAACCACCTTGTAAAGCAGGTTCGTAGTTTATCATTCTTATAGCACTACCAGAACCTTCACTTCCTTGAGATAACGGATCTAGGTTTAGTACTAGGCCACCCTGACAGGCGGTTGCAAATGTACGCAGATTATCTGCCATTACTTAGTGCCTGTATTAGTATTGAAATACTTTCCTGAAAGAACTGTAGATGATACATACATAGGTGAGTCTAGTAATATTCTTCTCATTGAGTCTATACCATCTTCAAACTTCTTTTGATGTATAGATGCACTTTGCTCATTGGCTCTAAATCTCATAAGGTACATTACTGCACCATCTATAATAACATTATTAAATCTATCAGGTATGATACTTGTGTCATTAAAGCTAACTAAATCATTAGGAAAATACCAGTAGCGATATTCTATCTCATATGCATCGTCTGGTAATGGAGTAACGCCAAACTTGGTTTCTTGCGTTTGGTAAACTATAGAAGGAGTGGATCTACCACTTGTACCGCCAGTATCTTCGGAACTACGATACATCCTAATATAATCATTGAAGTTAATTACAGGTAATCTTTCAGGATCATTACCTTTGCTTGTTAACTGTTTAATATAAAATGTATCCCAATCAACTTTAGAGAAGTCATTAGGAAAGCTATAAGTACCTGTACCTGCAACAAGAGTTTGTACATGAGTAATTATAGTGAAAGGCCACTCTTGAGATGTCTGTAATATCTCACGTATACTAGCGTTTACAGCATCTTTAGCTAACGCTTGTAGGTTACGTACATCAGAGAAGCCATTGCCGCCTGTGTCTAGCTGTACTTCATTTACTCTCCGAAGTACTTCGTTTACAAGATTTACATACGTAGCCATAAAGTTATCCTACTGTTAGATAAGCTGAAGGGCCAGCTATTGACAAAGCCAGCCCAACAGTATATTTAGTATTAAGCAGCGTTGTAGATAGCTGATACTAATGCTTGAGGACGCAAGATTTTGCGACCGTATAGATGCATACCACGTACAATGTCTGCAAATGAGTCTGGATCACGGTAGTTTTCAACTTTGTTGATCTGCTCTGCAGAAGCAACCGCATCTTCCTGACCAGCCAAGATAACACCGTAATGATCGTCTTGGGCAGTCGCACCTGATGTACCTGCACCTGTACCTTTAGCAGGTAAGTTGTTAGATACATAAAGTCTGAAGCCGTGTAAGTTGTTAACAGCTAGTCCATTTTGTAGACCTGCTCCACCGTAGTCAGCATTTAATAGACGTGAATCTTCGTCTTTTAAGATTTCCATGAACACAGGGTCCACAACTAACCATCTGCCTCGTGAGTCAACATTTGCTGTATCCATCTGACGAGCCATACGTGCAATCACAGTCAACGGAGATGTCACAGATGTAGACAACGCTGTTGCACCTGGAAGACGTGCAGCTAGAGGAATGGAGTCACCAGTTGTACTTGAAGAAGCTGATGTTGTGATGTGTCCAATGTCAGACGCATCTAAACGGTTAGCTTTTAGAAATTCACCATTTAGCTGGTTTGCTGTTGGGTGCTGTGCTGTACCTGAAACTGTGGTAGTGATTGCACCTGCACCAGAGTGACCTGACATATACTGAAGCAAGTCTGCATCCATTGCGTCAGCCATTTTGTATGCTGCTCTGTCTGCAGCTAGGCTAACGAAATCAACTGATGCGAATTGATCTTCGATGTCATCCATCTTAAAAGCAAAATAGTTAGCTTTGTCAATGGTTAGTGAAAACTCAGAGTCATCTAAGTCTTCTACGCTGATTGCAGTTTTACGCTCCAAAGCGTTGACTGTTACGTCAGGCTCTTTCTGAATGCGAACTACATCACCTTGGTTTGCAATGTCTCCGAAGTAGGAGTTGTTAGTGATTGCGTTTGCAACAGATGCTTTTCTTAGAGCAATCTGTGCTTGTTTGGAATAGATTATCGGGCTGAAATTACCGTCAAATCCGCTTTTGCCAGAGGCAACTGCTATAGCCATAGTTAAATCTCCTTTATAGATATGGCGTGAGAATAGACACTACATATCCACTATAAAGAGGCTCTTGGTTTTAGGGTAGTCAGTTTAAAGATACGTCGGCCAACCTATCTGAACTGGGCCTATACTTTGAGGTAAGTCTTTTTGTGGCTAGTGCTTGTTAAAGCATACACACTAATTATGGTGTATATACTATAGTTTTACTTATGAATTTTGTTTTGTCAACTACTTTCTTGACATATCATAAATAAAGTTTCCTGAACGTTGAGCATCCATTATTTCTGCCTGACGCTTTTCGTATTCTTTTATTGTCATATTAGCTACCTGAGATTCACGCAAAATCTTTGATGTTTCATCGTGTTCAGGTGTAGTATTACGTTTAGTCTTTATTGATGATGCTGCACCTTTGTCTGGGGCAGATGCTTTTTTAGTTGTTATACCTTTGTCAACCTTATACAAGTCTATGACACGAGCTACAGATTTAGCATCATCTACATTTTCATATAGTGCATCTTGTACCCACTTAGGCTGTTCTTTAGCCCATTCATGGAACACATCATCAGCACGAATATTATTAAAGTCAGGATGTAGTGCAGCTAATTCAGCTTCAGCCTTTTCACGCTTTGCTGTAATACGTAGCTCTTCTACTTCTTTTAAACGCTTGTCTATATCTGATGAACGCTCTTGTGCTTTCTTGTCAGCTATAGCTTCAACGATACCTGCTACATCAGGGTACTTCTTAGACCAAGCTTCTATCTCTTCGTCTGACTTAGGAAGTACAAGTTCATTCTTAGTAGCAGACTCTAGCTGTGACTCTAGCTTCTCGAACCTGAGTTTCCACTCTTGTTCTTTGTCTTTCATATGCCGCCTGATGTCACCGTAGCGTTGCTTGAAAGTCTTCTCTTCAGCACTTAGGTCTGCATCATCGTCATCTGCTTCTTGTGTTTCTGCTTTGGGTTCTTCTTTTTGTTTGGTATCACCCTCTGCTTGAACTGGTTTAGCTTCAGGCTCTTTGCTATCGGGTTTAGCTTCAGCAGTTTCTTCTTGGGTTTCATCTTCCTGTGCATACCCTGCTTCTTTTAATATCTCACGTAGCTCTGCTTCGTCTTTATCGATCCTTGCTTGGTTACGTGAATGAGATGCGGAATGTACCTCTACTTGTTCTACTTCAGCCATTTGTTTTCTCCTTATGTTGGGGCCAGCCGTAGCTGGGTAGCCTTATAGTTATATGGAATTAGTTTTTACTTTTCTTCTTTTTAGTCTTACTTGCTAGTCCACCTTTATTAAATGGTCCTGCACTAGACGATGTGGTATCACCAGTTTCTGGATCAGAAAGACCTGCACCTGCAGAAGTTTGTTGACCTGATACCTCAACTCCTGTCGCTTCTTCAACAGCATCTGCTCTTTCTTCTACAGTCATATCATCATATTGCTCAGATTCTGCAGCAGCTTGTGATCCTCCAGTGCTACCACTGCTGATTCCAGAGCTACCACCTCCACTCTGTTCATTAGAAGGTGGTTGCGAACTAGACCCACCTTGTGTAGCAGTTAGTGGATCTTTGAGTACGTATTTACTAAAGGCTCCACCTGATCTTATTACTGTGTCATCCATTATAGCCCTGTGCAAGCTACCTTTAAAGTCTATAGCTTGCTGTACAGAGTATTTAGACATATTACCTCTTATGGCATCTCTTTTAAAAGCCTCTCTTTCTTCAGGTGTTTTTAACTTAGAGTACTTATCATAAAAATCGTTTTGTCCTTTTCTCATTCTATCTATAGCTTGGAAGTGAGCTACAACCGCGTCATCACCTCTTTGTACGGCTGCATCGTAAGCTTTTCTTTCTGTGCCAGCCCAAGGATAGCTTGGATTAGGTTTATCAGAAAGTTGATCATTTGCAGTATTATACTTAAACTGAGGTTGTTTTTTCATTGCGTCTATACGCTCTT